>Ga0098048_1000413_pt1 | contig 21363 bp, 14 predicted proteins | sample 13_taG_FD_75052 | JGI IMG/M metagenome (GOLD analysis project Ga0098048, IMG submission 75052) | Marine viral communities from the Subarctic Pacific Ocean - 13_ETSP_OMZ_AT15268 metaG | ecosystem: Environmental > Aquatic > Marine > Oceanic | place: Pacific Ocean | collected 2015-01-16 | reverse complement strand
GGTGTATTTGAAAACTCTGAAGACATGGCGCTTAACTTAGGTTTCTCTGGATTTAGAAGAGGTTCATATGACTTCTACAAGACTTCTTGGAAATACTTAAACGACGCTTCATTAAGAGGTGGATCTGCTAACTTTGTTAACGGTGACAACATCGATGGTGTATTAGTACCTGCTGGAACTTCTACAGTATACGATCAATTACTTGGAACAAACATTAGAAGACCTTTCTTACATGTAAGATATAGAGCTTCTCAAGCTGATGATAGAAGAATGAAATCTTGGCTAACAGGTTCTGTTGGTGGAGCATTTAGTTCTACATTAGACGCGATGGAAGTAAACTTCTTATCTGAAAGATGTTTATGTGTTCAAGCTAGAAATAATTTTGTATTATTTACAGCTTAATTTTTATATAGGTAAGGGCGCTTCGGCGCCCAATACCTTTAACTTATTTAATTATATTATATCATGACAAAAAAAGTAAAAGTAAACCCAGCTGAAGAAGGTTGGGAAATAAAAGATAGAACATATGTTTTAAGAGGTGACAAAAACCCTTTAACATATACAATAAAATCAAGACATACAGAAAAATATCCTCTGTTATATTTTGATACAAATAAAAACTCACAAAGAGCATTAAGATACGCTACAAATCAATCTTCTTGTTTTACAGATGAACAAAAAGGTGAAGTAACTTTAAAACATATTATGTTTACAGATGGTTCACTAACAGTTCCAAAACAAGAACAATCTTTACAAAAACTGCTTTCATTATATCACCCTGATAGAGACAAAAGATATAGAGAGCTTAAACCTTTGCAACAAGCAGAATATGAGGTTGATGAAATAGAATATCAAATTGAAGCATTAAATATAGCTAAAACGCTAGATGTAGATCAAGCAGAAGCAATATTAAGAACTGAAATTGGTTCTGAGGTAAACCAAATGGCTTCAAAAGAAATAAAAAGAGACTTGTTAAAATTCGCTAGAGATAACTCAAAATTATTTATTGAATTAGCTAACGATGAAAATGTACAGTTAAGAAACTTTGGTATCAAAGCTGTAGAACAAGGTTTAATACAATTAGCTAACGATCAAAGAAGTTTTACTATCGGTAAAAACAAAAGAAAACTATTTAGTGTTCCTTTTGACGAGAACCCATACGCAGCATTAGCAGCTTGGTTTAAGACTGATGAAGGAGTAGAAATTTATAAGAGCGTAGCTAAAAAGCTTATTTAACAATAAAAATAGATTATAATGGCAATAAATGTTGATACTGTATACAAAACAGTTTTATTAATACTTAACCAACAACAAAGAGGATATATGACACCTGATGAATTCAACAGAGTTGGTACTCAGGTGCAGTTAAATATATTTCAAGGTTATTTTGATGCACTTAATCAACAATATAGATTGCCTCAAAACGATACTGAATATGCTAACCGTGTTGAAAACATAGAAAAGCAATTACAGTATTTTCAAAGAACTGGAACCGTAGCTTATGTTGCAGGACCACCTGCTCATTACACTTTAGCAGCTGACGGTACAGATGTAATATACAGATTAGGCTCTGTTTTTTATAAAGAAGCAGAGCTTACTCAGTATGCTCAAAGAAACGAAATAACTCAGTTATTATTATCTCCACTAACTCAACCCACAAGTAATTTTCCAATATATTTATATGAGAAAGATAAGATATTTGTATATCCTACAACACTTGTAAGCGCTAATGAACGTCCAAATGTAACTATTTCTTATATTGCTAAGCCATTGGATATAGAGTGGAACTATACAATTGGTGGTGTTGGTCAATATTTATACAACTCTGTTACATCAGTTGATTTTGATTTAAGTGTATCAGAGCAAACAAATGTTATAATACAAATACTAGCGTACGCAGGAGTAATAATAAATGATCCTACCATTATACAGGTAGCACAAATGGAACAACAACAAGAACAACAAACGCAAAACTCATAACACATGCCTAAACCAGATGGCGGATTAATCCGTGAAAATAATTTTCAGTATTACGCCGGAGCGCAGATATTATATACATCAGTAGCTGCAACTACTGTATATGATTTTACATTTAACACTAAGTTAGCTTTAGGTAGCACAACAAGTTACGCAACTACAGATCCTGATTACACACTTAATAACTTCCAAATATATACTAGTCCTAATGGTATAAGTAACTGGACTGAGTATACAACAGCTTATGTAATAACTTATATAGAGCAAGGTTATAGAACAACAAGTAGAGTTACGTTAGGAGCTGGTCAAGGAATAGGTACTTATGTAAAAGTACAATTAAAAGAAGGTGCTGTTGAGAATAACTATGGTGGTTATGAATATATAAAATTAAGAGAAATAATAAATAATTTTATAGTTGGATATGTAGGTCAAGATAAATTAATACCTAGAGTTAATAGAACAGATGTTATTTTTCATGCTAAAAGAGGTTTACAAGAGTTTAGCTATGACACTTTAAAAAGTATAAAATCTCAAGAATTAACAATACCAGATAGCCTTTCATTAACAATACCGCAAGATTATGTTAATTATGTTAAATTATCTTGGGTAGATGGTAATGGTGTAAAACACACTATATATCCTACACAGTTAACAAGTAGTCCATGGGAATCACCAGTTCAAGCAGCTGATGGTGAAATAGTGCAAGATAATTTTGGAGACAATATTGAAGGTACTTCACAGATAAACGAAAAATGGCAGAAATCAAATCCAAGTAATATAACAGGTTTATATCCTAATGATTATACAAATCCAGATTTATTTATGTATGATTGGTGGGGTGAACCGGGTGGTCCTTTTGCCTGGTATGGTCAAAGATATGGTGGCGATCCAGTAAACATGCAAATGAACGGTTGGTTTAATATTGATTATAAAAGAGGTACTTTTAATTTTTCAAGTGATTTAAGTCAAAAACTTATTATATTAGAATATATTTCTGATGGACTTGCATACGATTTAGATACTAAAGTTCCTAAGCTAGCTGAAGAAGCTATGTATCAGCATTTACTATATAGTATAATGTCAACTAGAACAGCTACTGCAGCTATTGCACCACAATATAAAAAACAAAGATATGCAGCTTTACGTAATGCTAAAATTAGATTATCTAATATTAAGTTAGATGAAATCGTACAAGTTATGCGTAACAAATCTAAATGGATAAAACATTAATACATGGCACAGATTAAAAATGCTTTTTTAAAAGGCAAAATGAATCAAGACCTTGACTCTCGTATCATACCTAACGGTGAATACAGAGAAGCCATAAACTTACAAATTAGTAGATCTGAAAGTGATACTGTGGGTGAGTTTGAAAATGTTTTAGGTAATACAGAATTATTTGATACTGGTGGTAGTAAAAAAATAATAGGTTATGTTACTAATGAAAGTGAAAATTTAATATATGTTTTTGCTACAGATTATAATAATGCAGCTGGTGTTAGAGCTACTAACAGTGCTAACATGGGGATATATAGATATGATGTTGACGCTGACAACTTAACCACGTTAGTATCAGGTCATTTTTTAAATTTTAATCAATCATTTCCTATACATGGAGCTAACTTAGTTCAAGAATTATTATTTTTTACAGATAATTTAAATCAACCTAGAAAAATAAATGTAAATAAAGCTTACTCTGATAGTAGTCATTATAGTAATGAAGATCAAATATCTGTAGCTAAATTTTATCCATGGGATAAAATAAAAATATATCAAGAGTTTGCCACTAGAGCTAACGGAGCAGTAAACAATAGTCCAACACTAGTGATAGATGATAATACTAGTAACGTTTTACCAGGAGATGTTTTAGTTAATCAAGAAAGAGGAACTACTTTTAATGCTGTTTCAGATATAACAGATTTAATAACAATATTAGGTATAGTTGATGCAAATACGGTGATATTATCAAAAGCTATAACAGTTAGTAATGGAGAGAAATTAAAATTTATGAGAGTAACAGCTCAAAATAAATCTAATCCATACCTAGCTAATCACACTACGCCTAGTGTTTTAGCCAACAAAATAGATAACGCTGCTAAAACAATAACATACACACAGTCTCGTAGTGAAGCAATACCTAGAGTTGGTGATTCAGTTGTTTGTACTACTGTAGGTCAGGAGACAAAAATACCAGCTGGCACGACAATAGTTGGCGTAGCTGCTAATTATTCTACACTTACTACTTGGGAATATGTTATAACTGTTTCAAAAACAATGACTTTTGCTCAACCTAATACACCAGTGGCTTTACGTATAGGAGACAATCCTTTTTACGATGCTAATTGGAAAGGTGATGCAGCTTTACTAGATGACAAGTTTGTAAGATTTAGTTATAGGTATCAATTTGAAGACAATGAATATTCGTTAATGGCTCCGTTTTCACAACCTATATTTATTCCTAAGCACCACAGTGAATTTGGTGCTGGACCACAAACTGATAATACAAAAGGACCTTTAATAGGTGACATGGATAATACTTATAAATCTACTATAATAACTTGGTTTGAAAACAATGTAGATAATATAGCTTTAAAAGTTCCTACTTATTATAGAACACCTGCAGATATACAAACAGGATTAAAAGTTAAAGCAATAGATGTTTTATATAAAGAATCAGACGCTTTAGCTGTTAAAGTTTTAGATACAATAGAATTAAGTTCTTTACCTCAACAAGTCGGGTTTCCAAACTTAGTATCTAATGATTTAATTTATGGAGCTAATGTAAGTTGGTATTATTACGAGTATCAATATAAGTCTTCTAAGCCATATAAAACATTACCAGAAGGTCAAACAACAAGAGTATATGATAAAGTTCCTATAAAAGCTTTAGGTCAAGAATTAATAAGTAATAGAGTTGTTTATGGAAACTATGTTGATAAGCATACTGGTCCTGATTCTATAGATTATAGCGTTAGTGTTCAAGAAAAGTCTGCAAAATTTAACAATCTAGTAGAATATCCCTACCACACGTTAAAACATAATAGAACTTATCAAGTAGGTTTTATATTAGCAGATAAATTTGGTAGACAATCAGATGTAATTTTATCATCTTATGATAATGATCCTACAACAGAAGGTTCTACTGTTTTTGCTTCTTATAAAACTAGAGCTGAAGCAGCTGCTGGTGGAGCTGAACCTGTGTTTGATTGGATAGGTGATGCTTTAAATATTAGATTAAATACTCAAATAGGTGTAATAGCAAATCCACCTTCAGCATCTGGAGAACCTGGAATATATAGCGCAACTAACCCGCTAGGTTGGTATTCATATAAAATAGTTGTAAAACAACAAGAGCAAGAATATTACAATGTTTATTTACCTGGTTTTGTATCAGGTGATCCTATAAAAACTGGTAACACAGAATCAGAAAAATATTCGTATTCTATATTGTTAAGTGATAATATAAACAAAGTACCTAGAGATTTACAAGAAGTAGGTCCTAATGATACGGATTTTGCTAGTAGTGAAATATTAACTATTAGAGTAAATAATCCTAATATAAATAACGCTGCTGGTAGACCAGCTGGTTTTCCACAAACAGAAGATCCTTGGAATAATCAATATTATCCTAACTTTTTATCACAAGAAGTTTTAGCTATTGGAACGGTTAGAGATTTAGAAGTTGCTGCAATACCTTTTGTAGCGAATGCTCCTCAAGGACCTTATGGTGCTACTGGAACTATTGAAGCTCCAGCAGGAACTATAACACCTACGGCTATAGGTTCAATACCATGGGGAGCTTCTCCAGGTATACAACCTTTTTACAACTCTGATTTAAACCCATTTGTAATGAAAATTGATACTACTGAAAACGGTAGTACTCCAATAAGCGCTGGAACTACAATACCTGGTCAAGTTGGCGCAGAGTGTTCTTCTAATATTCCTGGTAGTGGGCAAAAACTAATTACTATGCAACCGTTTTTAAGTGTTGCGGAAACTAAACCTGTTTTTTCTAGACTTGGTTTATTTTATGAAACAAATCAAGTAGGGTTAATATCTAGACTTAATGAAGTTATAAATGCACAGTTTGGTGGAGCAGTTACAACAGAGGTTGCTAATTTAGATTTTGGTGAGAACTCTGCTCCAAACACACAATTAGGTTCTTGGAACGATGGTACTCAGCAAACAACCGGTACTAATTGGAATTTTGTAGACGGCGCCGGTACTCAAATAACTACAGGTACTATTACCGCTAGTATACTACAAGTAGTTGATCAAACTGGTGCAGATAGAACTAATGAAAATTTATTTAGATTAGCTGGTCCAATTGGAGGTAATAAAGAATTTCAACTATTTACTAATTCTGCAGCTCAAGGTAGCGCAGATAAATATTTTTGGTATAGTACTAATTCAGCAGACCCTGGTAACTCAACAGATATTTATACATTTACATTTACTGTAGATTATAACGATGGTGCTAGTGATTATAATTCTACCGTGTCAGGTTTAACAGCCACGCTACAAAACTGTGTACCAACATTTGGTAACTGTAGTAACCCATCTGCTGGTTCAATAACTACAGGTACTACAACTATAAAAACATTTACAGGTGGAACTAACGGAAGTGTTGATACAACGGGTAATCCTGCAAATAATACTAGAGAACTTGTTTATAGTTTAGATCCGTCAAACTCACAAGCTATACAAAATATATTTAGTGTAAGTAGCGCGGGTGTTATGACTGCTGGTGTAGGACAATTAGTTCAAAACACTACTTATACAGTAGTAACAAGATTAACAGATGTAGCTGGTAATGGTGAGCATTCTACTTGTAGCATTACTTTTACAGCTGGTACTCAACATGTACCAAGAGCAATATGTAACGGTCAAACAAGTAGTTTCCAAGCTAACTGTTCTGAGTCTATACAATATTTATTTTTAACTACTGCAACAAATCCAGTTGGAACAGAAGTTCTTTCTTCATCTATGACACTTACAGGTAACAATACTAGTAGGTTATATGTTGGAAGTGGTACAAGAAAAGTTTACAATGTTAGAGGTAATGCTGCTGCAGGTTCAACAACAGGTGCGTTGACACAGGGTGTGATGAGATTAACACCAACACTAACTGTTACGTCTGGAACTGGTACAGCTTCAACTTTTTTCAGTATACAATACAGACCAAACCCATCATCATCATGGACTAATGCTACAACTACAGCTGGAGCTACTATTCAATATAATAAACAGCTACAAGCTAGCAATGGATTTCCTGGCACGGTTACATACGATGTTAGTGCTGTTGGTGAATATAGAGTATTTAATGATCAAACAACAGGTGAACCTTGTACAGGTGGTGCAGCAAACTTTAAAGTTATATTTGGCGATGCTACTTACGGAACAAGCAATTGTAATGCTGGACCATTGTAATAATTAATAAAAACACGTAATACTAATAATATGCCTGTCACTTTAGAAATATCATATTTTAACTCATTTTATGTGAAGAAGTTGCAAAACTCAGATCCAGGAAGTGTGATAGTTGCAGTTGGTAATCCAAATACTAATCCACAATGGCCAGGTCCTACAGCAGATCAAGACCAAGACTGGTACATAGAAGAGTCTAGAATTAGAGGAGGTTATAATAACACTAGTGTAGATTTTGGTGTAAAAGCATATATAGTTGAAGAACAAGATAAACAAACTAGAAGACAAAACTCTTTAATATATTCAGGTATATTTAATTCTAGAACAGGTATAAACCAAACAAATCAATTTAGTGTTGCAGAAGAAATAACTAGATCTGTAGATCCAGTAGGTGGATCAATACAAAAGTTATTTGCTGAAGATACTAATTTAACTATATTTCAAGAACGTAAAGTTAATATAGCATTGATAGATAAAGACGCTGTGTTTACAGCTGAGGGTCAACCAATAACCGCGAGTAGTAATTTAGTTATAGGTCAAATTACACCTATACTAGGTAACTGGGGTATTAGTAAAAATCCAGAATCTTTTGCTTATTATGGTTTTGATAAATATTTTACAGACAGATCAAGAAACGCTGTATTAAAACTAGCTGGTAATCAAATAGAAGAAATATCTAACACAGGTATGACAGATTTCTTTAGAGATCAATTAGCTGCTATAGGTTTATCGGCTACAGGTAAAGCAGTAGGTGGATATGATATTTATAACAATAACTATGTATTATCTTTACATGGTTCAACTTATAAGTTTAATGATTCTGATAACTCTGGTTATAAAACATTAGCTTATGATTCTAGAATACAAGGTTGGAATGGTTTTTTTAAATACAAGCCTGATCAAATATTTAGTTTACAAGGTCAATATTACACGGCTTTTGGTTCTAAGATATATAAACACTACACTAATACTGATAGAAATAATTTTTACGGAACTAAAGAACCTTCTCAGATTAAATTTATATTTAACCCTGAGCCACAAACAATGAAAACATTTAAGACCGTTAGCTATGAAGGTAGCAATGGTTGGGAAGCGACTTCTATTATATCTGAAAACACAGGCGCAACACCAAGCGGTACTAATCACGCTGACACTGGCGCTCGTATATATAGTTATGACGAAGGTGCTTATGTAGAAAACAATATACAATATAGAGCTGGTTTTTATAGAAAACAAAATAATTACCAAGCTTCAATAATAAACAATACTTCAACTCCTATGGCGGGTGAAGTAGTATTTGGTAACTCAATGACAGGTATAAAAGCTTACTATGCTACTGTTACATTAAGTACTGATGCTACTACAGATAATGGTGGTTTAAAACAATTATTTGCCGTAGGTTCTGAATATATAACAACTAATACTCAATAATATGCCAGGTCCAGCTTTAATATCAGCAGGCGTTAGTATCATTGGAGGGCTAATAGGTGGTGGTGCAGCTAGACGTAGAGCTAGAGCAGCCGCTAGAAAAGCTAGAGCCCTACAAAGAAAACTAACAGATTTAGAAAACAATAGGCAAGCTATAATAAATCCTTTTGATCAGTCAACTAATTTATCTAGTATGGCTCAAGATCTATCTGGACAATTAAGTAATCCTTATGCTAACTTAGGAGTAGCCACACAGGCTGCTGAAATGAAAGCAGAAGAAGCTGATATATCATTAGCAAATACATTAGACACATTAAGAGCAACAGGTGCGGGCGCTGGTGGTGCAACCGCTTTAGCACAAGCAGCTTTAAAATCTAAAAAAGAAGTAGCGGCGTCTATTGAAACTCAAGAAGCGGATAATGAAAAGTTAAGAGCTCAAGGCGAACAACAATTGCAGCAGGCTAAAATGCAAGAGCAACAAAGAGTACAGCAACTTGCTATTAGTGAAACTGGTAGATTTCAAGATAATCAAGCTAGAGGTAAAGAGTTTGCGTTTAACGCTAGAGAGTCTAGAGAACAAGGTAAAATTAATAGAACAGCTGCTCAACTGCAAAATGCTCAAAATCAAATGGCACAAGCTAAAGCTGATAGATCTAGCGCTCTAACAGGTATGTTTAGTAGTTTAGCAAATATAGGTATAGCTGAAATAGGTAAATAGTAATAATATGAGACTGGATAATAAATACGTAAATAAAACAATAAAAGAATATTCTCAAAGTGATGCTATTGGTTTTAAAATAGATGCTTTTAAAGAGTCTGTTAATGGTGGTAGTTTACAAGACACTCCCGCTATTGATGCTATGTATCAAGGTACTAGTCAAGAATATGCTGATTTAACACAAGCTTTAAAATCTGGTAAAATATCAGGCGCTGAAGGTCAAATAGCTCAAAATAGATTAAGAGCTTTGGATCAAGCACCTGGTGTTACTAAAAACTTTTTAGAAAATTTATATTCTGTATTTGATGGCACAGAAGAAAAATATTATGATCCTAACAACAACTATGAATGGGCTTTGGTAAATAAAATATTTAAAGGTGCTCCAGGTTTTGGTGAAAATCAAGGTTATAGTGTTGAAATGAAAATGAAAGAAGATGGATCACAAGATTTAATTGCTTATGGCAAACCTTTTGATGGTGGTGAGTTTATAGTTAATAGTGCATCGTTAAATGATATGCTTGAAGCAGGTATAGAACCTGTTTCTGTAACACCGGATATACCTACAGACATGCAAGCTGTTGCTGCTAGTTCAGGTATATTTGAAGACAGTATGATTGAAGGAGATAAATTAAAACCTAGTGCTTTGTTAGATATAGATACATATGCGTTAAGAGGACCAGGAGGTGAATTTGAGTTTGAAGAAGTTCAAATAAATGATAAACAAAAAAGAAAGTTTCATAAATTTGATAAAGATAAAATACTACAAAAAGTTGATCCATTTTTAAGAGCTGAAATAGCTGGTATAATGGAAAACGAAAGTAGCGCTGTCGCAGCATGGAATATGTTTATTGGTTCTAAAATAACAGGTGAAGAAGATGCTCAAAGAGAAATAGATGCTACAGCAGGTGACAACAGTTGGTCTTACGATATATTACCATTAGACGCTAAACATAAAAGAGATTTTTACGAAGGATATAAAGAATATTTCTTTGATAATTATTTAAAAGCATTTACACAAAATATAATACCAGAAGGAGCAGCAGGTGCTATACAGGAAATTACAGTGGAAACAACAACAGATCAATTAAAAGATATAGGTTCAAAACTTAATAAAAAGAATCAATTATTTTATGATGAAGTTTTAAACAACATGGCTTCAAAAAGAGCAGCGGCTAAAACTAATGAATAGACAACAAAAACAGCTTTTAAACATATTTATACAGCAAGTAAAAAATGAATATGCTACAAAGCATGAGCAAGAAAATGCTCAGATACAAGACGGTACGTTATCAGAAGCTGATAGATCTTATCCTACTTCAGCACCTCCTCAAGATTTTCTTCAAGAGCAAATCGCTGTGTTTAAAACTTCTAAAGAATATTTAGACCTTAGAGATAAAAAAACAGAGATTCAAGTACGTGATGGTGTAGAAACAGTTTTAACTGGTGATAAAGATGAACCTGCTTTTGTGGATGGTGTGTATACGGTTCAAACAGAACTAGAGCCAGTAGTATTAGGTGATACAAATTTAGAAGAATTTGAAGAAGCAGAACAGCAAGAACTAATGGATGCGACTGGCGCAAGTGATCCATATTCTCAAACATCATTGCCATCAGATGAAGATACAACTACTAGAGTAGATTATAGTTTTTATCCAACAGAAGCTGCTCAGAAATTATCAGATGCGGCAAATACTGGAGGTGAAGAATATACTAAAGCTAGAAATGAATACGACGAAGCTATACAAGCTAAAACTGATGAATTAACAGGTTTAGCGAAAGCAGTAGGCTTAGATGTTCCTTATAATTTATTTGATATTGTAAGTAAAGCTACGTTTGGTAATAAAACAGCTAATCAAACAATTAGAGATTTACTAAAAGATATTAGAGAAAAAAAGCCAGAGCTTATAGACGCTAGCAAGCTTTATACAGAACTAGTAGATATTTCTGATGAAGGATTAGAAAAAAGCACAGTAAAGTTATTTGATTTAAGCAAAGCTCCTGAAGAAGAAGAAATATTTATTAAAAATAATCCACACTTATTTAATTATTTAAATAACAAAGAAAATAGTGTTAAAAAATTAAGAGAGCTTATAATAGAAAAAACAGGTATAGACCCTGACAAAGTAAATCTAGACTGGTATGAAAATCCTGAAAATTTATCAGATGATGAGCTAGAAGAAGTATTAGGAAATAAAAAGTTAAGCGAATATGCTAATATATTAAATTATTATAAGAAATACAAAGATGAATCTGAAAAAGGTAATTTAAAACCATTTGATGTTCCAGAAAACGCAGAACACGATTTAGCTGAAAAAATATTTGCTTATAGACAAGTTTTAAAAAATCCAAACCTGTCAGAAGAACAAAGAGAAAAAATATTAAAAAGAGTAAAATCATTATCTGCACTACAAGAAGATTATAGCACTGCAGATCAAGCTATATGGGACGCTAAATATGCTCCTGGTTTTACCGATGCTAAATACTATGGAGATTTAATAAAGGGATTTACTGGTACTGTTTTAGATATAACAGCTGGTTTAGTTGATACACCTGGATATGTAAATAAACTTCTTCTACAGACATTTTTTCCAGATGAAGTTCAAGCTATTGAAGATAAGTATGCTGGTGATACTGTAGCTGAAACTAAAGCATTAAACATGCTAGGAGCTTCTAAATTAAGTTTTGGTACTTCAGTTAATGGTATGATGCTTGCTAGTATTGCCCCTGATATATCTAATGTGATTAGAGAAACTGCAGATAATATAACTGAATCTGCATATCAATATAGAGGTGGTATGTTAGATAACATGACTACTGGTGGTTTTAATTTTAATGATGTTGCGGATGTTGGTGCTAGACTTACAAATGAAACTATAAAATCATTACCATATATGGTTGTTTCAAGTTTAAATGCCTACGGTGTTCCTGTAGGATTAATAGCTATAGGTACTAGTACAGCTACAAATACTGAATACGAAAACAATAATGCAGCTTCAGAAGCTTTTAATCAACTTCAAAAACTAGATCCTCAAGCAGAAAATTATGAGGAACAAGTAAAAGAGTTGCAAAAAGTAATAGCAGCGGGTGATATAAATGGTCGTAACCTAGCTCATTCTTTAGTGGTTGGTACTGTTAATAGTGTTCTTGAAAGATTTTCTGGTAAAATAGGTAGAGAATTTTTTGCCGCAGCTAAAGGTCAAGCAAAAGAACAAATTGAAAAAGGTTTAAAATCTTACTTAAATAAAGTTATGTTAGGTGTAGGTGGTGAAGGAGGTACAGAAGGACTACAATCAACAATTGAAAAATTATCTGAATTTATTGTACAAGGTAAAGAAGTAGAGTTTACAGAGGCATTAAAAGAAGTTATTGAGTCAACACTTATTGGAGGTACTTCAGGTGGTCTTGTAACCGGTGGTGGTAGTGGTATGAATATAGTTACACAAACCGTAAGAGAAAATGCACAAAATAGTATTTTAAAAGAGGTTAATCAAGAAAATTCTTTTGAGCTTTATAAAAATGATCCATTTGATCAAGTAGAAACACAAGCTGATGTTGAAGTTGAAAATCCTATAAATACTAATATAAACGAAGCTCAAATATTATTTGCTCAAGTACCTGGTTCAGAATACAGATTAGAAGGCGAAGTAAATTCAAAGATTGCAGCAGGTGATATAACTATGTTAGAGGGTAATAACATTAGACAAAACTTTAGAGATATACAAGGTGCTACAAATCTTTTAAAACCAGCTGGTCTTGAAACAAATGTTGAAGCAGTTAATTTGATGGTTGAGAAGAAAAAGCTTGAAGAAAGGATAGAAGAGCTAAAAAAAGTTAGTCCTGTAGCAGCTTCCAAATTACAAGTTAGAGTTGATCAAATAAATAATAGATTAGGTGACTTAACTACCGAAGCAATGTCTGATTCTAAAGGTATAGCAGCTGCAGTTATAATTCCAGGTGTTACTAAAGTTATGGACTTAGCAGCCAATAATGAAAAGACTAATTTTAAGAAAAGAGAATTAGAACAAGATTCAGGTATAAATGAATTATTGTTAAAAACTATTAAAGATCCTAATACTAAAAGAGCTGATATTAACCAAGCAACAGATGCGTTAATAGAAAATAATAAAGCTCTATATTATAAAGCTGTAGGGTTTGATCCTCAAAGAGGTGATATATCTGGTAAATCTGTTATGGATGCTATACGACCATTATTAGGTCCTATAATTAAAAACTTCGATGCATCAAAAGGCGTTACATGGAGTACGTATGTAACTAATTCACTTAGTAAAAAGAAGCAACAAATATATAGCGAAGCAGGTATTGGTCAACAAAATATTAGTTTAGATGCTGAAGGTGCTATGCAGGTAGCTGATACACAAGCTGAACAAGATACACAGCAAGATATACCACAAAGACCTAAAGTATATCCTTCACAACTAGAAGCTGTAGCCAAAGTTCTTACGCCTGAGGTAAGAGAAACACAAAACACTAAGGTAAAAGATGAAATAATAAGATCAATTAATGATAAAGGTGTTAGTCCTAAAGTTGTAGCTACAGATCTTATAAGTAAAACTAGAGAAAAAGAAATTAGAAATGTTATCAAAGGAGCTGTAGGTAGGTTTGGTTCGCCAGAATATAATCAGTTTGTAGATGACGTTGTAAATCAAGACTTTATAAATTCATTACCAGTATCTACTATTAAGGGTAGATTTGGTAAATTATTTGGTATTGAAGAAATTAGTAGAACACCTACTAAAAATGTTAGAGAAGGTAAAAAAGATTCTAACTTTAAAAAGCAAGTATTTAGAATACCTAAAACTACGCCTGAAACTATACAAAAAATAAAAGATTATTTTAAAGCTAATGAAAAAAGATCACAGTCTTTATTTAGCATACTTGCTGAAGGTGCAATAGTAGAAGAAGTACAAACCATGCGAGGTGATACTGAGTTTATGAATAAACTAAACGATGTATTAGAATTAAAAGGTTCTGAATTAAATGCTGAACAGTTTATGGATCAGTTACAAAAAGATGCTGATCAAAGAACTAAAGAAGATACTTCATTAGATGTAGTTGAAGATGTATTAGATAATATGATACAAGGTGTTGATTCATATATAGAAAGTATGAAAGGAACACTTAGTGTTAATCCTATTGTTCCTGCTGCTAGAGCAATTAAAGCTGGGCTAAAAGTTTTTAAAACTGTTTATCAAAAAACTAAGTCTATAGTTAAAGCTATTAATGCAGCTGCTAATGAAATATATAATCGATTAAAAGGTGAAGTTTCTAAAAAAGACATAAAAACTATACTTGAAACAGAGATAACTCAAGAAAATGTAGACAACAATACTGTAGATCTTGATTCTCTTATTGATAATTTAGCAGAAAAACTAGGTGTTAACAGAGGTATTGCTTATGAAAACGCTGTTTATGATATTGCTAGAGCTGTTGCTAGAAAAGTAGGTCCTATATTTAAAGTAACAGGTGAACAAACCGAAAAAGAAGGCGCTGCTGATTTTAATTCTGAAATTGCCGGTAATGATTTTATAGTAGAACTAAAATTAGATCCAGCTAAGCTAGGTAGCGTTAAATTTAACATTAATTCTGATGGTAGTATTACGCTTGCTAAAGATAATGTTAAATCAAAAGAAGCTTCAGAAATAGCATCAAAAGAAGCAGGTAAAAAGGTAAAGGTTGTAATAGAAAAAGACTACACATTTAAAAAAGATTTGCAAAAAGCTGTTGCTAAAAACAAAAAGAATATAAAAAGATTTAGAGACAGAGCTGAACAACTGGGTCAAGATATGAAAGATTTTGACAAAGGAGTTATAAATAAAGATGTATATAATCAGTTAAAAAAAGAAGGTTTATTAAATGATGCTAGAGCAACAATAACCATGCCTGTTGATATGGTTGCAGAAATATATCAAAAGAAAAAACCAAAACCTACTGATTATATAAATGTAAAAGGTAAAGGACTTTTTTCTTTTAATAATCGTTTAGGTTTACCAGTTGATCCAGTAACAGGTACTGTAGCAGTTAATGTTGGTTATACAACTTCAGGTACAATATATAAAAAAGTAGATGGTAAAAAAGTTGACACTGGTAATAGAGATTTTTTCTTTAGAGCAGAACCTTTTAAATTTAATGATTTAGGTAAATCTAAACATACTATAGATACAGAAGCTGGTATAAATAAATTATTAAAAACACCTTCGGTAAAAATTTTAGCTGAAGCTCAAAAAGAAAAAGGTAAAATAGCTAATACAGCACCTGATATAGTTAGTGATAAACAAACAACAGTTGAAGTTAAACAAACATTAGTTAACTCACAAGATGCTAGAAACAAAGCTCAAGAGGTAAAAAAAGAAACTAAAGGTTTAAGTGCTTTTGACTTTGATGATACACTAGCATTGACAAAAGAAAAAGTAATATATACGCTTGATGGTAAAACAGGTGAATTAACCGCAGGTGAATTTGCTGTTCAAGCAGAAGACTTAGCTGCTCAAGGAGCTGAGTTTGATTTTAGTAATTTTGAAAATGTAGATTTATCTACATTAGAGGGTCCAATGGTAGATGAAGCAAGGAAAAAACAAAAGAAGTTTGGACCAAAAGATATATTTGTTGTAACCGCTAGACCTAACGCGTCTGTAGATGCTATACACACGTTCTTAAAAGGTATTGGTTTAAATATACCTAAATCAAATATTACAGGTTTAGGTAACGGTGAGCCACAAGCCAAAGCTGATTGGTTTTTAAATAAAGCAGCTGAAGGTTATAATGATTTTTATTTTTCTGATGACTCATTATTAAATGTTCAACAAGTTAAAAACGTATTAGATCAAATAGATGTTAAATCTGAAGTACAACAAGCTATTGCTTCTAAAGAACAAACCTTAGATGAACAGTGGAATAAACAAATAGAAGAGGTATACAGTGTAAAAGCAGGTGAAACAGTAAGTGATGTAAGAGCTAGATTAGAAGGTAAGAAAAAAGACGGCGGTATAGTTAAAAGAATAGGTAAACAATTTACAATTACTGCATCTGCAGCAGACTTTTTAGGTTTATTGTATAGCGTTGCAGGTACAGGTAGGCAAGGTGATAGACATTTAAAATTTATTGATGACCACTTAATTAAACCTTATAACAAAGCTGAGCAAGAATTATTATCAGCTAAAGTTACAATAGCTGCAGATTTCGCTGCTCTTAAAGATGCTTTTCCAAACATAAGATCTAGAAAAAATAAACTAGGTATACCAAGAAATCCATTAACTGATCCAATAGGAGTTGGTCCTTATACTAAGTCTCATGCTGTAAGAGTTTATTTATGGAGTAAACAAGGAACTGAAATACCTGGTATTGATCAAAAAGATGTAGATGCTTTAGTTGAAGCTGTTGAAAATGATTTAGAATTATTACCTTTCGCAGAGAATATTTTATTAATTCAAAAAGGTGATGGTTATCCAGCACCAAAAAATTCATATTGGGTAGGTGGAAATATAGCTTCTGATATAATGAATGGTTTAGATACTACGTATAGAGCTGAGTTATTAACAGAGTGGAAGCAAAATGTAGATATAATATTGTCTGATAAAAACCTAAATAAGTTACAGTCTATTTTAGGTAGCAAATGGGTTGAAGCTATAAAAGATTCTATAAGTAGACAAACACGTGGTAGTAATAGACCTATATTTGAAGGAAGTGGTTCTCGTCAAGTCAACGATATGCTTGATTGGCTTAACGCTTCTGTAGGTGCTGTGATGTTCTTAAACATGCGTTCTGGTTTATTACAATTAATATCTAATGTAAACTTTATAAATTGGGGTGATAATAATATATATAACGCCGCTAAAGCTTTTGCTAGTAAAGAATATGTACCTACTGTATTAAAGCTTATGAACTCTGATTATCTTGTAAACAGACGTGATGGTTTAAAGATAAATGTAAATGAAGCTGAATTAACAGAAGCTGCTAATAAAGGTGGAATACAAGGTATGATCAGTTACCTACTTGATAAAGGTTTTGTTATAACTAGAATTATGGATAGTTTAGCTATTGCTACTGGTGGTGCTACCTTCTTTATTAATAGACAAAAATCTTTATTAAATAGAGTAAATGAAAAGACTGGTGAACTATATACACCAGCAGAGGCAGAAACTAAAGCATTTGATGATTTTTATGCAATAGCAGAAGAAACACAACAGTCAAGTAATCCTAGTAAAATATCATCTCAACAAGCTAGTTACGGTGGTCGTTTACTATTGTCTTTCCAAAATGTTACTATGCAGTACAATAGAAAGACTAAAAAGTTTATACAAGATCTTTACAACAGACGTAGAAGACCAGGTATGACTCAACGTGAAAGTGATTTAAGTAATATATCAGGTGTTATATACTATGTAGGTGTACAGAACTTAATATTCAATGGGTTACAACAAGCTTTATTTGCTACACTATTTGATGATGATGATGAATATAAAAAAGAACAAGGCAAAACAGCTAGAATAGCTAACGGCATGTTAGATTCATTGTTAAATGGATTAGGTTTTGGTGGAGCTATTGTATCTACAGTTAAAAACTTAGGTATGAGATTACTTAGTGAAAGCGAAAAAGAAAGTCCTAAATATATCGATGCTGTAGATACCGTGTTTGATGTATCACCTGTTATAGATGCTAAAATTAGAAAATTAAAATCAGCTGCTAAAACTTTTGAATGGAATATGGAAGATATTAAAAAGAGAGGTTGGAACTTAGAAAATCCAGCTTATCTAGCAGTGTCACAAATAATATCAGCTTTTACAAACGTTCCTGTTGATAGGGTTTTAAGAAAAATGATGAACGTAGCTCAAGCATTTGATGAAGAAACTAAAGCTTGGCAAACAGTTGCGCTATTAATGGGTTGGTCAGGTTGGAACGTAGGTTTACCATATTGGGGACTGGAAAGTACTATTAAAAGAGAAGCTGAAGAAAAAGAAAAATTTATGGAAAAATATAAAAATGATGTCCGTAAATTTAAAAGCCAAGGATTTACTAAAAGAATACCTTTTACTGGTGCAAAAGCTTTACCAAAAGGAGGGAAACCAGAAGGTAAACTTGGTGTTGATTACATAGCCATAGAAAGATATGATGGCAAAATACAGTATTATATAAAACCTAAAAAATGAAAGAAAAATTTAAAAAATTCGTAGATAAACTACAGAAAGCTTGGAACGGGCTATTATATAAATTAATGTTTAAAAAATATAAATAATGAAAAATGAAAAAAATATTATTTGTCCTCTTTGCGGCGGCGTTTGCGGTATCTGTTAATGCTCAAGATAAAAAGAAATTATTTAAAGACTTTTTAAAGTATAGCACGGTGTATATTTCTGGAGATATTCAAAACTCTAAAGAAAACGCACCAAGTTATTTTGTTAGAACAAATCCTAATGGTAGTTTATACGATGTACCTGTTGTAGTCGACGGTACTGACTATTATGATTATGATTATCGCTATGGTTTTGGTATTCGTAAGATTGCTAGATTTGATTATGAAATAAAAGGCAAGCAATACTACGATGGCACTGAATCTAACGTGTCTATGACAGCACCTAACTCAGCTATAAAAGGTTTTGAATATGTATTTCATACGGAAAAAGAAAGATCCAGAGATGATGTTTTTAAAAATCATAGATATTTCTTAAAACATAGTGGTAAATACCATATTGCAAAAATAGAAAGTAGAAAACAAGGTAAAATTAATTTTGATTATAAGTCAGCTGAAATTAGAGCTAAGCTACCTATTGGTAAGAAATTTTCGTTAAGTGCAGGCGCCATTTATAGAACTCATGAGCGTCCTTATGGTTATAATCCAGTAGAAATATGGCTGAATGAAACTAATGAGGACGGTTTTGCAGTAAATCCTTGGTACACACTTGGTTTTTATTACGGTTATGATGATATATACTACACATATGAAGATGATTATTCAGGTGAAACAGTATCTGATTGGTACTGGATTAATGAAGAAGGTCAAACCGTAGCTTATACAGATTTACAATTTAGGCAAACAGTGTTCACTGATCTTATGAATCGTTATAATGAAGAGGTGTGGGAAGAAATTGACGCGTTTGGTGTTATATCACCAATCGTCGGTTTTGACTATTACCATTATAAAAATAACTTTTGGCTTCATGCTTACGGGTCTTATTTACTACCGTTTCATAACTATGTAAAAGGTGATGAAGATTTTAGTTATCACAATAGAAACAACTGGGGTCTCGGTGGATTACGTGAAGATGCGGAAAAAGAACAGTGGGAAGATTATCAAACCGGTGTACAGTTTGGATGGAAACTTAGCAAAAGCATAGGATTATTTGTTGAAGGCGAATATACTAAGTTTTGGGATAGTAAGATATATAATAGTTCAGTAGGATTAAATATAACATTAAAATAAAATGGCAAAAAAAATAGGCGAAGAAACTCAAGTAACACTTGATCTTAAAACTATAGGCATGATAGTAGGTTTTGTAATTATGTTAGCAGGTATGTGGTTTACATTGCAAGCAGATATAGCTCAAGCTAAAGAATTACCTGAACCAGTTATTGATAGAATAGAATATGATTTAAAAGATGAGTTAATTCGTCAAACAATCATGGATACTCAAGAAGATGTTGAAGCTATGCGAGATCAACTAGATAAGATTGACGAAAGATTATATGAAATACAAAAACAAAGATAATGAAATATATATTTTTATTTTTAATACCGTTTGTATCATTTAGTCAACAAGATGTTCCTGAAGAATATTGGATAACAGATGGTGATTTTGAAAACGTTATTAATACTAATGAGGCTTTTGGTGATGATGAAACAAAACCTGTAATAGTAGAGTTTTGGGCTAAATTTAATGAAGCAAATTGTTTTGCTGACTGGGATAAATTAGAAAATGTAATTTATTATAGAGCTGATATAGCTAAAAACCCTGAAGCAAAAAAGAAATACAGAGTAAGAATGGCACCAACATTAATTATTTTTAAAGATGGTGTTAAAGAAATAGTTTTTAAAGCAGGTTTAGATCTTGTGTTACCTGCAAAATTAGAAGAAATACAAGAAGCAATAAACGAAGTTAATAAAGCTTCACAATTTTAAATTATGAGTAATAATTATAAAAAAGAAATAAAAAAAGTTTTCAAGCTAGATAGCGCGAAGAATATAGCTGGTAAATTATTAAATGGCCAAGGTGACCCGAATATGGTAGGTGGAACCATAGGTGGTTTAGATTTATTAGGTGGTGGTGCTGTAAAAGGTTTTGTAAAAGGAGCAAAAGGTTTTATTGGCAAAGCAAGACAGTTTTTAGGTAAAAAACCTCCTAAGAAAGGATTTTTTAAACCAATGCATAGAGATGGTAAAGTATATAATACACAATCTATTAACGATGCTTTTTCGCAAAGATTTGGTAAACCGCAAAACGTGGTTAAAAAAGCAACTGAAGGGAAAGGTGAATTAGCTGCTTTAAAAAAAGCTAAAAACATGGCAAGTAAAGCTGGACCAAAAAATTCAGTAAAAAGTTTATCAAAATCATCAACTAGACGAACAAACTTTACTAGTGGTCGATGAAAAAAAGAAAACTAAATAGTACTAATCCTAAATACTACCCTACCCCGGATCAAGAAGTAGTAAATGAACGTAGAGAGTTAATTGCTAGTATTCCTAAAGGTAGAAAGCGTAATGTAAATGTTTACGCGGTATTTGAAATATATTAATATGGAAAATATAAGTAAGAATATAACCTATGCTGAAGCAATACATTCAAACACTGCTAAGCGTAGAT
>Ga0098048_1000412_pt1 | contig 21366 bp, 37 predicted proteins | sample 13_taG_FD_75052 | JGI IMG/M metagenome (GOLD analysis project Ga0098048, IMG submission 75052) | Marine viral communities from the Subarctic Pacific Ocean - 13_ETSP_OMZ_AT15268 metaG | ecosystem: Environmental > Aquatic > Marine > Oceanic | place: Pacific Ocean | collected 2015-01-16 | reverse complement strand
CGTGTTATAAGCAAACACAGCGGTGAAATACTTAATCGTGAATATATTACTATAGATACTATACGTGAACGTTTTCAGAAAGATCAGTTCCCCAGTATTAAAATTATTAATTTTTGCGGCAGTGTAGACGAACCCACAACACACCCACAGTTTTTTGATATTATACGTCACTTTGCTGACTGGAATGCTCACATAAACATCGCTACTAATGGCAGTTTGCGTACTACAAAATGGTGGACTGAACTGGCTAGTATATTACCGTCCAGTCATGCTGTTACTTGGGGTATTGACGGTAGTGACGAACTAAGTGAAGTATACAGACAAGGCAGTAATTTTACAAAAGTAGAACAAAACTATAGAGCGTTTAATGCCGCTGGTGGTAGAAGTAACTGGCAGTTTATTGTATTTGAACACAATGAACATCAGTTAGAAGCGGCAAAAGCCAAAGCAACTGCTGAAGGATTTAAAAGTTTTAAAACTATTATCAGTCACAGAAAAGACACAACTGGCGGAGTCAAGTCAGCCAAGACTGAAAAGATTGACAATGCGCCAGAAATACCGTATATTAGTTGTAAGTACGGTAATCAAAAACGTATCTTTATTAACCATCGTGGTAATGTTATACCATGTTGTCATTTAAACAGCAAGATGATGGAATACGATGCCACTGGTATAGTTAAAGATGATTTTGAACAACTACTAGACGATAATAATTATCGTGATACTATAAATTTAAATAAGGTTGGCATCGCAGATGCAATAGTTAGTGACGTGTGGCAAGGCATTACTAACAGTTGGGATAGCGATACACCATTGAAAAGATGTATGCAAGTATGCAAACAGATGAAACGTGATACATTTATTAAAGAAGACCTGTAATGACAGAAGACCTAAAATGGAGCAATTATGACTTCACAAAAATACCCTTTGACGATATTGTTAGTGTTGGTCAGCGTACTTTGTTGTACCGTGACCTATTTACAGTCAGCTGGTTACTTGGGAGGTTTTGTAATTACAGATGTAGTTATTGTTGGCCCTACGCACGTTCAGATAGAAAAGATCATCGACCAACAGAATTATGCATTAGCACAATTGATGAGATAAAGAGGCAAGCACGTGACAACGGTTTTAATAGCTTTCATTTTAGTTTATCTGGTGGGGAGCCTACATTTCATCCTGGGTATTTGGATATCCTCGCACATCTTGCGTCTGATGTGCATAATACTAATTATACTTCTGTACACATGACATCAAACTGTAGTCGACCAATGAAATGGTTTGAGGACTACGTAGAACGTGTAAAACCTTTTCATAGAGCTAGTATTACAGCCAGTTTGCATACAGAACACTTAAATACAGTTGAGAAGATGCAAGACTTTGCAGATAAACTAATCTTCTGTCAGGAGCATGATGTACAAGTTACAATCAATATGGTTATGGTTCCGGAATGGTTCGAAAGGGATTGGGAAAATGCCTTGTTCTTCCACGAGCAAGGAATCAATGTCACACTCAAGCCCCAGAGTGACCCAACGGCATCAAGAGTCGTGGACGGTTATACGGAAGAAATGCTACAGCGATTGTATAACGGAATGCCGCAAATGGCGTATACTGAGTCAAAACGGAAGTGGGCAGACCGTCCAAGGCCTAGTTTCGAACTGCCGCCAGAAACACTAGGTGAGAACGACAAAAGTGTGCCCTGGCACATGCAAGTAGAGTTCCAAGATAGTACTGGTAAAAAATGGTATATGGACCAAGCAGAACGTTTTAATGCTTTTAACTTTAATAAGTTTAAAGGTTGGATGTGCAATAGTGGATATAGTGGAATCATTATACGTGAGCCAGATGGCAGTGTAAAGCGTAGTTATAGTTGTCACGATAAACCATTGGGTAATATTGAAACAGGATTTAAGTTGTTTGATAAGCCTAGAGTTTGCATTAGTGATGCTTGTGTTAGTAGTGCAGATAGTAAAATACCAAAGAGAAAATTATGAAATATGCAGTCACAGGACACACATACGGAATAGGAGAAGCCCTACATCAACGCTTGGGCGGACTTGGATTCAGTAAGAGTACTGGTTACGACATATGTGATGCTACAGCTAGACAGCGTATTATAGATGCGTGTAAAGACGTTGATGTGTTTGTAAACAATGCACCTGCAGACTTTGGACAGAGTCAACTGTTGTTAGAGTTATGGGAAGATTGGCGCAATCAAGACAAAACAATTATTAATGTTGGTAGCCGTATTGCTGAGATAGACTTGCCAAGTGGATATGCACATCTACTGGATTATCAAATGTATAAGCGTACACTAAAGACACTTAGTAATACAATAACCGAACTTGATTCGCCTTGTAAAGTAAAGTATCGTTGGTTTGCTTATGTTGGTACACCTAAAATATTAGCCAAGTATCCAGCATTTACATCAGATGACTACATAAGTATTAGTGAAGCAGTGGATATTATTTTATCATGAAGTACTTTGAAAAACTAGACATGCCAGTGCCAGACTTACCAGTTGATGATATAGAGTTCCATCACAATCAGATCTGTTTAAATACTGTAGCAGGATCAGATGATCCAACCCTGGGCACCAGCAGTTTAGTTTATGATTGGGATCGTGCTACTGAAGTCAATGGCAAACTTGATGTGCCGCTACGAGATAATCCACTTGACGAATCAGACTTTACTGAGCTATGCAGTCAGTTTCGGAATACTGTTTGGGAGACAGTATATCGTGAACTGGAATCACGTTATACTCTTGGACGTGTTAGACTTATGCGTAGTAAACCGAAAACCTGTTTAAGTTGGCATTGTGATACGAGTAAACGTATACACCTTCCTATACGTACCCAGCCAGGTTGCATGATGGTAATACAAGATGAAGTCTTGCATTTAGAACAAGGACAATGGTATTTGACTAATACCCTGCCAGAGCACACAGCGTTCAATGCAAGTAAACAAGATAGAATACATTTAGTTGCAGTAATACTTGACTAAGTTTGAAAGTGTGCTAGAATTAAGATAAGTAGAGGTAGTATGATGAAAAAACACAATTTACCAACCACAGCTGATCTTGAGCTGGATATCGATTTATCACGTTTGAGAGCGGCAACTGACGCACTTGCGGAAAAGTTTACAGACGTAAGGTCTGCAAACCCAGGTCTATGTATGAACCACGAAGATTTAGTAAAAGATGTTTACGATAACTTTGAACAAATTAACTTAACTACTCCAAGTGAAATACTACCACATACAGCAAGTATTAAAGAGCGTTTGAGACGCCGAGAAGAACACTTATACAGTATACCTACCACAGATTATACTGGAAGTTACTTTGAAGAAATAGTAACACAATGCAAAGCACCTGCAAGCCGTGTACGTATTACTAAACTAGCACCAGGAAAAATGATACCCTGGCATGTAGACTATGACGTCAGTTATGCAGTACGTTGTATTGTACCTGTTTATGGCGGTGCCAATGTTGTGAACTTATTTAAACGTGATGGCAAACTTGAGGCATACAACTTAGTGGACGGAACTGCAAACTTCCTTAACATTGGTTATCCACATGCAGTTGTTAACATGAGTGACAAGCCACGTATTGCATTAATGTTTAGTTTGGATGGTACAGATGATCTCACAAGTTTATGAATATAATGATAGTGAACTACGTAAATTAGTAAACACTATACAAACTCAGGGTGTAGCAGTACTACACGAACAACAGTTTAAAGAAGCACAAATTATAGAATTTTTTAAACGCATTTGTGATTGTGAAGCACCAGGATTGTTTATGAATCCGGATGAGTATCCGGAATTGTTTTTAGTAAGTGATCGCAAAGATGAGTCTGGACAAAAGATTGGTATGTTCGGTGGTGGTGAGTTAGGTTGGCATTCAAATGGCAACTCTAGACACCTTATTGATAAAATCCTTATTGGGCTGTACTGTGTTAAGGGCGATCCAAATACAACACTCAGTGTATGTAATACCAGTGATCCTTTTTATGAACTGTCAGCTGACGAACAAGAATATTGGCGTAGTATCAAGATACGTTTAAAGTTTAAAAACGATACAATGTATCATTTGGACGATGACGATCCTGAACTGGAGTTTATGAGTAAAAACAAAGGCAGTATACGCCCACTTGTAGGACAGCACCCACACACTGGCAGAGACTATTTTTATTTTCCCTATCACTTTATTTGTGCGGCATGGGAAGGCAAGCGTAAAGTAGATCCCGACGAAATCGTAGAGCGGTTAAAACCTATCATATTTAAAAGCCGACATCAAATACACCATGTATTTGCTGAAGGTGATCTGTTGCTAATGGATCAGTTTACAACATTACACAGACGTACACCTGTAATGGGCGATAGATTGCTATGGAGGCTTGCGTCAGACTATACAAGAGTATGCAACTAGATATAAAGAAACAACTTAGAAGTTATCCTTGGGTAGACGTTCCAACATTTAGTGATGTAGAAGACTTACTCAACAGTCAGCGAACTAGTGACACGTATTTTAAGCGTGGTACTGGCAGTGCTACCAGTGAGCTAGTTGATGTAGAAGCACAGCATCGTGAGTGGGTTAGCGATATGGTTGACTTATCTGACTTTCCCTATTGTTACTTTACACATGGTGCTACAGACGCAATACACCACTGGGTACTTACTGAGCAACGTCCTTGGCAAAAGCTGGAGGGCGAATACGAGTATGCAGATATGATAGGTACACCTGGCACCATATGTTGTGATGTACCAGGACAGTATATGGATCCTGAAACACATCGCAGTGCTATACCTGCTAAAATAGATCCAGTAAAACCACTGTACATAAGTATTCCTAGTGCTGCTGATGGTAACATATTTTATCCTGGCGTAGATGCTTGGCGTAATAATCCGCCAGTTATACTTGATTGTACCTATGTTAGTGCTACTAAAAAGCAACGTATTGAAGTACCTAAAACCACTGAACAAGTATTTTTTAGTTTTAGCAAGGGCTTTGGTTTAGTAGGGCAACGTTTAGGATTGGTATATACAAAACAGCCACATCCAACACTGCATCGTTTACGTGAGTTTGAAAACTGGAACTATACTGGTGTGCGTACCATGCGGCTAATTATGACTAACTTTGCTGTTGACGAAATGTGGAACAGACACCACGAACGTCAACTGGAAATATGTCGTGAATATGACTTTACACCAAGTAGCGTATTTTATTTGGCTACTACTAGTGATAGATATTATACAAGACGCCGCAGGATGCGGTGGAACGACAGCGCAAGAATTTGTCTAACTCCGCTGTTTACAGATTTATGAGGTAAGAGATGAACGATAAAAACATATTAGACTATACTGATCAAGAGTACCGTGACTTAGTACAACAGATTGTCCACAACGGTTCAGCAGTATTGCATGACCAAAAATTAACAAGACAAGAGCTCGCACAAGTTTGTGCACGTATGGGTAAGGTGGAAGAACTGGATTACTTTATGAATCCTGTAGATAGTCCACAGATTAGTATTGTATCAGGTAAAGTTGTAGATGGCAAAGCCATTGGTATGTTTGGTCCTACTGAACTTGAATGGCATGCCAACGGAACAGGACGCTATAACTTTGATGAGATATGTGTAGGACTTTATTGTGAAACAGAATGTATTGATACAGTTCTTAGTTTAGTTGATCAACGTGCAAGTTTTCAGGACTTGCCAGAAGCTGACAAAGAATACTTCCGCAGTATTGAAATCAATTTAAACAATGAAGGACCACGTGCTAGAATTTGGCGTGATGATGGCGAGTATTCAAAAGCATATAAAAATCAGGGCGAACAACATTTCCGTACAGGACAAGAACACTATCAAGAAACTATTGATAGACGTCCGCTTGTAGCACGGCACCCTGTTGACGGATCAGAATATTTTTATCCTATGTTTATCTATTTGTATAAAGCATGGGTAAACGGAGAACTAATGTCAGACGCTGAATTTGATGTGTTCTTTGAGCGATTAAACAGTATAGTTACACGCTCACGATACATGATACACCATGTGTTTAGAGAAGGTGACTTGTTGTTTATGGACCAATTAATTACAAGCCATCGTAGAAGTGCTGTTAAAAACAAAGACAGACAACTTTGGAGAACAGCATTTGATTACAGTGTGGCAGTTGACGATTATAAACCAGTGAGATTTGAATGACAACAGTACCCTGGCCTGCAATACATGCACTAGATGCACTTGCAAAAACAACCAAATCCAAAGTACCAGTACCACTACAAGAACGTTATACCATGGAAGACATGTGGTACTTGGATACAGAACAAGCCCGTCCTATGTTTGAACAACAGGCGGATATTATTATCCATCATGGATATACTGGTATTGTAGATGTAGGTTGTAGACACGGACCAGTTAACCAAATACTGTATGACAAAGACTACCGTGATTATCATTACTTTGGCTTTGATACAAGTAAAGATCCAATTGGTGTAGGCAAGCGTACATGGCAAAATATACCTGACATCAATTATGCAGTAATGAGTTGGCATGATGAATACCGTGTTGGATTTCCAGTTGATGTTATGATCTTTAGTGGAGTACTGCTTTATATAAAAGACGACCGTGAACGTCAAGACTTATTTTTGGAAATGATGTCACGAAACAATTGTACTAATGCAATTATACAAGAGCCATATCACAGTCAAAAACACTGGGACGATAGGCTAATACTAAACACAATAACTGATGGAGGACTAGATTGGTTACAACAAGATTTCAATGTGACAGAGTATCACATGGATTTGCCAGTATTTGCAGGCAGGAGGGTAGTATACGATGTCACTGCTAAGTCTTAGCACCAGTCATGCCCCGAACAGTTTAAACTATCGTGGACTATTAGTATTAAATGAACTCACTGATATGGGCACAATAGACGGCTTACACAACTATGATATACCAGTAGTTAACGTTAATGGCATGGATGAAGAAATACCGCCAGACGTAAAGCGTTTACTGGATCGTATGTTTGAGTTTGACCAGTTTATTTTTGCTATACCAGAGTTTACTAGTATGATGAGTAGCGGAACAAAGAATTTACTAGATTGGGTTGTAGTAGCAACCAACATGAATTTAGATCACGGTGGCGGATATCCATGGACTGACAAACATGTTATCCTGATGACATTTACGCCTAGTGGTACTGAAGGTGGCGGACGTCACATGAAGCAAACAAGTGAGATATTTACTAAACTTGGTGCTAGAGTAAAACACACAGAAGTGTTTACTAATGGATGGGAGACTGTTATACCTGGCAACACAGAGCCATTTAAAGTAGCAGTTAATAGAATAAATAATTATATGACTTACAAGCCAGACAAAGCAAAAGGCTTTAAGCAAGATTTTAACAATTGGAATAACAAATGGAAATAAACAACGACGGTTTATACACGCTGGTTGATGGCGATTATAAACCATATCAAATACCAACGACAGGAAGAGTAATAGTGTGTGGCGTACCAGGTGCATTTACACCAGGCTGTACACACAGACACTTGCCAGGATTCGCAAAAGCAATTAGTGATTGCGTACTAAACGACAAGGTTGTTTTTATCAGTGTAAACGATGCTAGTGTTATGCACGAGTGGAATAAAATATACGGACACAGTGATATTGATGCTGTTGCAGATCCACTGGCAGTATTCACTAAAAGCATTGGCAAAGAAGTAGACTTTGGAGACACAATGGGTATGCGTAGTAAACGCTATGCTATGCTTGTTGAAGATGGTGTGTTTGTAAAATTTTATGACGATCCTTTTATTGAAGGCGTGGTAGGTTGATACCAGGAATTGCAGAGTATGTGGACGTTAATCCACAACGGGAATTATTACTCAGTTTGTATGAGAAAGTAAAAGGCGTTCGAGCCGGAGACGACTTTAACGTATTTGGTAAAACTCCATTCGAGAGTTATTCACTAGAATATAATATGACTGGTGAACCCACTGGATATGAACAAGTTTACGATCCAATATTATCTCTGCATAGAAAAGTGCACCCACATTACCAGTTTAGATCAACTGGATTTAACACTGCGGATAGTACAGAGAAAGATGTATTTCCTCATACTGATATAGATCAGAATAGAGAACACAGTCAAGGATACAATATTATATACCCTGTGCTTGGCGCAAGTCGTTTAGATTATTTTGAGACATTGGAAGATGAGATATGTCTACCTGAAAAGAACGCTCAAGGATATTATTACTATCATGAGTTTAAAGCACAGAGTCAGATGGGTCAAGGCACGCCAGAGTTTGAAAAGTTTTTAGCTGATCGTAAGATTGGTGAGATCATTATTGATAAGCCTTGTCTTATTGATACAGAGATAATGCATAGAGTAATTATTACAGAGGCACCAAGATGTGCATTTGTAACAAGATGGAATAATATACCACCTATTGACTTCCATTCGTTTAAACAAAGAGTTGAGGCTATACTATGATAATCACAAAAAACAAACTGCCATGTGGCTACACAGCAATACCATTAGTTATTAACGGGGCGGCACCAGACAAGACTGTTGCAGATATTGCCGCACGTACATTTGCGCTTCTAGAGCAAGACAGTGCTGATGACAAGCTATCATGGAACTATACACAAGCTGGTTTAAAACTAAAAGACATGGCAATATACACAGTGCTATGGGATTATAAACAAGATCAGCCTGTACTTGTAACAGGTGCACAACATACATCAGACAACACTTGTAGACTGTTTAGCAGATACTATCTGTTTAAAAACTATCGTACTGGTATTGATAATCGACGTTATGACAAAGTTGATGACTTTCAGGTTGATATGTGGCATTGGGAAATATTAAAAAATCAATATAGTTTTTTCTATTGGAGTAGAGAAAAAGGACCAAACTTTTTTAAGCGTATTAAGATGCTTAGACCAGATGTGTTTAGTCGTTGGCAAGTTTGGCCAGATAATATTGAGCTACTTTGGGAAAATAATTGGCAGGGTATCTTTTATACTAGTACAAAAGATCCACAAACCATGATTGACGAGTTAACTTTTAACAAATAGTTTTTCAGCAATCCAACCGCCAGTGTCCCACTTGTGTAATCTTACTTTACGGAAGTTAATATGATGCTGTCTATGATAACCTTCACCAGCAATAAAGATGTTTAACCAAGGAACATCTGTGCCGCCTGCAGTACGGTGTCCTACTGTATTAAGTAAACCAAATCCTATTTTAGCAAATACAAACGGTGTTGCACAGAATGCAATCCAAAATAGTGGACTTATTAATAAGCTCACTACATTTACTATAATTAGTATCTTTAACCAATGCTTGTGACAAAATACTAATCTTGGATTAGCGTACAGGTCTCTAGCATACTTCATTGGTATTGTAGGAATATCCCACATTGTAAATAAAACTTTCCAATAACCCACATGCTCTGCAGCGTGTGGATCTCCTGGACCATCACTGTGTGCGTGATGCATTCTATGACTGGCAATCCAACCAATTGGTGTACGTATACATGCTATCATTAGCATAGCTAAACCAATAGATTCAAACCATACTGGTACATTGAATTGTTTATGACAGTAGTATCTGTGAAGTAAAATACTTGCTCCCCAGTGACTAATTACTTGACTCCATAAAAATCCTATTCCTATTGCTATTAAAATATCCAAAATTTTGTTACCTCTTGTGTATATTTATTTGGTTAAACTGCCATTGGTGCTTTGATAGTATCCATTGGATTATACCCTACAAGACTATAATCACTTGGTTTAGTAGCTAGTAATTCTTCTAGTGTATTAAACTCTGGCATCTCCAATATAGGACCATCTACAGGTTGACGCTCTAGTTGTTGCTTTACTTGTTCCATGTGGTTATTGTATATATGACAATCTCCACCAGTCCATATAAATGTACCTACATCTAATCCGCATATCTGTGCTAACATATGTGTTAGCAGACTATAACTTGCAATGTTAAACGGCACACCCAAGAACATGTCAGCACTACGTTGATACAATTGACAACTTAGTTTGCCGTTCATTACCCTAAACTGTGCTAGTGTGTGGCATGGCGGCAATGTCATTTTTTCAAGTTGGTTAGGGTTCCAAGCACTTAGTATAATACGTCTACTATCTGGATTAGTTTTAATCTCATTGATAATCCAGCTAATCTGGTCTGTACCTTGTAGATGTGGTGTACCAACCCAGTACTCTCCGTCAAAGTTACGCCATTGATGTCCGTATACTGGACCAAGCCGTTTGTGACTATCATCGTCATGTCTTACATAACCCAAGTCTTTTGCTTGTTTGTTAGCGTTGGCAGTCCAGATGGTATTCTTATCCGACAGTTGTTCTCGATCTTTCTCAAATGTGATCTCTGCTAATCTACGTTCATCTGTATTGCCTTCCAAGAACCATAACAGTTCTCCCACTACACTACGCCAGGCTAGTTTTTTTGTAGTGACAGCTGGAAAATTACTGTAGGATAATGGAAAACGCATTTGGTATCCAAAGATAGTACGAGTGCCAACTCCAGTGCGGTCACTGACATCTTCTCCGTCATCTAAAATACATTGTAGTGCTTCTAGGTATTGATACATTAAAGTTGACCTTTCTCACGCATTTCTTTTCTTATTTTTGTAGCACTGATATCATGTATGTCAGTACCCAAGTCGTGTTCAGTAAATGTGTATCCTACTCCTCGACCATAACTAATATCTACAATGTTAGGCACATTGATAATAATGTATTCTCTACGATATGCAAAGCCTTCAGACTCTAATGCTTTTATGATACCAGTACGTACTTCGTCAAATTCAAAAGGATTATCATCTTGCACTACAGTACGTCCGCCTCCTGCATCTTTTCCAACAATGCCGCCAACGTTGCGTATCATAATACAAACTTGTCCTGTTTCAGCAAACGCCCGCTTGAATAGTTCAGTATGTCCTACATGCCAAGGTTGCCAACGCCCTAACATTTGTGTTGTTGGTTTAGTACTATCAAAAAACATTTTTAATCTCCATCCAACGTTTCACTACAGGCATTAGTTGTTCATGTGCATTGTCAAACCAATCCTCAATATGATAGTCTACTTTCTCAGGTGGTTCAAACATATCGTTTGTGTCTTCAAATTTACCTCGAGAAATAGTATCCATCCATACTGTATAGTCAGGATTGAACTCTAATCGTGTAAGATGAGTTGGACAAATAAAATCTGCTACAGCAATTTTTCCTGCCTTGACAACACCATCTGATAAGTATTTCATTCTAGATGCTTGTCTGTTTCGACCTTCAAGACTAAAGTCCCAGTCGTTATATTCTGTTCTAATAGCGTCAGCATTTATATGTACTCCGCCAATTAAATCTGCGAAAGGTTTCGCTAGTGTACTTTTGCCACTACCTGGTAGCCCAAAGATTAATATTTTCAATGTTTACTCCATATATCTACATAAACATCGCCTTGAAATTGGCTTGATGTTAAATTATAGTTTTCTTGTATTAGTGTACTAGGTAAAAATGTATCACATTTATACGAACCAGTAATCTGGCTTAGCCATAATTCATCTATTCGTGGTAGAAGTTGTGTAATAATACTAGCGCCGCCAATAATCCATACATCTCGAGTCTGACTCATTTGTGGGAGTAGTTTTGAAATGCTTTTTAAATCACCCACAATGTGAGCATCAGGTACGTCGTGATGAGTAATCACAACATTCTCACGGTTGGGTAAAGGTTTATATGGAAGGCTATCCCATGTAGATCTGCCCATTACAACAGTACTGTTGGTAGTATTTTCTTTAAACCATTTAAGGTCTGCTGGGTTATGTGGCCAAGGAAGGGTACCGGATTTACCGATACCCCAATCTTCATCACATGCTAGGATTGCTCTGATCATCTTTGTCCTTGTCTAATAATTTTTCTGTAAGTCCACGTATTTCATTTTCTAACTTGTTATAGTCTATTACTATTTCCAAGTCTCGAACTGGACTTCCATAGTCTTCACCTAAATCATCGACAGCGGCCATGATGAACATAATAATATTATCTTCTTCGATGTCCCTAATGTCCTCGCCTTCGAAGATAACTCTATCTCCGTTTTCTAATACTAGTATAAGGCGTTCAATATAGTCTAATGGAACATTACCAATATCGACATCACGAATAATATTTTGAAAGGTACGATCTTTCTTACGTATTGGCATCAACATTCACCTTTTTAGGACGTCCACGTCTTGGTTTCAAGTCAGGAGCCATTTCATATGCTTCTGATTTAAGACGTTCCGCCTCAGCTAAAAAGGTTTCAGCTTGACTTAATAGGTTTTTTGCAATAGCAGTTTCGTCCATTGCTTGCTCACCAGTATCAATTGCTTGATCAATTGTTTGTGTTGGATCAAGTTTTTGATTACTTGCCATTTGTCGTGGTGCGCTATCAGTATCATCCACCATACTATTCTGGATATCACTTTCGCTCATGCCAGTTTTCTGTTTTCTAATAATCTCATTAATTTCCTTGAGTGGAATACTAGTGTGATTATTTGGTGTTAAAATGATTTGGTCAGTAGGAAACTTTCGCAAGTATCCAGCGTTGTGTAGTTTTTGTAACATATTGGTACCATCACTAAACATACTACGATGTGCAATTTCGAAGAACTCTGGGGCTGATTGTGCCTCATCGCTTTCTACTACTCTTACCATATCGTCATGCTCCATGTCTGGTAACCTTTCTGTCTCTACGACGAGGCAGTTCTTGTCATCACTGACATTCCCTTTCTCGTCGTAGATTTCACGAAAAACTACTACGCACTTCATGCCGGTATTATCTACTCGACCTATGTGTTTCATAGTTGCCATTGGTTGCTCCTTATTGTGCTTCCGTTGTCGGTTGTGGTACAGCTTCGCCTTCTCCGGCGCCCTGCTGTTCTTGTACACTTTGGATAAATGCTGCAAGACGGTTGAATACTGTTCCAACCTGGGCTGCTTCTGCGGCACGAAATGCGCCACGTGAAACTGCAACATCAATTACTTGAGCTGCATTTTGTAAATCTGCAACACCTAGTGTTACTGGCTCTGCTTGCTCTACTTCTGGTAGTTCTGGTGCAGCACCATCTGTTGTGATAGGCTCTTCAGCCGTGTTATTTTCTTCAGTCATTTCGTTACTCCTATTTGTTGAAGATTGTGTTATAGTTATATACGTACTTATTTATCTACCTTCAGGTAACATACTCATTTTGTACGCAATTATTGTAGAATAAAAAGCTTCACCATCACTGGCTCTCTCGAACCAAAATTGGTAAAGTTTACTCTTTAAACTTTTTATGTGGTAAAATCCTTGGCATCCTGTAAAATCAAGGCTATCAATGTCTGGCGTATCGTCAAATTCTACTACAAAGCGGTTTTTCATCATTACTGTTAGTGTTTTACGATCTAACATTAGCATGTCTTGTTCGCTCAAAGCATATTTTTGTTTAATTATCTTCATGATTATTTATGCTGCCTGTTTTTGTGTTTGTGCTTCATAATACACCGTAGTACCAAACGGTGCAACAGGCTTACTCCACTTGTTTTTAATTAGGAACAATGTATCACAGTAGTCTGCATCGCCCCAACTTCTCCAAGGCTCACCATCTGTAAACATGATAAACTGATCTGGTTCAATACCACGTGCCTTCATAAAGTCCCAATTAGGAACAAAGTCAGTGCCACCACCGCCGGTCATTTTAAATTCAGTAATCGAACGACCATCGTCATCTGTAAATACATCGTAGCCACTAACTTCTGTATCAAAGCACCAGATACGGATCTTGTAGCTTTCGAACTGATCCATAATACCTTGTACTTCACTTAGGAAATCACGGGTGTCATTATCGCTAATTGAGCCACTAACGTCTAGTGCAATAGCAACATCAATCTGTTGATCTTTTAGCATACCTGGCAACACTACACTATTAAACTGACTTTTACGATTGGGTGTCATAAATGTAAAGTCGCTAGTAAGGTTACTCTCCAGTGTAACACGGATCATTTGACGCCAATCCATTTTAGGCTCAGTAAGCTCACCAATCATACGGCGTATGTCGCCTGGTATATTACCAGCACCAACACTTTGCGCCGCTTGGATAACAGCATTTTTAAGTTCATCGCTAATGGCTTTTGCATCTTCTCGACTAATCTTTGGGCGTCCCTTGCCCTTGCCTTCGCTATCTCCTTCGTTGCCTTCACCATCTGTGTCGCCTTTGCCTTCTCCTTCACCTTCTAAATCCAAGTGAATGTCCAGTGTCTCCTGGATCTTGGCATTATTTTCAATCAAGTCATCATATACGTTTTCAGTCCACCATTCGTCTGTTGTATACTTTGCATCATATAACGGTTCGACCTTATCAATTAGGCGGCCGATCTTCTCACGTACTAGCATACCATTAATTTTATAATCACCTGCCATATTCCAGATTTGAGGATTACGATCGCCTCTACGGAGGAAGTGTTCATATACACAGTGTCCAACTTCGTGTCCAACCAAGAATACAGTTTCTTCTAAGTCTAGTTTGTTAACAAAATCAGCATTATAATAAAAATTACGACCATCTACAGCGGCAGTGTTGCACCAACCGTCATCTGTAACGTCTATCAACTGTAAGCGACACGCAATGTTTCCAAAAAACGGTTGCTTAAACAGCATTTTAACACGAGCTGTTACTAGTTTTTCTTTTGCTGACTTAAACGTTTGCATAGTATTCTCCGGTTGTTACAGTATATATTATAGCGTATTATGATGTCTGTGTCAAGTATTTAATATATATATTTTTAAAAAGGAAGTAGGGCGATCGCCACCGCCCTACTTCACCAGGAGTGACGTAACTGTGTTACGCCATTTCAATCAGTGTACCGTACTTAGCAATAAAGCCTTTCCAGTTCTTTAGCTGATTAAACTTTGGACGGATTGCATATTTGCCTAGTGCAATAGTACAAGCCATAACAACCATTTCGGCTTCGAAGTTGTTTTGTACAAACTCAAGGAAGTTATCGAAACGGTTCATTTCGTCTTTCTTGTTATCAAAGCTATCTTTAAGCTCATAACATAGCGCAGTAGTAAGTGAATATTTTGCGCTGATATTATCAGTTTTCAGTTCTTTCACCTTACCATCTAAGATTTCTGTAGGGTTAGGCAACTGGCTTGCTACAGCACGGTGTGCTTTAAACTTAAGAGCAATACCTTCACCAATACCAGCGGCAACCATATCAGTTACTTCTTCTTCAGTAAAGTCTTCTACATCCTGAATAGTATCTGAGATAAACGCCCAAGTACGTGGTGTAGCAAACGAACGTTCTGCACTACTTGCATCAAAGTTATACAAATCGTCTTTAAACGTAGTAACATAACCAATTACTTCTGGATGTTGGTTGTTAACAACAGCCCAATCAAACCAGTCTTGGAAGTCAACACGTACTTCATAGTGTAGGAAGCGGTTAGCAAGTGGCTTAGGCATACGATATGTAACACCCTTGTCAGTCTCACGGTTACCTGCGGCGGCAATAACTACATTGTCTGGTAGTTTGTATTTGCCAATAGCACGGTTAAGGATTAACTGGTAAGCAGCAGCCTGTGTAGCAGGAGCGGCGCCGTTAAGTTCATCCAAGAACAGTACAATAATATCGTACTCTGCGGCTTCAGCTTCTGTAGGAAGTTCGTCTGGAGAGCTAAAGCTCATCCGGTTAGTTTCCTTGTTGTAGTAAGGATAACCTTTAAGGTCAGTTGGATCCCATAATGACAAGCGAGCGTCAATTAGCTTCGCTTTTTTGCCTTCAGCAATATAGGAATCTGTAATCTGTTGAAACGTTTCAGATTTACCAATACCTGGTGGTCCCCAAACCATCATAGGACGTTTGGTACGGAAGTGATGCTTTACATACTTCTGTAGCTCTGAAAGTTTTACTGTGCGTGTTTGTAAATCCATTGTAAATCTCCTGGTTGGATTAAATTATATCTATAGTATATAGACATTGGCGGACGTTGTCAAGCAAAAAGTTTGCCCATGTTTTCGAATACTGCGTTGTAAGCATTAGCTTCATATTCGTAGTTGTCATAAAAATCATCATCATCATTTCCTGAAGCACAATGTTCTTCCCAAACACGGTTCATTGCGTTCATGCCTTCTAGTGCATCGCCACGCCCAAAGTTTGTGATTGTGTTCCAAGCAGTTTTAAAGTCTACTGTTTCTTTGTAAAATGAAGGGATTCTAAACATATGTAACTCCTTGTTTGCTTAACTTATACATATATTTTAACACCAATACGTCTTGGTGTCAAGCCAGAAAAGATACTTTTTTCACTTTTTTTTGTTAAAATCAGATAAGTAGTAGTACGGAACAGCGAATTGGTGTTGTTTCGTGACAACGAAAGAGAAGGGAGAAATATCATGGATATTTTGAACAAAGTAAAAGAGTGGGCAGGCGCATTAGCAGAAGTTGGTGTTAGTTTAGCGGCTCTAGTGATCATTGCAGAAGTACTAGGTATGGGCAATATGCCGTTCATGCCATCTGGACTATCTGTAGTAGACAACGTAAGTGCAATGTTAGCATCTCTAGGTGCTCAGGGCGTTATGGGTCTGATCGCAGTATGGGTCTTATGGGGAATTTGGAACCGTAAGTAATTAACCCTAATTGGCTGAAAACCTGTCAAGGAAATCAGCCCCACTTTAATCTAAGTTTGTTTCCATATGTTCTACCCAAGCATCTAAATCATGACCATATAATTTATACAGCATACGATCTTCACTCCCATATAAAATTAATTCACGTCTAGTAATATAATAAGGATACTGGTTATATCTATCCAGTAATGTTCTGAGCTTGGCAGTAAACACTGGCGGCTCTTTGAGTATAAACCTTTCAGCTTCTACTCCCATGTCTGTCAAGACTAAGACCCCAAACTTAGTTAAGCTGAGGCCTTTACCATTGCGGTAGTTTTTAAAAATGTTGCGTAGATTAAATCTGTCACCATACTGCATAGTTTTAGCATGAGCTAATACTTGTTTATAAAAGTCCGGTGTCATCCTCTTTAACAATCTCGCCTTGTGTTAATTTTACAACTGTGAATTCATTTGTCTTGAATAATTTGTTTAGCCTCTCTGCTAAATTAAATGCGTGTCCACTATTACTGAATGAAACTTTTTTATACTTTGGTCCAGGATAGTTAGTTAAGCTATTAAGACTACGTAAGTTGATAGGTTTGTTTTTGTGAAATACTGCATATATTGCACCAGCTGCTAGAAGTTGTTCACTACGGAATGACTTCGGGTCAGTAAATTCCATTAGAATTGTTGGTTTGGGTCGAGCCATATGTTGCGTCCTTTTTAAAATACTCTGTTAATAGTATTTATTAAAGTAGCACTAAATTATAGCTCTTCGTCATCAATTAAGTTAATACAAAGGGCTTGTTGCCCTGCTTTAAAATGACCATCGCCTCGGCCCACTTCACTCGCTAACGCTTCTCTGGCATGAAAACATTCTATCATACTAGTGTGTAGGGTAATAGGTTCAACGTAAGGAGTTCTGTCATAAAAGTATATAAAAACTAGTGCCCACATTAGAGATCATCTTTCGGAGCATAAGGTTGTCCACCAGTATATGGTTCAAAGTTTTTTCCATTTGCTACTAAGCAAGCCATACCATCACCATATACACTAACTAATGTCCAAGTTCCTGTATCTTGGTTAACAAAAAAGAACGCACCGCCGTTATATGGACGTCCGTCCTGTCCACTAAATTGCACTCCCTCTCCAGTAAACAACATTCTTTCACCGTACTTTGCTGGTGTTCTTAACATCTGTGCAACTGGTGCACAGGGCTGTTTTGTATAGAATGTTTTCATATCATTCGATTGTGGCATAGTCTCTTGTGTACTTGCACTACTTACTGTGAGTATTAAACTAAGTGCTATTAGATACTTCATTCTCCTGTGCTTTCCTTTTTATCGCCATGTTGACGTCTGATTGTGACTTAAACGGACCAATAAATTGGTATGTGTCTAATGTCTTTAGTCTAGGACAAAACGCATCGCTCCATCCAAGCCTTGGAAACTTAATCCCGTAGTAACCAGCCGCAAAATATTGTGTACTTGTGGCTGTCTTTTTAAAAATAGGCACTGTATCTTGTAGTAAAATATCATGTGCTTGTTCGGTATTAGCAGAGTAGCCGTAAACAGTATCGTTTATAAAGGTTCTAGTTTTCTTTTCTTCTATTGTAAAGTTAGACATATCTGCGTATAGTGTCTCTGTACTATTTATATTATTATAAAATATATAGCCATCATCAGAGCTTTTTAGTGTTCCAACTTTACTACCTTTAGATTCTACAATCCAAAATTTATTTTCTATTACTACTTTTGCTTTGTATTTCATTTTCTGGCCACATTAATTTATATTTTATATATGCATCTTGATTTAACTCTACCTCGACAATTGTTGCGAATTCAGCGTTGTCAGTATCTATTTCCATGTGATAGGTTATGTTTGTTCCATGATCTTGAATCCATTGTCCTTGTTCACTTTCTAACCAATGGTCAAAATGATCAGCGTCTCCACTAAGTGGAAACACTGCTACTTTAGTACTAGTAAGACGCATTCAGATATTCTGAATGAGCTTCTGCTTGATCACTTACACGTTGTAAGTCATGCTTACCACAGAACTTCATGAAGTGAATACCTACTTGTCCTTTAGCATCTTTTTGCACTTGTTCAACAATTGTTTCATCTAGTACTTCTTTAATGCCTACAGGCTGTGCTGTTAAGTCAATTAGTTCAAGATTGCGCTGATAATCGTCTAGTACACGATGTTCATTACCATCATGATCTACCCACTTTTGTAACATAAAGTTATTCCAGTTAAAGCCTTTGTCATTCTTATCAGCAAATGCTTCTAACATACCAATCTTATTTTTAGTACCTTTCTTACGGGCACCAGGGTATGCACTAAACACATTATCACTTGTGTCGCCACGTATACACTTCTCAAATAGTAACCATGAAGGGTCACCAATTTGCTTTTGCTCTTTAGTTTTTTTGTCCATAACAGGCTTACCACGGTCATTATAAACACCGTCTAAACAGATATGTTGATTAGTAATGCCATTGTATTGTGTTACTTTTTCATTAATTAACTGATAAAAGTCACTATCACTACTAATAATGACATGCTTGTCATCAGGATGATTCTGTATCCAACGTGCAATAAAGTCATCTGCCTCGCACTGTTTATGTTGTAGTACTGTGCAGTTAGTACGTTTCTCAATAAAGCCTTTTAGCTCATCAAATGCTTCAAAGAACTTTTGATCCTCTTCTTGCTCACGTGGAGTAAGAGCATCACGAGCTACTTTACGATTTGCTTTATATGGTGTAAAATGATCCTTGCGCCAGCTACGACCTTCAAAACAAAATACAACATGACTGCCGTCAAAGTCTTTCCATGCTTTATTAATTGCACTGAACATAATATGATATGCCATACCAATTTTAGTTTCAATATCATCACCACGTACTACATGTCTAGCACGATAAAACATATTAAGTGAGTCTACAAGTATGTGTGTCATTCGGCGGTATCTCCTCTAGGTTTAATCAATAGTTTCTCATCTGCTTGTTCCTTTAAGTCAATTATAGCATCGTTCTTTATGATGTCAATGATATTGTTGTTTAAAGTGATCTCACGTCTAAGCCAATATAATCTTTCCTCAAGTTTCTTTAGTTCTTTTTCATAAAATTCAAGCTCACGTTCCTTACGTAATTTTTGTTCAAGAACGTCAGTAAGTAAAATAATTTTCTTTTCATTATGCATTTAAAATTACAGTATCCCATCTAAAGCTGCGCCATCCTTTTGCATTGGTATCATATACTACACAAACTTCTGGATTAATTTTACGTACTTTTTCTTCAGTAAGCGGCTCCTTTTTAGTTGCCTTTGGGATAATATCTTTACTAAGTGTACATGTCATTTTACGGTAATCGCCGTTTATTTTAGTAAACTCAATAACAACTTCACCTTCTTTAAGTTGTTTCTGAATTTCTGTCTTTTGCTCTTCATTCATATCTGTAATCCTTTAAAATCTATAATATGGGTTATCGAACATAGCGTCATCTTCGCTTGTAACGCCTTTAATTTCTGGTATGTAATACATAAGCATATTTTCAACACCGTACTTGAGTGTTGCTGTACTACTAGCACATCCACTACAGCTTCCGCTCATTTGTGTGTGTAGTATGCCACTATCTTCATCAAATGAAAGTATGTTAATCTGTCCACCATGTTGTGCTACATTAGGATTGATTTGTTCTTCCATAAGTTTATTAACTTCTTGTAAAATTTCTTCTTTAGTTTTCACGTTATTCTCCTAGTACGAACTTGGGCCATTGTGTAGCAAATTGTTGTGCATCTGATTTATGTTCAAAATGGAATGTGTCTTCATAGTTGTTGGTATACTGACTCAGATCCCACTGTTCGGTTTTTAAATTTTCCTTACAAAAGGTTTTTGCTTTACTTCGCAAATCACTATGCAGTCGAACGTTGTGTCCGCCTTGCCGTTGCCAAGATTTTTTATATTCGAATATCTCTATGGGTGTCATTCATCTCCACCCCCGGCTTCAGCTGCAACACTACGGCACAAGTCGTTAAACCATAAGTCAACAACTGCTTCAGGGTTATCGCCGGAATAACCAGCCTCTCCCAATAGTCCTACAAAATCTTCATTCCAATCTAGTTCAAAGTATCCACGCTGTGGGTTATCTTTATCAAAGTGTACATCAACAACTTTGACCCAAGGTCCTTTTGCATTTTCTTTAGTGTCTGAGGTATCGATATCCTTCTTTAATCGATCCCTTACAAGTTTATTCCACCATCCCATAATCTACCATCCTATACTTTCCCACGGTACATCCTTGTCGCCAAAGTGTCCGTATGTACAATTTTTACTATATTCATTATACTTGAATAAATCAAATCTGTCAATGATTCCTTTTGGAGTCAAATCAATCTCACGCTCAATGAACTTAGCAATACTTGCATTATGTCCATTACTATCAACATAGACGCTTGTGGGCTCTTTAACACCAATAGCATAGCTCAATTGAATATTACACCAATCTGCCATACTGTCTGCTACTACATTCTTCGCAAGCCATCTTGCCATGTAGGCTGCACTTCTGTCGACTTTTGTTGGGTCTTTGCCACTAAACGCACCGCCACCATGAGGAGCAAAACCCCCATAAGTATCAACAATAATTTTTCGCCCAGTAACACCAGCATCACCGTCAGGACCACCAATAACGAAATTTCCAGTAGGG
>Ga0098048_1000411_pt1 | contig 21368 bp, 29 predicted proteins | sample 13_taG_FD_75052 | JGI IMG/M metagenome (GOLD analysis project Ga0098048, IMG submission 75052) | Marine viral communities from the Subarctic Pacific Ocean - 13_ETSP_OMZ_AT15268 metaG | ecosystem: Environmental > Aquatic > Marine > Oceanic | place: Pacific Ocean | collected 2015-01-16 | reverse complement strand
TTCGCTAACCCGCCCTACGGGGCGACGCTAATAATGCGGGGGCGGCTGGTCTGCGGGGGCCGCGTCGCCGGGTGACCGCTCGCTGTCGGCCACGCGCTCGGCGAGGCGCGCAACCTGTCGCTCCAGCCGCTCGATCAGCTTCCATTGCGCGGTGATGGCCGCGTTCAAATCCTCAATCGTCTGGTCCTGATGGACCACACGCATTTCAAGCTCGTCGAGGCGGGATGTGTCTGTCATGGCGGAGGGATTAGCGCTCGAGGGGGGACGAAGTTGGATGAAAATAGAAATTACATCACTTGGGCTTCAAAATACTTTTGATAGAAACGTGGCGTAAAGTCAGAAACCAGCAAGCCTTCGCGCATTCGCTCGATCAGTACACTTGAAGCATCTTCCTTCACAACGAAGTAATTTAGCCCGACGTATCTTGAAAGTTTCTTGGCCGAATAAACTTCGGGCTTTCGATAAAACGCGTAGCTTTTATGCTGCACGAATGGATGTTCGTTGGGTTCGATGAGGCATGTCTCATCAAAAAAACCGGCTTCAGGGACAGACGAAATTCCAATCAACAAGTGCTTCTCTTCAGAACATTTATCGGTCAGCACGAAGTAAAGATGACGCTTTTCGTCAGGTCCACTTGGTATGAGAAGCGTCGATCCGACGTGGGCCTCATACTCGTCTCTAGGCATCCGCTATAGCCCGATTCATTTCCTCCTGCAGCCGCTCAGCCAGTTGTTGCGCATTCTCTTTCCCCAGCGCTTCAAATATCGATTGGTAAGTAATCGGCCGAGAAGAACCTTCGGGATCGATCCATTCTGGACAATTTCGATGGGTCCAGTTTCTCAACTGCCATGGCGTCTTGTTGCCATGTTGCTCCCAGATGTGTTCAAGCACTCGCAGCTCAGCTCTACTTAGCTCATCAAGACTGTCTTCTGTGAGTTGATCACTGCTTGCGGAAATTTCATTGTCTTCCCGATCACGCACGAACTCGTTCCAAGACCGCAGATCGGGATAACCACCGTTGATGTAGTTGAAGGTCCGGCTACTTACCGGTCCGTGGTCCATCGACACGTAGTTGTCATCTAGAATCAGCGCGTCGTATCTGTTGAGAAACTCACGATCTGCAAGGTACAGCAGTTTCATAACTTTGAGCACACTAATCCGACCGCCCTGTTTCATCGCGAAATAGGCGGCAGCTTGGGCTGATTTACGACTGTTGTACAATGCTTACACCATATGTTCTCTAAGTGTTCCTATATAGCGAATCGGGGTGATTCGACAAGTTGCTATCTGAGTCAACCTAATAATTCGTGCTTTCTAGTCCCGCTCCACATAAATCTCTGCGCCCTGCGCCATGAATTCCGCGCTCTTCTCTTCCATCCCCTTGCGCGCTTCGGCGGCCTGTTTTTCCAGATCGGTCCGTTCGTTCTCGCTCATGCCGGCGGCATATTCCCGGACTTCGGCGGTGATCTTCATGCTGCAGAATTTGGGGCCGCACATGGAGCAGAAATGGGCGACCTTGTGGGCCTCTTTGGGCAGGGTCTGGTCGTGGAAGTCGCGGGCGGTTTCGGGGTCGAGGGCGAGGTTGAACTGGTCTTCCCAGCGGAAATCAAAGCGCGCGCGGGAGACCGCATCATCGCGCACTTGCGCGGCGGGGTGGCCCTTGGCGAGATCGGCCGCATGGGCGGCGAGCTTGTAGGTGACGACGCCGACTTTCACATCGTCCCGGTCCGGCAGGCCGAGATGTTCCTTGGGCGTCACATAGCAGAGCATGGCCGTGCCATACCAACCGATCATCGCCGCGCCGATGCCGGAGGTGATGTGGTCATAGCCAGGCGCGATGTCCGTGGTGAGGGGCCCCAGCGTATAGAAGGGGGCCTCGCCGCATTCGCGCAGCTGTTTCTCCATGTTCACCTTGATCTTGTGCATGGGCACATGGCCCGGCCCTTCGATCATCACCTGGCAGCCCTTGTCCCAGGCGATCTTCGTCAGTTCCCCGAGGGTTTCCAGCTCTGCGAACTGGGCCGCATCATTGGCGTCGGCAATGGCGCCGGGGCGCAGGCCGTCGCCCAATGAGAAGCTGACACCATAGGCGCGCATGATGTCGCAGATCTCTTCAAAGTGCGTGTAGAGGAAGCTTTCCGTGTGATGGGCGAGCATCCATTTCGCCATGATCGAGCCCCCGCGCGAAACGATGCCGGTGACGCGATCCGCGGTGAGGTGGATATAGGCGAGGCGGACGCCCGCATGGATGGTGAAATAGTCGACGCCCTGTTCGCACTGTTCGATCAGCGTGTCGCGATAGACTTCCCAGGTCAGGTCTTCGGCGACGCCGTCGACCTTTTCCAGTGCCTGGTAGATCGGCACGGTGCCGATGGGCACGGGGCTGTTGCGGATGATCCATTCGCGGGTGTTGTGGATGTTGCGGCCGGTGGACAGGTCCATGACATTGTCGGCGCCCCAGCGGATCGCCCAGACCATCTTGTCGACTTCTTCTTCCACAGAAGACGTGACCGCTGAATTGCCGATATTGGCATTGATCTTCACAAGGAAGTTGCGGCCGATGATCTGTGGCTCCAGCTCGGCATGGTTGATGTTGGACGGGATGATGGCGCGGCCGGCGGCAATTTCCTGGCGGACGAATTCCGGCGTGATGAATTCCGGGATGTGCGCACCGAAGCTCTCGCCCTGCGCGATCTGTTCCGCAGCGCCGTCCACGGCCTTGGCGCGGCCGATATTCTCGCGGGTGGCGACATAGATCATCTCTTTCGTGATGATGCCGGCCTTGGCGAATTCGTATTGCGTGACCTTGTGGCCCGGCAGGCCGCGCAGCGGCTTGTGCGTGACCGGGAATTCGCGGGCAAGGTATTTGCCTTGTGCGCCGCCATTGTCTTCGGGCTTCACATGGCGCCCGTCATATTCCTTGACGCCGCCGCGTTCCAGCACCCAGGCGCGCCGGTCGCGGGCGAGGCCCTTTTCCACGTCGATGGTGACCGACGGATCGGTATAGGGGCCGGACGTGTCATAGACGGGCACGGCGGGCTCATTGGCGCTGGGGTGAAGGTCGATCTCGCGATGCGGCACGGCAATGTCCGGCGCGTCGGCGGGGTGGGAATAGACCTTGCGGCTGGCGGGCAGGGCGCCGGTGGTGACTTTTGGGGTCTCGAACTGGCTTTGGTCTGTGGGCTTGTTCATGGGGCTATTCCTTAGATGGCCGGTGTGGCGGACATGAATGTCTTGTTGAAGTCGGCGGCTGTGGCGGGCAGCTGGATGAAGCCTTTCCGGGTCCACTCCTGCACAAGATCCGCAGAAGCCGCATAGGCGTTGGCGAACAGGCAGGGATCGTCGGAGGTATAAGCCCAATCGGCGAAAGCTGCCTGACGATGGGACTGGATGGCAATACTGTTGTTGACGGCGCGTGTATCGCAAATGTGGATCGTGCGTTTCACTGCAGCGTTTTGATTCAGCTCGAACCACCGCTCTTCCGGCATTGCGGAGGCGGAGTCCTGATACTGAAGTCGTATATATTCCACGCGCTCACTCCCGTCCCTTGCGCCGGTATTAGCCGGATCAGGTTCAAAGGGTGCTGGAGCGGTGTCGGCTCCATCTCAGCGCTTACCAGACGCGCCCCTCGGATGGCCGGGAGAATAGGCGCGTTGTGGGAGGAAGGAAAGGGGGCAGCTGGCGAGAAAAGATAGGTGATTACCTAAGTGTCTTGACAGGCGTCAGTCCATCGCAATAGATAGGTGGATGCCTAACTATTCTTCTTCCGATCCAGCCGCTCTCGACCGGGCCTTCCACGCCCTCGGCGATGCGACCCGGCGCGGCGTGATCGCGCAGCTGAGCCTCGGCGAGGCGAGCATTGCCGAGCTGGCGGAGCCCTATGACATGGCGCTGCCGAGCTTCCTGCAGCATGTCCGCGTGCTGGAAAAAGCCGGGCTCGTATCCAGCCGCAAGGAAGGCCGGGTCCGGCACTGCCGACTGGAAGCGGCGCGGCTGGCAGAGTTGAAATCCTGGATCACGCAATATCAGCAGGCCTGGGCGGCGCGCCTCGACCGGCTGGATGCTTTCCTGAACGCAGACGACCCCGAAAAGGACACCTGACATGACTCATCATACCGTACAGCATGGCACCGCCACAATGGAGAAGGGGCTTTCGGCCTCGCCGGCCCGCGTCTTTGCGGCCTGGGCCGATCCGGAGCAGCGCAAGGTCTGGGGCTCGCCCTCTGACGAGATCGATATGCGCATCGATGCGGCCGACTTTTCCGTGGGTGGAGAAGATGTCACGACCTGTCTGGCGGGCGGCGAGGCCGTGGCCGTGGTACGCGGGCGCTATCATGACATCGTGCCGGACAAGCGCATCGTCTATACCGAGATCATCGCCTCCATGGAGGCAACCGAAGGGCCCTGCCTCGTCTCGGCGGAATTCCTGCCGGACGGGGAAGCGACGCGCCTGGTCATCACGCTGCAGACCGTGGCACTGGACGGATCGGCCCTGCTGGAAGAGGCGCAAGCGGGTTGGGGCAGCGCCCTGATCCGGCTGGAGGAATTGCTACAGGCAGGCTGACCCGGGCTGTGGCTGTACTCGGTGCAGAAATAGCAGCTGATTAATCCCAGACGGCATTTTGTTAACCTTATGGCGACTCCGAATCGCGATGATGGGCGCAAACCCCGACCCCGGAGATGTGCTTCATGGCCTTTACTGCAACATTCGGCGGCGCCGAAGAGACCAAGGCAAAACCGAAATACAAGACCTTCAAGGTTGACCTCTGGGCGACCGATCTGAACCCGACCGAAATCGGGATCATGAAACAGACCCAGCATGAGGCCGCGTCTGACCAGTTCACCAAGGACATGGAGATCTTTGGCCAGATCAAGGATGGTCGCGAGCGGACGGGCATCCTCGCCTATCGCAAGGAGATGTGGAAAACCGAGGAGGGCATGAAGCGCCGGCTGGTGTTGAAATTGTTTTCCGAAGGCATGCACTGGCGCGGGACGGCAGAATTGTTGATGGGCCGGTCATTGCAACTGAGCATTGGGGCGAAGGGCACACCGGTGCCGTCCTATTCAGTCAATATCAGCCGTCATGACCAGATTATCCAGTTGGAACGGTCGGCGCAGAAGTGGCCGCTTTTCCCGGAGAAATTTTCCTTTTTTATCGACACGACGAAAGGCCCGCGCTTCTATCGCCTGCGCCGCAACGTCATAGGCATCGGTGCAGACTATAGTCTGTATGATGATCGGGGTCGCAAGATCGGCAAGCTGGATCACCGGATCATCAATCTGGGGGGATCATGGATCGTTAAAGTGGATGCGGCGGAAAGCTATGCCAAGCTGGAGGCCGTGTTGCAGATGTTCTGTGCCCTGCTGAAATTCAACGGCGCCGCCCGTCGGCATGTCGCGAAAGAGGTTGAGCAGCTGCAACTCGGGCGGGCCGTGCGCCAACTCGACACGCAGGAGCGCAATCTCTACCTGAACCCGCGCCGTCGGCGCTGATTGGTCAGGCTGCAGGCCGCTTCAGTTCGATCCACAATTGCTCCGACTGAGCCAGCAGCTGGCCGTCGCGCGTGAACAGTGCGGTGGCAGCGCCATGCTTGCGACCGTCATCATAGAGAGACCAGCCAGCCACAATGAGATCGTCGCCGGGGGCGGGGCGTGCATGCACCTGCGCGGTGATGCGGGCCAGCACCATCGGATTGTCCTGAAAGCCAATCGCAAAGGCGCCCGGACAGTCGAGCGCGGCCCATAGTATTTCCGGGCGCACCAGGCCGTCTTCGCCTGCAAGGCTTTCATCCGGTGTCCAGACATCTGTCACCCCGTCATAGCCATTCGGCTTGCCGGTGAAGAGGCAGAGGCCATCGTCGGAGCGCTCTGGTCCACAGACATAGCAGCGGGGAAACGCGTGGGTCTCGACAGGGGGGAAACTGTCCGGGCCTGTCTGTGCTGTCTCGAAACTTGGCGCAGCGGGAGGAGGGGCAAGCGGCGCGGCAGGTTGCGCGGTCATGACCAACTGGTCCCCATGCCGGACTTCGTATCCGTCACCTGTTGGGACAACCTCCATCGCGATGTCGAGTGGGGGTGGCGCGCGCAGGGAAACTTCTGCCGGACCATCAATCTGGCTTGCGGCGAGACCTGCCGAGATGCCTCCATTGGCTGAGCCGGGGGGGCCGTTGAACATGGCGGGCACGAGGATGGTGAGCGGTGTGGACATGGGCAACTCCTGTCCTGCGCGCATGCCGATAGCGGCGAGTGAGGTCAATGCGACATGCAGGCAGGATGCGCGCTAGTCGAGCAGGCCGAGTTCGCGTTGCTTTTTCTTGCTGAGGGCAGTGGCGATCAGGCGAAAGGATTCTGCGACATAGTCCTTGAGGTCGTCATCCGACAGGGTTTCGTCCGAGAAACGCTGGATCCATTTCATGCCACGTGAAGCAAGGTAAGGCGCGCCCTGGCAGCCGGGCTGGTCTTTCAGGATATGAAAGCTGATCGGGCGGACCTTGAACGTACAGGCGGCAAGCTGGTCGCCGTCCGGTGTGCCCATGGCGAAGACCTTGCCGCCAATCTTCCAGACATGGGAGCCACCCCATTGGACCACATGCGTTGTCTGGCCGAGGCCTGCGCAATAGGAATTGTAATCTTCCAGTGTCACCGCGCGAGCGCCTGCTGCGTGCCGCTGTCCCAGCCCACGAGGATTTCCGCACCGGTATCGATGACCGGACGTTTGATCAGCGTGGGATTCGCCTTCAGCAGGCCCGCGGCGCCTTCGCCCAGCGCGCCTGACTTCTCAGCCTCTGACAAGGTGCGCCATGTGGTCGAACGGCGATTGACGAGTCTTTCCGCGCCGACGGCCTGCAGCCAGGCTGGCAAGAGCCGGTCAAGGTCGGCGTCTTCGCGAATGTCGACAAAAGCGGTCTCCCGGTCCGAGGCATCAAGTTCTTTCAGGGCTTTCTTGCAGGAATCGCAATTCTTCAATCCGTACAGCGTAACCGGGCCAGCCGACATGGGGGTCTCCTCTAAGTGTGGTGCCTCAAAGGGCTAGAACGCACCGATGGCAAACACAACCAGGCCAAGCGCGAGCGCAACAATGCCAAATCCGCGCAAATGATCATCATCCGGCATCATCCAGTGTGCCAATGCCCAGAGTGGTTTGGGCCATGCCACCAGGAGGAGACCTTCGACGAGCGCCCCTGCGATGATCAGGGTTGCGATGCCATCGGTTGCGGTGGAGAAACTGTTCTGGACTGACAAGGTTCCCCCCGCCGCAAAGATCATGACCGCGCCGCACAGAAAGCCGATCGCCGGGCTGTCTTCCAATTCGTCGATCAGGCGGGCCATGCGGTCAGGGTTGGCCAACAGGCCGGCTCCACACGCCATGAAGTAGAGGCCGAAGACGAGCAGGATTGTATGGGCGAGCATGACAGGCTCCTCTGGATACGCTGATCAGCATATCATGCCGGGCGGGGTTGGTCAGTCCGTATCGGAGGGGCGGACCACGCCGACAATCGGGCCCATATCGAGACCGGTCTCGTTGCGGCCGATCTCCGGCGCGTAGAGCTTTGAGACATATCCATCCAGAAAGAGGGCGTTGGGCGTGTTCAGCTTGTCGCGAAACAGGCTGGCAAAACTGTGGAAGTTCACGGGCACATCACTGATGGCGAAATAGAGCGTTGCGCCATCAGCGGTGACGCCCACGCCATTGCGACGTTTCCGGCTGGGGCCGTCCGCGTTGAATCTCGGATGCAATGCACCGTCGATCACCAGCATGGGGCCGGACTGTGTCGCAAAGCGCGCGTCCGGTGCCTCGGCCTCAAAGGCGAGACTTTCTGTGACATGGGGGGTGCCGTCTTGATCCACCCAGAATACCCCGTTGGGAAGCAGGCCGAAATTGCCCGGCCCTTCACGCGTCACGAGTGAGGCGACTTTCTCGCCCTGCTCGACATAAAGCCCGACCGGGCGGCGGTCCTGATGATACATGCCGGCGTTCATGGCAAACTCAAGCGTCTGGCCGTGATCGGCGAGATGGGCGGCCAGCCGGTCGAACTGACCGAAGGGCGCGCCATCGGGGTGAGTGAGCCAGAGGTTTACCGATGTGGGCGCCTCAAAGGAGCACACCGTATAAGGTTGGCCGAGATGCTTTACCGGGGCACATGGCGACGGGGTTTCCGCCTGAGCGCAAGCTTGCATCAGAACCGTGCAGACGAGAATGGCAAACCAGAGACGCATGCCGACAAATTAGCGGCTGGCTGGATCAAGCGCCATGCACAAATTCCACGAGACTGGGGATCGGTATATTTTCGATATATCGAAATTATCTGAGGTTTAGATATATCGAAAGGACTTCAAATGACGTATCGAAATAGAAACATGAAACATCGTCGTGGCGCAGGTTGCGGCACACGAGAAAATGGACCCGTGCATGGAGGTCGACGCGGTATGAGACATGGTAGAGCGGATGGTCATCGCGGCGGACGCCGTCGGCCCCTGAATCATGGCGATCTGCGCCTGTTGATCCTGGAGCTTGTCTCGGAGGAAGCCCGCCACGGCTATGACTTGATCCGTGAGATCGAGAGCCGGACGGGCGGGGCATATGTCCCCAGTCCCGGCGTGATCTATCCTGCGCTGGAGGCCCTCCTGGACCTCGGCCTGGTCGAGGCGGAAATGGATGGTCAGCGCCGGACGTTTCGCCTGACGAAAGACGGCAGCAAAGAGCGCGAAGATTCAGCCGCGACAATCGAGGCGATCGAGGCCCGTCTCGCCGACCTTCAGGAGAGCGATCGACCTGAAGATCCGCAGGATGTGCGCGGGGCCATGCATCGACTACGCCACGCCGTGCGAGATGCGGCCCGGTCGGCGTCGAATGATGGCGAGACGCGCAAGGCGATCGCGGATATCCTGACGGATGCCCAAGAGCGGATCGCCGCGCTGAAAGGCGCCTAGCCGGTTTGACCGGATTCACAGCGGAGAAGGGGAGGCGATGCCTCTCCTTTTCTATTCGGCAGCGGCTTCCAGCGCTTCGCGGCGCTTTTCAGCGGCGGACTTCTTGACGCTCTCGGAGCGCAATTGTCCGCAGGCGGCGAGAATGTCGCGTCCGCGCGGTGTGCGGATCGGGGACGCATAGCCCGCCTGATTCAGCACTTCGGCGAATTCCTCGATTGTGTCCCAGTCGGAGCATTCATAAGGGCTGCCCGGCCAGGGGTTGAACGGTATGAGGTTGATCTTTGCCGGCACGCCTCTCAGAAGGCGGACGAGGTCGCGCGCTTCAGCAAGGCTGTCATTGACGCCCTTCAGCATGACATATTCAAACGTCACCCGGCGGGAATTGCCCAGGCCGGGATAGGCGCGGATCGCCTCGAACAGTTCCTTCAGATTGTACTTGCGATTAATCGGAACAATCTCATTGCGCAGATCATCATTCGTCGCGTGCAGCGAGATGGCGAGCATGGCATTTGTGCGTTCGCCGAGCTCTACGATCTTCGGCGCGACACCCGCCGTGGATACGGTGATGCGGCGCCGGCCAATTGCTATGCCATCGCCGTCACTGATCGTGTCGATCGCTTCGGCGACATTGTCCAGATTGTAGAGCGGTTCGCCCATGCCCATGAAAACAATATTCGTCAGGCGTCGGTCTTCTTCATCACTCGGCCAGCCATCCAGCGCGTCCCGCGCGATCAATACCTGTGAGACGATTTCCTGTGCGGTCAGATTGCGAACGAGCTTTTGTGTGCCGGTATGGCAGAAGGTGCAGTTCAGAGTGCAGCCGACCTGGCTGGACACGCAGAGAGCACCTGCCTTGCCGACATCGGGAATATAGACGCTCTCGCCTTCGATGCCGGGGCCGAAGCGGGCCAGCCATTTCTGCGTGCCATCGCGAGAGACCTGGTGATCTGCAATCTCGGGCCGGGTGAGGATGAATTTCTCGCCCAGCTCCGCGCGCAGGTCCTTGGCGACATCGGTCATGCCGTCAAATTCCTGAACACCGAAATGGTGCATCCAGCGGCGCAACTGTTTTGCGCGCATGCCAGCTTTCTTCGGCTCCAGACCAAGCGCTTCCATCTCTGCTTTCAGAGCAGGAAGGGACAGGCCCGCCAATGAGCGGGGGGCAGGGGATGCAGCGTCGCCGCGCCGGGTGAGGTCAAGTTCGATTTTCATGATGCGGCGCCTATAACACGCTGAAGCGGTTGAAGGAATTGCTGGCTGCAGGCCTCACATTACGGGGAGTTAATGAGGATCGCCATTGTTTTGTCATCGATGGAACGGAAAGACTGACCCACGCGTTAATAAGCGTGCCCAATTCCGGGCTGTCCTTTCCAAAGGAGCTGATGACATGAAACGCCTTTCCTATGCGCTGCTTGCGCTTCCCCTGATTGCCCTTCCAGCCTGTGAAACCGGGCCGAGCCAACGGGTTCTGACCGGCGCTGGCGTCGGGGCCATTCTTGGCGCTGGTGCAGGTACGCTTGCAGGTGGCGACGATGGCCGCAACGCTGCAATTGGCGCAGCCGTGGGTGCAATTGCTGGCGCCGCAGCCGGTGACTATATGGACAAACAGGAGCGCCGCCTGCGCGAGCAAACCGCTGGCACGGGCATTGGTGTTGAGCGCCAGGGCGATCAGATCGCGTTGACCATGCCGTCCAACATCACTTTCTCCGTGAACAGTGCCACGATCCAGCCGAACTTCTATAGCGCGCTGAACGATGTCAGCCTGACGCTGGTCGACTATCCATCGACCGCCGTGGATATCATTGGTCATGCCAGCTCTGACGGCCCGGACGACTACAATATGGACCTGTCCCGTCGCCGTGCAGAATCGGTCCGTTCCTATCTCGTGAACCAGGGTGTCACGCCAGTTCGCCTTGCGGCTGTTGGTATGGGTGAGACCCAGCCAATCGCGGACAATGCGACTGCTGAGGGCCGCGCCGCCAACCGCCGCGTGGAAATCATCCTGACGCCGATCACGCAGGAAAGCTACTAAGCTGAAATTGCAGACCTCATCGCCTCGATGGGGTCTGCATACCGTTTTTCCATGGCGGCGAGCAATTGCGCGTTTGCCGTGGAAGGATGGCCCGAATTGGCGGGCGGTGCAGGATCATATTCCACTGCCAGCTGAATTCCTTCGGCCACGTTCTGGCCCGAAATTTCCATGACAATCTGAAGCGCGAAATCGATGCCGGCGGTAACGCCCCCACCGGTATAGGTGGTGCCGTCCCGAACGCAGCGCGCTTCGGTGGGCACAGCGCCGACCAGAGGCAGCAGATGGTGATAGGCCCAATGGGTGGTCGCCTTTTTGCCGTTTAACAGGCCTGCTGCACCGAGTATGAAAGCGCCCGTGCAGACGGACGTCACATAGGTTGCTGCCGCGCCGGCCTTGTGAACGAAATCCATCGTTTCCCCGTCAGCGAGCGCATCGACCACACCAAACCCGCCCGGCACGAGGATCATGTCGAGATCGGGCGCATCTGCGAATGTGCCGGTCGGCACGAGGCCTAGGCCGCAATCGCTCGGCACAGGATCAGGGGATTTTGCGAGAATATGGGTTTCCGCGCCGGGCATACGGTGGAGTATCTGGAGAGGGCCGGTGAAATCGAGTTGAGTCACATTCGGGAAAAGGACAAAGCCGATATTCATGATGCACTCCGATTCCAGCCCCAGATTGCCGGTGCGGTATTGATAGCAGTCGCCACACGTCGTAGCGAGTCCGGCGGCATGGTGCCGGTCGATATTTGCACGACTTTCCTGATCGCAGCACCTATACAAGCGTTCAACACCGAACGCGAAGAGGATCGGAACATGCAGGACTCCGTTCCGACCCATAATCCGCGAGGCCGTTTCGGTCAGTCAGCGCCTTATCGGGGCCTCTTCTCCGAAGGCATTCGCGGGCTCTCCTGGATGTTTCTGAAAGCGACGGGCTGGCATGTCGCCACAGACTGGCCGGACGTCTCCAAATCCGTGATCATAGCCGCGCCTCACACCTCCAATTATGACGGGTTGGTCATGCTCGCCATTGCGGGCTGGTACCGACAAAAGCTCAGTTGGATGGGCAAGGCTTCCCTTGTGCAAGGGCCGTTTGGCGGCTTGCTCCGGCGAGCAGGCTGCGTGCCGGTTGAGCGGTCAAAATCGAAGGATGTCGTGTCGCTGATGAAGGAGGCGTTCGACGCGGCGGATACGCTCCACCTCGCGATCGCGCCTGAAGGGACGCGCAATGCCAATCCGGTCTGGAAAACTGGGTTCTGGCATATCGCCCAATCCGCCAATGTGCCCTTGTTCAGCGCCGTGCTTGATTTTGGAACCAGGGAAATGCGGCTGGAGGGACCGATCATGCCTGGCGGGGATTTCGAGACCGATATGGACGTGATCATTTCGCACTATCGCGATGCGAAAGGCCGCCATCCTGAGCGCTTCTGTCTACCGGGTCAGGCGTCTTAGCGGCAGATTGCGGAGGCCTTGTCGATGGCCGCTGCCGAGCCGCTCAGCGAGAAATGATAGGCCACTTGCGTGTTGCGCTGGGAAACGGCTTCAATCCGGAGTTCTGACCCCTTGCGAAGGGCCGAAACAATCCGGGAATCGTCGGAATCATCTGCGAACGCTTCACGCCCGACGCCAAACATGGCCCAGGACGACCGTCCTACGCTGGCCTTCGGCGCCAGGTCTTCCCGCAAGTCAAAGCCGACTTTCAAGCTCGGTTGGTTGCGCGCGCGGCCGGATTTCCAATTGGTGACATAGAACCACACATCGCCATGATCGGCCGCGCGGGGGGCCTTGTCGGTGGCCTGTGTGGCCGCGTAGCAGATGGTTTCTCCATTCGCGGTGTCGGTAAAGACCGACCAATCCTTGTATCGACCGATCGCCGAAGGGCTGGCAGAGGCCATGGGCACGGCAAGCGCAGCCACAAGGGTCAGCACGGTCAGAGTTTTCCGGCTCAATCTCAGTGTTTGCATATTCTATACATTCCCATTTGCGCGGAGCATTCCCAGCATCATAAAGACAACAGGGTTAAGGCTAAACTACGGCATGTCAGCTGCCTCTGCAGATCACGCCAGCTTGTTCGTTCAGGCGGTTGCGTTCCATGTGAGCCGCCACGATAGTGTCTGGAACATGTAAACTGAGAGTTCTTGTGTGAACGACACTGTAACAACGACGATTTCCCCGGATGTGCGACAGCGTCATGCAGACTGCATGGCCCTGATTGCCTCCGATAAGTGTCGGGCCTCTTTTTCGGAATTGTTCGACTTCTACGCCCCGCGGGTGAAGAGTTACATGTTGCGGTTGGGCGCAAGCGCGCTGGAGGCCGAGGATCTGGCGCAAGACGTCATGGTGACTGTCTGGCGCAAGGCGGGCATGTACGACCGCAAGCAGGCGTCGGTCTCGACCTGGATTTTCCGCGTCGCACGCAATCGGCGCATCGACAAATTCCGCCGGGCCAGTCGACCCGACCTCGATGCGGATGAACCCATGCTTCGGCCACCGGATATAGAGCAGCCGGATGCGGCGCTGGATCGGGTTCAGATCGAGGAGGCGGTTCGGGCCGAGTTGGTGAAGCTGCCCCCCGAACAGCTCGAATTGCTGCAGGCCGCCTTCTATGAGGGTTTGTCGCATTCCGAAATCGCCACAAAATTCAACCTGCCCCTGGGAACGGTGAAGTCACGAATCCGGCTGGCTTTCGGCCGCCTGCGTGGCCAATTGGAACCGGAGGGCGGAGATGCCGACACGTAGTGAATGGAACATGACATGATGCAGCAGCCAGCTACTTCATCCTATAGCGAGCTCTATTCGGCCTATGCGGCGGGTCAGCTTGATCCGGCATTTGCGTTACTACTCGAGACCCAGAGCATGTTACGGCGTGATGTGCGTGGCGCGCTTGCCGCAAGTGAAGCGGTGTCCGGTTTCATGCTGGAAACAGCAGAGCCCGTTCAGATGTCAGCCGGAGCAGGGGCTCGCGCACTTGAGCTGATTGATGCGCTCGAAAGCGGAGATAGCGTGACCGCTACGGATTTCACTGGAGACGCCGAATTGGCGTGCCTGCCCATGCCCTTGCGCGACAAGGCGTTGGAGGCATTTGATGCTGCCGGATGGCAGGCGAACGCGCCGGGCATCCGACGCATGAAACTCGATGTTGGCAGCGACCTCGAGATCGAGCTTTACCGTATACAGCCCAATGCCAAAGTGCCCCGGCATTCGCACGGCGGTACGGAGTTCACGCTCGTGGTGGCAGGCGGATTTTCGGATGAGACCGGCAGTTACGGTCCCGGCGACCTGGCGGTCAAGGGGCCGGACGACACGCACCAGCCCGTCGGTGATCCGGGCGAAGTTTGTTTCGCCCTTGCAGTGCGGGATGCGGGACTACAGTTCACGGGGATCATGGGTGTGATCCAGCGTGTGCTGGGGCGCTGACTATTTGCGGTCGCGACCGGGAACATATGTTCCGCTGAGGCCATCTCCGCCAGTGCCGCCAGGCATGATCGGGCGCGGAGCATAGCCGCCCATAGATAGATGGCGATCATACATGACGAGCGCGCCAGCAAGGCTGACATTGATACAAAATTTGGTCGGAATTTTCACGACATGATCGCAGCGCGCGAGGATGTCGGGTGACAAGTCCCCTTTTTCAGGGCCCAGCATATAGGCCGCCTGCGGAGGATGCCGGAAGGTGGGCAGCATTACAGCATCATCCGTCAGCTCGATGCCGACCATCTGACACCCGCGGGGCAACTGCATTTCGTCAACATTGTCCCACTGATAGTAAGGTACTTGTCCGGCTGTTTTTGACGTGTCGGCCTGGTAGGCTGCCCGCAGGCGATGCTCGGCATTGATGGAAAACACAAAGCTTGCCCCGAAGGCATTCGCTGTACGCATCAGCGCGCCAAGATTCATGGGTTTCGAGATACGTTCAGAGCCGATCGCAAAATAGCCGCGCATATCAGAAAGCCTCCAGTCCAAATCTGAGGATCACGAGCAGGCCGATAATCACAGGCAGTGTGTAAACCGAAACGCGCCGCGCAAGGCGCAGGTGTCCGAGCTGGTTCGGATAGGTTTGGTTGAGATGAGTTGCGATATCCGTATGCGAGACACGCCGTCCGGCATCAGCGACGCCTTCGCGGTACTCAATGTCTGAGGGGAGTCCGCCAAATTTTTCCGTCAGAGCACGGCGCAACGCTACCGAAATCATCCAGCGCATCTGCAGGGCGAGCATCAGGGCGAACACGGCCAAACCCAACACTATGAAAAGAAGAATATTCATCAGCCGAACGTGCCCACTTCAAATCGTCCATTTGAATCCGCCATGGCGCGTTTCAGGCCAGACGAATTCCAGAGCGCGGATATGTCTCCTTCGGCGGATACGGCGATCATGCCGCCTTGTCCTCCCAGCATGCGCACATCATCCAATGCGCCTTGGACGGCGGCTTCCAGTTCGGCTCCGGCATAGCGGATGCGCGCCGAGACGTCTGCGGCTGCAGCTGCGCGAATGAAATATTCACCCAGTCCGGTGCACGACACGGCGCAACGTTCATCTGCCCATGTGCCCGCGCCGGGCAGGGGAGTATCGCCCAGCCGGCCGGGCGTTTTGCCGCGAATGCCGGCCGTAGAGGTTGCAGCTGACAGGTCACCATAAATGTCGAGCGCAACTGCCCCCACGGTTCCGGTCGAGTTGATCATGTCCTGTGTCGTCAGTTCATCGACGGGGTCATAGTAAGCGTCCGGATCGTCGATCATGACCAGGCCCGATTTGGCCAGCAGTTTTCGGGCGCCGTCTGCAATCAGCAAAACATTGGGGGTCTGTTCCATGACCGCGCGCGCGCAGGAGACCGGATTGCGGTATCCCTGCAGAGCGCCGACCGCTCCGGCTGTGCGGTTGCGACCGTCCATAATGGCGGCGTCCAGCTCATACGCGCCGTCGAGGTTTGGTGCAGCGCCCTTTCCGGCAAGATACAGGCCGGACTCTTCAAGCCCCTGAACCATCACTTCGACCACATCCAGAGCGGCTTCGCCGTCCCGCAAGCGTTCGGCACCATTCTTCAGCAGGGTCGCCAAATGGGCTTCCTGCAGGGAATAGTCATTCCCCGGGATCGGCCCGGCGCCACCATGCAGGGCCAGGGCCCATTTCTTTGCCATTTGACTGCTACCTCTCCGCTACGTCAGGCTTGGACTTTTATCGGGCACACCGCTACCGTCTGACAGCAGAAACAACAAGATGGGAAGGAAGTCGCAGCCATGAAAGCAGTGCTCTCCAAAGAAGTAGGCGGACCGGACAGTCTGGTCATTGAAGATGCCCCGATGCCGGAATGCGGCAAAGGTCAGGTGCTGATAGAAGTAAAGGCGTGCGGGGTGAATTTCCCGGATTCGCTGATCATTCAGGACATGTACCAGTTCAAGCCACCGCGCCCGTTCTCGCCGGGTGGCGAGATCGCCGGGTTCGTCAAGGAAGTGGGCGAAGGCGTTTCCCATGTGAAAGTGGGTGACCGCGTTCTGGCCTCGATCGGGAATGGCGGTATGGCGGAATATGCCGTCGCGGCCCAGCATGCCGTAATGCCAATCCCGGAAGGCATGCCGTTTGAAGAAGCGGCCGCGTTCCTGATGACGTATGGCACCAGCTATTATGCTCTCAAGGACCGCGCTGACCCGAAGCCGGGTGAGAAACTGCTCGTTCTGGGTGCGGCTGGCGGCGTTGGCATTGCAGCCGTTGAGCTTGGCAAGGCGATGGGCCTTGAAGTGATCGCGGCCTGCTCGACACAGGAAAAGGTGGATTTTTGCCTCTCAAAAGGCGCCGACAAAGGCCTCGTCTATGCGCGTGAGCTTGATCGGGACGGTCAGAAAGCGTTCTCCAACGACATCAAGGAAGTGTCCGGCGGCGGCGTGGACATTATTTATGACGGTGTCGGTGGCAATTATGCCGAGCCCTCGGTGCGGGCCATGAACTGGGAAGGGCGTTTTCTCGTGATCGGCTTTCCTGCCGGTATCCCAAAGCTGCCGCTCAACCTGACCCTGCTGAAAAGTTGCGACATTCGCGGCGTGTTCTGGGGCGCAGCGGTGGCGCGTGACCCGAAGGCTCACCAGCAGAATGTCGCTGAACTGTTCAAGCTGTATGGTGAAGGTAAGATCCGTCCGCACATCTCGAATACATATCCGCTGGAAAAGTCAGCCGATGCCATTCAGGAGCTGATGGACCGGAAAGCGCAGGGCAAGGTGGTGGTCGTGATCTGATTCCAACTGTCATTCGCCGTGCGAATGACAGTTAACGCCTGAACCAAAGCCTGTGTCGCGCATAGTTCTGTCATGTCAGATAAAAGCCAAACACAGGCAAACGCACCTCCTGCGAATGGACGTGACGATCCGCGCATGCGGATGTTGCGGCGTGGGAGAATTGTCGTAAACCACCGCCACAGTTCGTTCGATGTGGGGATCCGAGACCTGTCATCGACAGGAGCCAAACTCAAATTGACCGAAATCTGGGCGGTGCCGGAGACGTTTGAACTTCAGATACTGAAGCCTGACGGCTCAATGGAGCTGGTTGTGCCATGCGAGAAGCGTTGGCAGAGCGGTATTCTGGTCGGAGCAAAGTTCGTGCGCCCGCCACGCCCTTAGCCTTTTGGGAACCGGGACGAAAAAACCCGCCGTAGCGATCCGGCGGGTTTTTCTTTTAGGTGTAGTCAGCCGCCTTAGGCAGACTTCTGGTCGCCATCGACTTCCTCGAAGTCGGCATCGACCACATCATCGCCGTCGGCTGCCGCATCGGCGGCTGCGTCCGCAGTGGCCGCCTCATCCTGCTGGCTGGCATAGATTGCCTCGCCGAGCTTCATGGCGGCCGTCATCAGGGCCTGATGCTTGGCCTGGATGTCAGCGATGTTGTCGCCCTCACGGGCCTCTTTCAGCTCGTCGGACGCCGTCTTGATCTCGGCTTTCACCTCGTCAGACACCTTGTCGCCATGCTCCTCGACCTGCTTTTCGGTCTGGTGCACCAGCGCTTCGGCCTGGTTCTTGGCTTCGACGAGTTCGCGGCGTGCCTTGTCCTCGCCCGCATTGGCTTCGGCGTCGGCCATCATGTTCTTGATGTCCTCGTCCGTCAGGCCACCGTCCGCCTGGATGGTGATCTGCTGCTCTTTACCCGTGGCCTTGTCCTTGGCGGACACGGACACGATGCCGTTGGCGTCGATGTCAAAGGTCACTTCAATCTGAGGCAAGCCGCGCGGTGCTGGCGGGATGCCTTCGAGATTGAACTGGCCGAGCATCTTGTTGTCGACGGCCATTTCGCGCTCGCCCTGGAAGACCTTGATCGTCACGGCAGGCTGATTGTCGTCAGCCGTCGAGAACACCTGGGACTTCTTGGTCGGGATCGTCGTGTTGCGGTCGATCAGGCGTGTGAACACGCCGCCCAGTGTTTCAATACCGAGCGAGAGCGGGGTCACGTCAAGCAGGACCACGTCTTTCACGTCGCCTTGCAGCACGCCGCCCTGGATCGCTGCACCGATGGCAACAACTTCATCCGGGTTCACGCCCTTGTGCGGCTCGCGGCCGAAGAATTTCTTCACGGCTTCCTGAACCGCCGGCATGCGGGTCATGCCGCCCACGAGAACGACTTCGTCGATGTCGGAAGGAGACTTGCCAGCATCTGCGAGCGCTTTCTTGCACGGTTCGATGGTGCGCTTGACGAGGTCTTCGACAAGGCTTTCGAACTTGGCGCGCGTCAGCTTGATATTGAGGTGCTTGGGGCCGGTCGCATCTGCCGTGATGAAGGGAAGGTTCACTTCATACTGGCTGGCAGAGGAAAGCTCTTTCTTGGCTTTCTCGGCTTCTTCCTTGAGTCGCTGAAGGGCAAGCTTGTCGGCTTTCAGGTCAATGCCCTGATCCTTCTTGAACTCTTCTGCAAGGAAGTCGACGATCCGGAGGTCGAAGTCTTCACCGCCGAGGAACGTGTCACCATTGGTGGACAGCACTTCGAACACACCGTCGCCGATTTCGAGCAGGGAGACGTCGAACGTACCACCGCCAAGGTCGTAGACTGCGATCGTCTTGGACTGTTCGTCCTTGTCGAGGCCGTAGGCGAGGGCCGCAGCGGTTGGCTCGTTGATGATCCGCAGGACTTCAAGACCCGCGATCTTGCCGGCGTCTTTGGTTGCCTGGCGTTGCGCATCATTGAAGTAGGCAGGCACGGTGATGACCGCCTGGGTCACTTCGCTGCCGAGATAGGCTTCAGCCGTTTCCTTCATCTTGGTCAGGATGAAAGCAGACACTTCCTGTGGTGCGTAATCCTTGTCGCGACCTTTGACCCAGGCGTCGCCTGCCGGGCCTTTGACGATTTCGAACGGGGAAATTTCCTTGTCCTTCTGCGCGGTCGGGTCGTCGAACTGGCGACCGATCAGACGCTTGATGGCGTAGAAGGTGAAATCCGGGTTGGTGACAGCCTGGCGCCGGGCCGGCATGCCGATCAGGCGTTCGCCGCCTTCAGTGAAGGCCACAACGGACGGGGTTGTGCGCTGGCCTTCTGCGTTTTCAATGACCTTTGCCTGTCCGCCTTCCATGACGGCGACGCAGGAGTTGGTGGTTCCAAGGTCAATACCAATGATTTTGCTCATGTTGCATCTCTCTTTTTATCAAGCCGCCACGGGCCGTGTTCTGTTGCGGTCTGCTCAGCAGCCCCGGACAGCCAGTGGCTCTTTCCAAGGGTTCAAATGAGGCGGCGGAAACGGTTTTGATCCGTGCGCCGGTTCGTCTTGCGATATGGGAAGGGTTTAGCGCGTCTCAAGGGGGGAACAATACGTAGCTGTACAGGATTTTGGTGCATTGCTGCTATAGGTCGGCCCTATAGCAACCCCAACAGCAATTTATTTGATAATGGTTCTCAGTCTCACTATGTCAGTTGGTGTGAAAGGAAATATCATGCCGCGCCAACTCATCAAGACACTCACATACAGCCTGATGCACTTTACGGTCGCTATTGCCGTGGCGTTTGCCCTGACGCGTAACTGGCATGCGGCGCTGGCCATCGGAATGATTGAACCGGCCGTGCAGACCCTCGCCTACACGTTTCATGAGCGCCTGTGGGAGCGCCTGCCCGGCCGTGGGCGCACCGCGCCCGAGCCGCTGGGCTGAATTATCCCGGAACTTCTGGACGTTTAGGTATCCTGCTGGGCATAGTGCCAAAAAAGCAGAAGCCGGGGAGGCTCCAGATGATCCGCACCTTCGTTCCAATCTTTTCCATCTGTCTATTGGCGGCCTGCACGTCAGAGCCCGTCAACAAGGCGCTCTCTGTCGCGAGCATTGAGCAGGCCTGGATTGCGGAAGGCTTTGAAAGTCCAGAAGGTGTCGCTGCTGCGCCGGATGGCGGATACTTCATTTCGAACGTGGTCGGAGAGGGGACTGACAAAGATGGGAATGGCTACATTTCTCATCTTGCATCCGACGGCAGTATCACGACGCGTTACTGGACAGCGAAACTGGACGCGCCCAAGGGCATGGCCGTGCTGGACGGGACTCTGTATGCCGCCGACATTGATAGCGTGGTGATGTTCAACGTCGAAGACGGCGAGCGACTGGACTCAGTCCGCATTGAGGGCGCCAAATTTCTCAATGATGCGACCGACTGGAACGGCGCGATCTATGTGTCGGATTCCGGTGATGCGGCGATCTACCGGATATCAGACGGTACGGCTGAGCTTTGGCTGCAGGATGAGCGGCTGGCGGGCGTGAATGGCCTGTTGGGCGATGGCGACCGGATGCTGGTCTCTACCATGACAACCGGCAGCTTGTTCAGCGTGACCGCAGAGGGCGAATTGACCGAGATTGCCGCCGGCATGGAAAATGCCGACGGGATCGGGCTCGTGCCGGGCGGCGGCTATCTCGTCTCGTCCTGGCCCGGCCAGATCCACTATGTCGGCGAAGATGGCGCGGTCGCCACCCTGTTTGATGAACCGGTCTCTCAGAATGACCTGACGGTGATCGGCGATACGGTCATCGTGCCGAACTGGCGGCAGAACACCGTTACGACGTGGAAGGTGGGGCGTTGATCAGTTCGCCGCGCCTGCGCTGACGGCGACCATGGCGGCGCGCAAGGTGCGCTCGCCGATCTTCCAGCCGGGCTGGAAGCAGGAGGCGATGGTGCCGTTTGGCTGGTCGGACGGGATGTTGGCGACGGCCTGATGCAGGTTCGGATCGAATGTGTCGCCGGGCAGGGCGGCAATCACCGTAACGCCATGACGGGCGAGGGCTGTGTGCAGCTCCTTCTCCGTCATCTCGATGCCTTCGAACAGGTTCCGGCCAGCTTCTGACAGGGCAGCGCGATCTTCATCGGTCAGGGCGGCGAGGGCGCGGGAGAGGTTATCCGAAACGCTGAGCAGGTCGCCGGCAAATTTCTCGATGGCGTAGACGCGTGCGTCGGACACCTGACG
>Ga0098048_1000406_pt1 | contig 21439 bp, 12 predicted proteins | sample 13_taG_FD_75052 | JGI IMG/M metagenome (GOLD analysis project Ga0098048, IMG submission 75052) | Marine viral communities from the Subarctic Pacific Ocean - 13_ETSP_OMZ_AT15268 metaG | ecosystem: Environmental > Aquatic > Marine > Oceanic | place: Pacific Ocean | collected 2015-01-16 | reverse complement strand
TGGCAAACTCGAACTTGACGGCCCCGTCGGAGCAGTATCCCGCTTACACCATCGACAATCCCGCCGCTGGGCAGGTGGTCACAGTATATCCTACGGGTACTACGTACGCACAGGGCGATGTGGTGTGCCAATACGTTCGGTATCCCTTCGACCCGAAGTGGACGTATATCACGCTTGGAAACGGAGAGCCGGTATTCAATCAGTCCTCTACGGATTACCAAGACTTTGAGCTGCCTATCGATGATGAACCTAGGCTTGTTTATGGCATCTTACAGATGGCTGGCATGAGCATTCGCGAGGGCGACGTATATCAGTACGCTAACGCAGAAGAGAAAGAGCAGTAATGGCATATATCACAGACTACCAGTACTACGAGAACGGCGGTGCTGCACCTGAAGACGCAAACTGGGGTAGCTACCAATACGTTTCGTTGCAGGATATCGTCAACAACTTCCTGTTGATGTACAACGGCAACCACTCCCTTGTCAATAACGAGGAGCGGTACAAGATTCTGTTTCATGCCAAGCGTGCCATTCAAGAGTTGAACTACGACTCGTTGAAAGAGATTAAGGTTCTTGAGCTCAGTGTCTGTGACAGCTTACGGTTTGTCCTCCCTCCAGACTATGTTAATTGGGTACGCATTTCCCTGTATAAGGACGGGATTCTTCGACCGTTAACGGAGAACATCCAGACCAATTGGAGTACGGCGTATCTGCAAGACAACAACTGCCGTATTCTTTTTGACGAGCAGGGAGCTATCCTGCGACCTCAAGACTCCACTATCGATTACGACAGGATTAAGGGAACTAAGCAGAGCATTTACCTCAACGGAAACAATCAGTTCGATGGGCAGCTTGGATACTGCTGCGACGGCATGTGGTATTTCGACTACAACATCGGCGCCCGCTATGGCTTGAATACGGAGACTGCTAACGCAAACCCTACGTTTAGTATCAACAAGAAGGGGGGTGTCATCAACTTCAGCAGTCACATGGCTGACGAGCTGTGCGTCATCGAGTACGTTAGCGACGGCATGGAGGGCGGTAACAACGCTGAGATTAGCGTGAACAAGATGTTCGAGGAGTACGTCTACGCATACATCCAGTACGCCATCCTTGACGCCAAGTTGGGTGTACAGGAATACATCGTGGGTCGGGCAAGAAAGAAAAAGAACGCGCTTCTGCGCAACGCGAAGCTTCGCGTCAGCAATATCCATCCCGGGCGTTTGCTGATGAATATGCGTGGTCGCGACAAGTGGATTAAGTAATGGCAAATCTGGTAAGGAACTTCATTAAGGGGCGTATGAACAAGAGCGTAGACGAGCGCCTTGTCCCCCAAGGTGAGTATATCGATGCCCGCAATATTCGCATGGGTTCCACCGAGGACTCGGAGATTGGAGCGGTAGAGAATACCAAGGGTAACAGCCGCCTTACCAGTTTGGTGTATCCACCTACGGGCACTGCCCTTAGCGATAACGCCACGTGCCTAGGGGCGTATAGCGATGGAGCCAACGAGACCATGTACTGGTTCGTTCACGACCCATCGTTTACTGAAGGCGCCACAGGTAAGCTCGACCTCATCGTCTCATACAATATGCGCAGCGACCTGCTGACGTACCATGTGGTGAGTATCGAGGACGCTTCCGACCCTACGAATAGTGATACGACTCTCAACTTTGACCCGCAGTATTTGATTACGGGTATCGACTTGGTTGACGGGCTGTTGTTCTTTACCGACGACTTCAACCCTCCGCGTCGAATCAATGTAGCCACGGCCTATCCTGAGCCCGTGGCTTTTGTGGATAGTGGCGTTTTAGGCAACGACATTCTCGTCATAAAGCGCCCTCCTTTAGAAGCACCTGTGGTAGCACCTGTTGCGGTGGTCTCTAGGGAGAACTACATGGAGGACAGGCTGTTGTGCTTTGGTTACCGTTGGGAGTATGCCAACAACGAGTACTCGGCAACGTCTATGTTTAGTGCTCCTGTATTTGAGAGCGAGCCGTTTGCCTTTACCACTGAGTCGTACCTCAACGAGGGTATGGTCAACTCCGTGCAGGTGTGCGACGTTACGGTGCGTACTGGGGACTCTTTGGTTAAGGGTATCGACATCTTGTTCAAGGAGATGGATGACAATATCATCCGTGTCATTGAAAAGGTAGACAAGGCAAACTCCGCTTTGACCGACAACTCTGACTACACCATTCAGTTTAGCAAGCAGAAGATTTTTACCATCCTTCCTGAGAGCGAGATACTGCGACTGTATGACAACGTACCTAGGTTGGCTAAGGCTCAGACCTTGATGGGAAATAGGATTGTCTATGGCAACTACCTCGAGGGGTACGACATGGTTAACTCTGACGGCCTGTCCAATAAGCTGGGGTACAACGTTTCGTTGGTTCGTACGCCTTTGGATAGACCTGATGGAGTTAGTCCCGCAACACCATCGGCTCCGAGTCTACATAGCAACCGAGTCTATGAGATTGGTATCGTATACATGGATGAGTTCGGACGGTCTAGTACCGCCCTTGTCGCGCCAAACAACAAGGTCGAGATTGATTGTGGTCAGTCTATTTTTCAGAACCGTATTCGGGTAACGATTCCTTCTATCATGTCCGCCCCTTCTTGGGCTTCGCGATACAAGTTCGTCATCAAGCCCGACAGCGAAGGGTACGAGACCATCTATACCAACCAGAACTTTGAGTACCCTACCGATTCGGGAGAGGTGTATTTCCTGCTCGAAGGAGAGAACGCAGCCAAGGTTGAAGAGGGAGACAGGTATGTCGTAAAGAGCGATACCTCTGGTGCTGTTACGTCTTGCACTTACGCTACTGTATTAGAAAAGAAGTCTTTCGCCGAGGGCGAGCTAGACGACACGGGCGCTGAACCTATACCAGCTATTGGTGGCACCTATATGAAGATGAAGCCCAACTTCACGTATGGACTTCCGTTGAACATCAGTAACATCGCCCCCGGAGAGCAGTCTGCCGGAACCAACGGTAATGACGACCAGAGTACAGAAAACGGAGATGGTGAATCCGGCACATATCCGCGATTAGTTTACACGGGGTTTGACTCCAATGATATTCTGACTGGAACGCGTATTAGACTTACCATGAGCTTTACCCGTCAAGGTCGTGGTGAAGCTCTATGTGAAACGAGGACATTAGACTTCGACCATACATGGGAAGTCGAGGCAGACTACAACGACATTACTGAATGGTTTTATGGAGTGGGAACTTCGAACACTGTTATTGATGACATTCAGGCAGCACTAGGTGTATCTGGCGACCCCGCAGAAGCAGCTCCAACCAATTTAGTTTATGGCATAACTACCGTTGACCCCAATGTCACTCCAGACTTTGGAGTAAACGGTGACCCCGCAGTAAACAATATCTTCTTCAATGTATTTTCCGGAGACATTTCCTTTGTTGCTTTTGGCACCAATAAGTGTCCCGGTGGTCTTTCTGGCAGCAGTCCCAACCGCCGCTCTCGGATTAAAGCTGAGTGGACGGTAACTCGTTCTACTGATGTTGTTGTTTTCGAGACGGAGCCGCAGCCTGCGCTTCCCGACCTGTGGTATGAGTCGAGCCAGTCTTTTATTATTGACCAGAATAATGGTTGGCACTACGGCAATGTACAAGACCAGACGGGGACTCAACCGGCCATCATAGACACGGCGTTCTTCAACTGCATCAGCTTTGGCAATGGCGTAGAGAGCTATAAGATTCGTGACTCCGTAAAGGGCAAGCCCATCACCTTGGGCAACCGCGTTACTACGACCAGCGACGAGCGGTTCGCTGCGGTGCGACGTTTTGCTGACCTGACGTACAGTGGCGTCATCAACGATGAGACCAACATCAACAAGCTCAATGAGTTCAACCTTGGGTTGCTCAACTTCAAGCCGCTAGAGGACAGCTATGGGCCTGTAGAGAAGCTGTTCGCTAGGCGTACCGATATCCTCACGTTGCAGGAGGATAAGATTAGCTACGTGTTGGCGGGTAAGAACCTCCTTACCGACGCTACTGGTGAGAGCGTGGTTACGTCCGTGCCTGAAGTGTTGGGTAATCAGGTGGCCCGAGTAGAAGACTTCGGTATCAGCAACAACCCCGAGAGCTTTGCTGAGTGGGGACCTCATAAGTTCTTTACCGACGCCAAGCGCGGCTCTGTCATCCACCTCTATGGCGATGGGCAGAAAGAGCAGCTCACGGTCATCAGCGAGAACGGTATGCGGAGCTGGTTCCGCGATGAGTTCATTACCAACTTCAACACGCAGAAGCTTGGGGGGTACGACCCGTATATGAACGAGTACGTGTTAGCAAGTAACGACACGTTCCTACCCGGTCAGGAGGATTGCATCGAGTGCAATACCATCCAGACTTTCCTTCTTACTCCGGCTCAACAGAGTTTCTGCGTCAACCTCGGCAATATCACTGGTGACGTAACTATAAATTACAACATCATTGAGGCTACCGACGGTGACGAAGCCACGATTTCTACTACGTACCCCGACGACCCAACGTCAACACCTGTGGTTACCGGGCCTATCAGCAATGCGTCTCAACCCTCTGTGCCTAGCGTCAACAAGAACTCCATCGTAGACAATACGGTTGGTATCGACCTCAACTACACGGGGACGGAACGCTTCGTGTTGCAGGTTCAGGTCAAGTGCCCGAACGAGGTGGACTTGAACGTGAGGTTGATTACGGTTAACCGTCCTGATGAAGCACGGCAATCCATCCATAGCGAATTCTTCTGGCAAGATGGTGTGTTCGTCTCTCCTTTGAGTAGTACCGCCGTTACGTTTGACGATGCCGCGTTAGGCCCTGTCATCTCAGACTGGCAGGAGTTTACTGTAGCTCAGGGTAGCAACCTTGGTCCAACCAATGGTAGCACTATCACTATGGCGTACAACAGGATTGGCACGGACAACTATACGTTGCGCCCATCCGACACGTTCAAGTGGTTGCGTACTAATGTTAAGTATGAGCAAGCGGATATTGTGACGCTCTTGGGTGCGGCTAATACTGAGACACCTGTAGGCGCACAACCCGAGTACACGGCAGATTTCTTGATGCCCTCGACCACCGATGAGTACCTCTATCTCGTTTGGGATTACAGCGAATCTGATGAGGTATACCTACTCGACGACTACCCCGGCGCTGCGGCAGCATACAGCGTCCGCAAGTTGAGCTCCACGTACAGCGGCTCCGCCATGCGTGTACGCAGAACGGTAGCCCCCTTTGACGAGCAAGACATCGGGTTTGATAGTAACGGTGACCTCGATACGTCTGCCATCATTTCGTTTGGTGGGGCAGACCCACTCGCGGTCAGTGTATGGTATGACCAGAGTGGAGGGTCAAATGACGCGTCTCAAGCTGCGTCAAGTATTCAACCAGAGATATACGACGGTACTGCGGTCATTACCGAACCTGCCTTGAACGGGAAGCCCGCTTTGGACTTTACTGCAACTAGATTTATGCAATCAGGAAATGTTATAACGGACGAAAATGTTTCATGCATAGGTGTAGCGACAGCGATAACGCAAATACAAACTGTTCAAGCACTCGTGTCCGCTCAGTCTGGTATTAATGTAGGCTATGAATTGATTTACGTTACTCCCAATATGAGTTGGAGATGTCGCTCTAGTGATTTAGATGTTGCTCAATCACAAGATGTGCAGAGTTTAATTTTTGCGGACTACAACGGTGCTTCTCAAGAGTTGGCCGTAAATGGCTCAAATAGTACGAAGTCCAGCCTTCAGACGTTTTCAGTTACGGACGACTTGATGATTGGAAGCCGAAACCAAGGAGCAGCACAGCAGCCGTGGGGAGGAACTATGCAGGAAATCATAATCTACAACACAAGCCAATCCACCAACCGCACGGGCATCGAGTCCAACTTGAACACCTACTTCAATATATTCTGATGCCAAACTACACGCTGACATACAGCCCGCCTGCTGAGGGGTGGCCTTCGTTCTACTCGTTTGAGCCTGAGTGGATTCAGGGTATGAACCAGTTCTTGTATACGTTCAGTGGCGGCAACATCTTCCGCCACAATACCAACGAGGAGCGCAATACATTCTACGACAGCTACGACCCTGCGGTAGACTCGAGCACCATTACTAGCGTCTTCAACGATGAGCCCTTCGTCAACAAGATTTTCAAGACGATGGCCATCGAGGGCAACCGACCTTGGTCGGCTACGCTTATCTCCGACCAGCAGGACGGGAGGTTCATGGACGTGGACTTCTTTGAGAAGAAGGAGGGTGACTACTTCGCGTTTGTACGCACGGTCAATAACAACCCCGCTGAGCCTGACGACTATGCCTTGCGTTCACTCAATGGCATTGCTCTCAGCCAGACGGTGGTGGGCAACGTGGTCAACTTCCCGCTTACCACGGACATCGGCAGCATCCTTAGCGCGGGAGACGCGTTCTATTTCTCTCCGGCTCCATATGCGGCCATCACTTTTGCTGGGTATGTCCAAAGTATCGAGGTCGATATCCCCAACGGAATCAACCGCGTTACCCATGACGGTAGCGGTACTGCACCCGGCATCAACGACCCGCTCTGGCTGGGCATCAAGAACCAGCAGGCTGAGTCCAGTGGGCTGCTTGGGCACTACGGTGTATTCAAACTAACCAACGAGGATACTACGGCTGTGGAGATGTTCGTAGCCAAGAGTGAGGTCATGAAGTCGTATCCCGGCTAAGCCTTACTTTTATAGTTGATGGAAGAGATTCTGTATCATGTACATAAGGAAAGAGGTTTGCTCTGGGAATCCATTGAGGATTTGCGGAACACCTTAGCCCCTTTGGATGATACTGTATCTCACCATACGGAGGAGATGCAGGACTTGATGCCTGTCACTCACAAGCTTGAGAACGGACTGTATACTCGTGAGGTATTTATGCCAGCGGGGCAGCTCGTGGTGAGCTTCATCCATAAGCAGAACCACCCGTCTTTCTTTATGGAGGGTGAGATGTCTTTGCTTATGGACAGCGGCGAAGTCAAGCGCGTCAAGGCACCTATGGTAGTACACACTGAGGCGGGTACGCAGCGTGTCGCCGTCATCCATGAGGACACGCGGTGGGCGTGCGTATATCGCACCGATGCCAAGACCATTGAAGAGGCGGAGAAAGAGGTGTATACCATGGACTTCCGGGAGTTGCCGGAGTCTGTAATCCAAAAGAAATTATGTCAGGAGTAATTCTAGCTACAGCTATCGGAAGCGGTGTCGCCGCTGCGGGTGGCGTCGGGGCCGTCGTAGCCGCCGGTGTCGGCGCGGGCACAACCTTGTACGGGGGAGCCAAGTCTTTTAGCGACGCCAGTAAGGCACGCAAGCGTGGTGATGCCGCGCAGCGTGCAGCGGACAAAGCGATTGAAGAGGCTAAGAAGCGTGTCGACGTCAACGTCTACGAGCAGTTGTCCATTGCGAAAGAGCCGTACGAGCTTATGCGTGAGGCGCAACTCGTTCAAGGGGCTACTGGTATGCAATCTGGCGTCGAGGGTGATACGCGCGGCGCAGCAGCTACGGCAGGCCGCATCCAAATGGCTCAGGGTCAGCAACAGGCTGCCATCCGTGCTCAGCAGTCCCAACAGATGGACGAGATTAACAAACTCGTAGCAGAGGAGGACGCACGTCGGCAGCAGCAGTTGGCGGGCATCGCCATGGAAGAAGCGGCGGGAGCTCAAGCCGCTATCCGCGACGCCGAGGAGGACCGGGCAAACTACATCGCTCAGGGCGTAGGCACACTGGGTAGCATCGCCGAAGGGTTGAGCACTAGCTATGCTGAGGGGAACTTCGGTCAGGGTAACACCCGTCGTCAGCAACGCCTTGCAAAGGAGAAGAGATTGAACGATATGTCCGACGCAGTGATGTCGGCAAAGACACTACCTGTCACCATGGATGGCGTCGACGCCGAGGGCTATGAGATTCCTTTGGACGACGAGGGACCGCGCAACGCTTTCCCCGTGACTGGAACTCCGGCGGCTGGGCTAGGCCAGATTTATACTGGAGAGTTTTCGCCCCCTCAGGTTCCCGGTGTCACGCAAGCGCAACCAATGATTACTGGTCCCGGGGGATACAATTTTGCTGCGTTTGGAATGGGGCCATCCCAACAAGCTACATCAGGGCCACTAGCTGTGCAGCAACCACTACCGCTTCAGATTCCCGGAGTGTTCGGCAATTACATCGGGCCGGATATGCGTACAACTGAGTATATTAGAAATTTCCGTAACCGTCAGCTTGGAGTTAAATGAGCTATTACAAGTATGCAGAACGGTCCTCGGAATCTCGGGTAGACTGGAATGAGATTAGCAAGGGCATGGTCGACATGCTCAAGGAGCAGACGCGCCTGCGCAACGACAAGCTCGATGCTGCGGTAAAGCTACAAGGCGAGGTCACGACCACCCTATCCGACGCCCCTATGGGCTCCGACGTCAACGCCAACCAGCGGGTGTCACAGTTTGCGTCCGACGCTCAGGAGTACTCGCTCATGATGAATAAGCTGTGGCGTAGTGGAGAGATGAGCTACCGCGAGTATATCGGTGCCACCAACAACTTCAAGACCAACACTGAGGGCTACCTCGGTCAGGCCGAGAAGTACGCGGCCAACTACGAGAAGCACGTTCAGCGCATGGAGGAGCAGATTGCCTCTGGCGTAGAGGTATCTGAGCTGGCCCGCGTAGAAGACTTCGGAAACTTCAACAAGTTCACCCCCGTTATCGATGCGCCTACGGGAAGCATCGGACTGGTTGGTGAGGACGGAGCCAAGTATGCCAGCGTAAGTCAGCTAGGCGTAGCTGTTATGTCGCAGTACGACAGGCTCGACGTAGAAGGGCGCACCACAGATGTGGCAACGCAGATGGGGAAAACTGTTAACGTAATTAAATCCGGGGGCGTACGCACCCTTGAGAGCGCATTGCAGAACCCTAATTATGTGGCTGCCGAGGACGAAGCGGTATCTGGCATTTTAATTGGAGACAACGCGCATACTTCAGTTCTGGTGGACTTTAAGCGTGGCCTGTACAGCACGACCCACGACATCAACGACGCTATCAACGACCCCAACGCCGTGCTTATGGTGCCGAGCTCTAGGAATTCAGACCGTATGGTTGGCGCTGTTGAGGACGATGCTGCATTTGATAGGTATATCGATGAGCAAGCTACCCGAGACGGTCAGCCCTTGACCGATGGAGAAAAGGCTACCCTCCGCCGCCACCGCGACGCGCAGCGCGAGCAGGCTTTCGAAGCCGTTCGCGACCAGCTCCGTGCCCGTCTTCCGTTTGTTGAGACTGCTACGGCAGATGCGACTCCGAAGCCGCCTAGTTCAGAGGAGAGAAAGGGCGCCCAGCGTACAGTCGATGTGGTCAACAATATCCGCAAGTTGCACTCCCTGAAGCCGGATGAGTCTGAAGAGGACGTCAATGCTGCTTTGAGCTATATCCAGCAGCTCAACCCCAACGTCCGAAAGATTGATTTGCGTGACGAAGAGATTGTCATCCGCATGAAGGACGGAAACTTGATTCCCATTACCAAAGGAGACCAAGCCGACCTGTTTGTGGAGTCCATCATCAACGCGGTGTTCAAGGACAGGGCCGTAAACCTCCCCGACGCACTAAATAAGGCTGGTGTATATGACGAGGGGCTGACGCGACATAGCTTTGGGGCCATCGCTGGACTCGACGAGACTGTCGGATATGACGACGAGATTGAGGTCGGAATCGAGGGGGTTCTCAAGAAGTCCAGCCCACGTGCTCAGTATGAGCTTAGGACTGGTACGGTGGGGCAAGACGACGAGGGTCAGGATGCGGTCGCGGCAGCAGCCACAGACGCCTTGGCTCGAATGAACTTCAGCGGTGTAGACGTTGAGATTATTCAGGACATAGACCGCCCCGGGTGGCAGTTCAATTTTGACACAAAGCAGAACCTGATTAAGTACTTCATCCCGGATGTGATGCCGTACCAAGTGTTCATCCCTGATACCAATTCCGCTGGCATTGTAGGTCAGCTTATCGAGAGGGCTGATATTGCTCGTAGCGAAAACCGTGAAATCACGGTAGAGGAATTGCAGTCTATCCTTGGTCCAGAGAACTACAAGAACTTCAACACTCAGGAAATGCGCAACGCATACCCGACTGCTTCTGCGCAAGTAGACAACCCCAACGTAACATCAGGCGCCTCATCAGGCGGTAACGCACGGTAATGAACGACGAGCAGGTATTTAAGGATTTTATTGCGACCGCACAGGCCAATAATTACAACTACGATGTGGTCATGCCCAAGTTCCCTGAGCTTGAGGGTTATGACCTTCAGGTTCTTAAGGACTATATCGCTACGGCGGAAGCCAATGAGTATGACTATTCCGTGGTAAACCCCAAGTTCCCCGAGCTCTTCGGCGAAAAAAAAAAAGACGATACGGAATCTGTATCGGAGGATGGTTCATTGGTGCCACCCGTTGTTGAAGAGGAGATTGTCGAGGAGGAGGTTCAACCCCGAACGGAGTCGGATGAGTTCTTTGAGATGGCTTTGGAGGGCGTTACTCCAGAGGTCATAGGGAGGACAGACGACGACGATACCGTGATGGAGATGAACAATCTCCTTGGGCAGTATGGTTTCTCTTTCGAGACGGCGAACGTCTTGGGTGATGCCATGACCGTCACCGCAAAGAATGGTGAGACACTAAGGGTAGACCTCGACCCATGGCGTAGTAAAACTGAGGTCGCTGAGGCAGAGAAGCTCAACAACTTCCTCAAACAAAACCGAAAGGAGTCAGAGAACTTGCTCAAGCAAGAGGACGACTATCAAGCGGCTAAGCTGAAGTTCGCCAACGAGAATCAGATTGACCAGCGTGTCAACCAATTGAATTCGGAGATGGATGGCTTCCAGCAATTCTCTCGTGAGCTCGGCGAGATGGAGTCTGCCTTCAATGAGAAGTATGCCGGAATAGATAAGTACACAGAGGAATACCTCCGTGCCAACCCCGAGGAGTTTGACGAGTACAAAGCTCAGGTTGAGGCATACAACGCTGACCTTCAGGGCATCCAAGATTTACGTGGTCAACTTCAGGGCCGGTCTCAGGAGCTGCTATACGCCAACCAAGAGATTAACCGTGCGGCAGCAGAGTTCGTAGAGGTACAAGGTGGCATCTCAACCAAGCCCGGTCTGGTTAAGACAGCGTTGTCTCGGGGTACAGCCATTATGGCGCGGGGTATGACGGACTTTGTTTTGGACGCCGCCTCTCCCGGTCTCTTGCTTGATATGCGCAACCACGAAAACTACGGTGCGCAGTTCCTTCAGACGTATGACGATATGGGCGGGACCATCTCTGAGGAAGCAACAAAAGATTTCGATAGCTGGTACGAGGGTTTGCCCGACGACTTAAGGCACGACGTCGACATGAAGATGTTTGACGATTTGCGCAAGGCTCAGAAGTATGGGGGTAAAGAACTGGAAGAGAGCCTATTGATTGATGAAGCCGGAAAAGATTTTATTGGAGAAGGACTAGGGGAGGAAGTTTACAACGGCATTATGTGGGCTACGGGAGAGGACCAAAAGACTCCTTCCGCCTATGAGATGGCTCAGCAGAACTGGTGGGGCGGCGCCATCCTTGGTGCCATCGAGTCTATACCTGCTTTCGTTGGTCTCGGAAAGAAACTGTTTACGCAAAGCTTTAAAGCTACGTCTCGTATCGCCCGTATGTTCGGTCAGGTTACCGACCACGTAGACCAAGAGTTCCGTGAAAACCCGGAGTTGCGTGACGTCACTGAGCAGGACAAGCTCTTGCTGAAGGTACCTCTCGGCGCTACCGTTGCGGCACTGGAGAACATCGGGTTCCGAAACGTGATGGCGAACAAGGGTTTTGCCAGCGGAATCTTGATGAAGGTGCTAGGCAGAGGTTCTCTGGGCGTGGGCCAAAGGTCGTTTAGGGAAACCGTTGCCCTCGAGGTGAACAACGCTGTGGCCCGTGGCCTACTCACCCTAGGCAACGCCGGTGCCGCAGAGTTTGAGACAGGTTTCGCTCAAGAGCTTGCCGATATCGGAGCCAAGGAAGTTTGGAATGCTGTCAGTGACAACCCTGATTTAGACACTCCGGAGCTCAACGAAATACTTGGTCAGTTGGTCAACGCCGGTGCTCAAGAGGCGGTCGGTTCTTTCGTTCTCGGTACCCCAGCAGCAGTAGGCGCGGCTTTCCAAAAGGCTGACTATGCCAGTCTCAGCGACGAGCAGGTAGCTATCCTTGACTTCTTATCCGACCCCGGCAACCGTGGTGCTACCAAGCCTATGATTGCTGCTCACCTTAAGAACCTTGTCAACCAAGGGAAGCTTACGGGCAAGCAGGCTAAGGAAGCTTTGGACGGATATGAGAATACGGTTCAGGCTCTCGACGGAATCCGCGATGTAGATGGTATGTCTTCTGAGCAGAAGAAGAAGGCCCTTGCCCTTGAGGTTCGTAAGCAGGAGCTGGAGCGCCGCATGAATAGCACGGCCAAGCCATTTCAGAAGAGGTTGCAAAGCCAAATCGATGACCTAGTAATCCAACAAGAAGAGATAGCTGATGCCATTCAAGAGCAAAGCACAGAGGAGGTTCCTACACGCGACGAAACCGAAGCTGGCCCAGAAGTGGGAGGCCAAGTACAAGACGAGCAAGAGCTTGCCGAAGAGGAAGAAGTAGAACGCGACTCTTTATTTGAAGATGTAGCAAGGCGAATCATTGAATCTGGCGAGGCTAGTTCAAGCTTTATCCAGAGGAAATTTAAAATCGGCTACCAACGTGCGACACAGATTATAGACCAGCTTGAGAAAGCTGGCGTAATCGATTCTTTCAAAGGGGAGTTGCGCCGGTCCATACTCATGGATGAGCAGGGTCTTGAATCTTTACTTAAGCCCGCTGTAGAATCGGAGACGGCAACCGAGGAGGAAGCTGAGACAGAAGCGGAGGCAGCCGAGCTTGCCGCCGCATTTGAGGCTGAGGGTACACCCGACAGAACTGAGACCACCGAGGCTGGTGTGAACGTACAAAGGCAGGAGGGGTCCGACTTGACCAAGAAGCAGCAGCGCGTTGTCGACCAAGCCAACAACGTCCTTACTTCTCTCAAGTCTCTCATCCCGGACATCAAGGTTATCGCCCACCAAACGCAGTTGCAGTACGAGGCAGCTACAGGTATGAGGGGTAGGGGAACATACGTTTCCGATGGCAAGACTATACACATCAACCTCAGCCGTGCCAACAGTCGCACTGCTTTCCACGAGGCGTTCCACGCCATCTTCTTGGAGCAGATTAAGAACGGCGACCCCGACGCTCAGGCGAAGGCGAAGGTGCTTCTGAATACCATTGCTAAGGCCCTGCCTCCGAAGTCGGTATTGAAGAACCGCATCGATAGTTTCCTTACTCAGTATGACCAGCAGGACATCAGTGAGGAAGCTTTGGCGGAGGTCTTCAGTTATATCGCCAGTGGATACCGTGGTCTCGGGCCGCAGGTCAAGGCAAAGATTAAGGTTGCCATCAAGAATTTAATCGAGAGCGTCCTCGGTCGCAAGCTCGGTGCGTCTTGGTCTGAGGGAGACCAAGCTGTCCTCGATGCCATGGAGATTCTGGCTGGTAAGGTTGAGCGTGGTGAGGCCATTACGTCTGAGGACGTGGGTGGTATTGAAGTTACTGAGGAGGCTGCCGCTGAGGTTAAGGCTGAGACGGAAGTTGACGCTGCCATCGGTCGCATTCAGGAGCTTCGGCGCAAGGCTGTTGGTCAAGCTAACGACTTGTTTGGAGACTTGTTTGTTTTGCTAGAAGAATCTGGCAAGGGAGACGGGAGTTTATTCTCTGTTGCTATGCGTCGTCTTTTCAAGTCTGTTGACGACAGTAACCTTAAAGCTATCGAGAAAAAGATTCGCGATGTAAAGAAGGCGAAGAAGCTGTCTGATGCTGACAAAGCTGAGCGCGTAGCTAAGCTAGAGCGGGAGGCGGAGAAGGAAGTTACTCGTCTAGAGGAGGCTCGGGAGCAGGCTAAGCCCGGTATCAAAGAGGCTATGTCTAAGCTTGAGCCTTTCGCTGAAAAGAAGCGTAAGGAAGCGGGCCTTGCTGAGATTAAAAAGAAGCAGGCTGCTATTACTAAGCAGCTTGAAAAGGACAAGAAGGAGGCGAAGAAAGTATTCGAAGGCGAGGAGCTGAAGGAGTATATGGCTGGCCTGAAGGAAGAGGCTGAAGCCAAGCGTGCTGCCTTGCGTGACGAGATTGCCGAGCTGCGTGGCGAGAAGAAGAAGGCAGAGCCCACGGTAGAAGTCGAGGCCGCCCCGGTTGAGGAAGTGGTAGAGGAGAAGGATGTGACCGAAACGAAAGAGACTTTAGCCAAGGAGAAAGAAAGGCTACAAAGCCTAAAACAAAAGTTGGCTGAGGCCAAGCGTGACTTGAAGGAATTCGAAGCCCGTGAGGCCAAGAAAAAAGGGAGAAAAGAGAGGGATAATAAGAAGAAGGCTGTCGCTAATATTGAGTCTGAAATTCAAGACACCTCTGAAAGCATTAAGCAACTCGAGGCTGAAGTGACTCCGGTAGTAGAGGAGCAGGCTACCGTAGAGGAGCAGCCCACCGTCGCTACCATTCGAACTAAGGTTGGCGTAGAGGCGTTCGGGAAGTTCGAGGCTGCGGTGCGTAGCTACTTGGAGTATATGGATGCTCTAGACTTTGAGGACATGACGCGGGGTCAGAGGGCTACATCCACGCGGCGAGTAAACAAGGCGGTGAATTTGGCATCTGAGCTTGGCTTAACTGATGCCGAGCAGGCCGTGATGCAAAGCTCCGTGCTGGAAAAGATTGAGGCAGAGAAGCGGGCAGCCGAGGCGAAGGAGGCCGAGCAGTCTGAGCTCAAGGCCGCAGCCGAGCGGGCTAAGAAGGCGGCGGAGACCACCGTAGAGGAAGAGGTAGAGGCTGAAACCACGGTAGAGGAGACAGTAGAGGAGGCTCCCAAGGCAACGAAAGCAGAGAAGCGTGCTGCCCTTGACGACATCACCGTTGAGGAGGCGGAGAGGCGGACAAAGGCTGAGTCTTTGGAAGCTGAGGGGCGGGCCAAGAAAGATGAGGTTCGCAAGACCGATGCCGAGCTGGCAGAGCTGAAGGGAAAGACCGACGCGAAGTCTAAGGCTAGGCGTAAGGCTCTCAAGGAATACAGGGACAACCTCGGTACCATGTCTATCGCTGAGGCCAAGGAAAAGCGGGACGAGGCGCCTGCTGTTGTTAGTGAAAAGGTTCAGCTCCTTGAGGAGGAGTTGCGCCAAGCTCAGGAGGACCTTGACTTCTACAATCGTGACGAGCCGGACAACACCAAGTACCCGAAGTACAAGAGTTGGAGGCAGTTGGTTGCTGCTGTCAATGCGGGCAAAGACCCTCGGTTCTATGGTGTCGATGTGGAGTCTGACGACACCTTCGGCTCCAGAAAAATATACATCGCCAATACAAATTCCGGTTATGAAACGGGTTATGGTACGACAAACTTGAGGGAAGGGACTAGCCGAGACGCTCTTTCCTCTGCCAACGGAACCCGAAGGGCTACTAAGAGTACTGACACTGCTGGTGTTAAGTCCTTACTAGAGGAAAATTTGCAGGCAGCAAAGGACGCACTCGCCGAAGCTAAGGCTCCCAAGTCCCGTGAGCAGCGGGTGGCGGATGTGGTGGAGCGGTATGAGTTCCGCCCCAATGGAAGCTTGCGGGAGTCGAGCCTAGCCGCCGAGCTACGTCGAAACCTGAAGCGTTATGGCTTTGGTGTCAAGCAGTTTGGTACACGGATGGACGACGTCCATATCGTCAACCCCAATACGGGTCGTAAGGTCGACCCCAAGAAGCTCATCGCGAAAGACCGTGCCGACGAGCGTGCCGAGCGTGCCGATGTGGCGGCGGTAGAGCGGGAGGTAGCAGAAGAGAGAGCAATCGAAGCCGAAGCCGAAGACCTGCGTAGCGAAGGTCTTAAGAGATACCAAGACGAGTACCTCGACTTCCCTGATGGCATGATTCCTCCGAGCACCCTGTCTGCTCGTGAGCAAAGAGACAGTCTCGACGATGAGATATCTGACGAGGACTCCACCTACTCAGCAGTTAAGTTCGCCAAGGAAAGGGGATACTCCAACGCGGCTATCTTGAAGTTCCGTCCCGGAGCACAGCAGGCTATCGACACCTATGAAGCCAAAGAGAACCGGCTGAAGGAGCAGATTAAGGGAGTCATCGTAAAGGCTACGGAGCGCATCCGTGCTGACAAGGATATCCAAGGGTTGCCTACGGTAAAGAAGCGTGACGCTGCTGCCTTGGCTAGGTTGGAGAACGATGTAATCAGATACCTACAGAAGAGTAGGTTCTATCAGAACGCGTCTGACGTAGGCCGTGAGGCTATGGTACGTGGGGTAAAGAAGCAGCTTGGCATCAACATGAAGTCAGCTCCGTCAGCGAACAGATTGTTGAACGGGCCGCTCGATAAGAATGGATTCTCTGAGCAGGAGAAGAAGGGGTTGCGGGACCAGATTCGTGCTATGGCACGGAGCTCTAAGACCACGGCTACTGCCATCGCTGAGGCTAGGAAGCAGATTGCTAAGGACGTAGCTAAGCTGCGTAAGGAGGGTGTCTTGACAACGGCTCAGGCTACGGCGTTGCTCAACCGCATGGCTCGCACCAATCCCCTCAACGAAGCCTCCGTGAATTCGTTTATCGAGTATGCGAACAAGGTGTTTATGGATGCCGACTACGCAAAGAAGATGAACGACCTCAACAAGATGCGTGCGCGTGCGTTGAAGTATGCGGAGGAGAAGACGGGCATCAACACCGACGTCATCGATGTCATCAGGACTATAGCTGGTATCAATGCGGAAGCTATTCCCGAGGAGGTGCTCAAGGAATACACCGAGGTTATGACGCAGCTTTCTGAGCGCAAGGCCGTGCTCGATTTAGAGAACCGCGTGTCTCTACGTAATAAGCTCGAGACTATCATCGATGCTATCGACCAAGAGCTCAACGCCAAGGACGAGCTGCTGGCTGAGTTCGAGAACTTCGATAAGAAGGTGCGTGACGATAGCGGCAAGGTGAGTATTGCCAAGACCATAAAGGCTATGGTCGAAGCTGGCGTCATCACTCAGGACGAAGCCAAGCTGCTGCGAAAGTATCAGGGTGAACTGTTCCCCGAGCCAGAGGGGAGGGATGAGGCTGAGCTACAGCAAGAGAGGGAGAACGAGGCAAGGTTCCTACTCGGTGTAGTAGAGGGCCTCCCTGAGCTTACCCATAAGTTCCCTACCCGGGAAGAGAATATCCTACTCCGTCAGTTCAATGAGCTTATCAAGACCAGCGGCATTGAGGGATTAGATAATGCCGAGCTGAAGAACCTACTGCGCGTAGCCAACAATATCGAGAACGGATTCCTACCGCATATGGCGGAGGTATTGGTAGAGAAGATTGATGCGGAGAACAAGCGTGCGGAGGTGATGAAGTCTGTGCTCAACGATAAGTCTGGTCTTGCTAGACTGATTGATAGGACGGGCCTTACTAGTTTGAATCGCCGTGGGCGTAAGAACCCCACCCGTTATATCGACCAAGTGTGGGGTGACTTCAAGTCTACCCGCCTGTTCGATGCTGTGTTTAAGGACTTAGCCGTTGCATCGGCGTCATATCGCGCCGACCTACAAGTTGTCGAAGCGCGTATGGATAAGGTTCAAGACGCACTCATCAAGGCCCTCGGTCGCAACCCCAATAAGGTTACCCGTGCTAAGTTCTTGCTCGGGGCATACCTGATGCAGAAGGAGTTCGAGTCTAACCCTAACGTGAAGGGTGTCTTCTCGGCAATAGACCTTCTCGATGCTACCATCAAGAATTCTCAGAAAGTCAGCACAAGTACTCGATACAACGACGCTTCCGTAGAAGTATTGAAGTCTATCCGAGACCAAATTGAATTGCGTACAGCCGATGAGATTGAGGCCATCATAAAGAAGGAACAGGGCGGTAAGCAGATGCTGGCTGTGGCTGATGAGATTCGTAAAATCAACGACGAGCTTACACCTAAAGCTCAGTATGTAGCTGGTGTCATCCGTGGCGTTCCGTTCATGCCGTACTCTCAGTACATGCACCGGGTAGTACTCAAGGGAGAGAACGAGTACGGAGAGGACAGCGACAAGGCTTTGTCAGATGTCATGAATAAAAACATGATGCCTTCGACAAGGGCTAAGAACCTCATCGAACGTGAGGCGGGAGAGGCTCCCCCCGTAAACTTCGACCCGTTCGCATCAGTAAATCGTGGTGCTAAGTTTGTTCTCACCGACTACTACATGACCAAGCCCGTTCGCACCAACAAGCGGCTGGTCAATAAGTTGGGAGAATCGAAAGACTTGAATGCAAGGCAGAGGGAGATGGTTCAGTTACTGATGAATGCATCTGAAACCTTGGTGAAGGATATGCTTGTACAGGCTGTTAACCAAGACAGCTTAGGTTCAAAGGTCTTCAACTACATCAAAAGGAAGGGGTATCAAGTTACCCTTGGTCAGGTAGAGCGGGCCGTAGCGGAGCTAGGTTCTAACGCAAGCTACGCCCTTTGGGTAGACCCCGGCGCTTTTAGGGTAGGGCAGACATACAGAAACATATATAACAACGACGGTACGGATATACTCAGGAACGTAGGTAGTATGCAGACCACAAGGCTTTTCCCCGGTGGTGAAGGCACTCGCTTCGAAAGTTCTGGTCTAGACCAGATGCGTGCCGCCACTTCTCCGGGTCGTACTGAGATGCGTAACGAGGCTGCAAACAAGGGCCGTCAAATTATAAACCAAACCTTTGGTCGATTAGAGAGGGGGTCTGGAGCTATTGCCGACTACCTCATTACAAAGCCGGACCAGATGATTTCTCGTCCCCTTTGGTTTGGGTCTTTCGCTCGGGAGTTTGAGGCACGTACGGGACAGAAGCCCGACATGAAAAAGATTGCGGAGAACAATGGTGAGTATATGGATAGATACAGCCAAGCTATAGAGTTGGCTACGGCAAAGGCTGATGACACGTCCATCAAGGCCGGCGCTACAGACAACTTGTTCTTGGGTATGCTGAACGGAACCATCCGTCCTGACCAGAATGGTGCGCAAAATTTGTGGACATTCATAAACAGTTACATGACTTGCTTCCTCATATTCGAGTATGTCACGGCTCGTACTTCTGTACAAGCCATGGTGGGTAACGGGATGATGCGTAGGCGAGATGGTGTAAGGCTAATGGCTGGTGTAACTAGCAGGATGTTTGCCTATCAATTTATCTCAGGAGCCTTGAGGGACACTATGGGTGCTCTACTGTATGGCGATGACGACGAGGAGAAGGACCTTGCTGAACGCGCTTCTGAGTCCGTGGTCCAAGGAATGGCTACGCTAGTATTGGGCAATACAATGGGTCAACTTGGTAGAGGTGCTGTTGCCATTCCGGTAGAGCTTCTCAACAGAGATATGTTAGCAGAGGGAGAGTATGGTTTCGGTAAACGTGTGATGATGCCGCTCATAGACATCAATCCTGAAAAGCAATTCAGCGACAGGGTCCTAGACGGAGCAGCTAGGTCGTTTGGTCCAGCGAGTGCAGCAGTTAGAGCCACTCTCCTTGGCGGTGAGCTTGCCTTCGAAGAGATAGGGATGAAAAAGAAAAGGACAGACAGGGCCCGTGCCGAGCAGGAGCAAATGCGATTCCTTATCAAGGCGGCGGGTGCTGCCGGGGTGCTGCCTTTCGCTAACGATATCAACTACCACTACCAGAGGTCCATCTACAAGGACATCGATAAGAAGGATAAAGCCTCTTTCCCGGGAACGCCACGAGCTAGATAACCCAATGCACGTCGATGGTGCGGACCTCGCAGTCCTCATTGACGCAGCGCCAAGAGACCTTGAGGCCGGGGACACGCTCTTCATCAGAGTCGTGGTCCCCGGTCCACATCAAGTTCCTTCGGCACTCTGGACACTTCATAACCCGTTGTATACCCTGTTGATTCTTTGCAGTGCATCGTCCTCAAAGCCACGCTTGGTGCGCTCACGGATGACGTTGATGATGGGTTGGATGCGGCGGTCGTAACGCGCGTTGTTGCGTAGCTTCTTAAGCTCGTCCTTGGCCTCCTCTAAGTCTGCGCGTAGCTCCATATACTTCTTGCGAAGTTCGGGAGAAGAGTAGTAATACACAGGGTCGTGACCAGAGTAATCTTCACGGGCCATAACCATGTTCTTTCGGAACGCCTTGTCGGATTGCATGAGCGCCTCACCCCTATTGAAGTAGTGGATGATGGTGCTGTGGTCACGGCCAAGGATGTTTCCAATATCGCTAGGACCTAAGCCCTGTTCCTTTAGTAGGATAGCGAAACACATGCGTGCGTCGACAACCTTTCTCTTGCGAGTGCGGGCATAGACGTCTCCGTTGAAGATGATAAAGCAGATGTCGGCAAGGCGACGGATTTGTTCGGGGTGGTGGGGAATCATTGTAGTAAATTTTTGCCCTCGTTCATGTAGTCGAGGTAATCGTCAAGGTCTATGACCGAGAAGTCGAGGAGGATAACCATGTCCTCATCTTTGTAGTATTCTATTTCGTAGTACATCTCCCCGTCTAATCGACCGGAAGCAACCTGTGTATTCTCCTCATCGAGTGTGAAGGAATCTACAGCGGCGTTGAGTTGACGGACGATACGCACCCGGTCAATGGAAGGCAAGTCCATGAGGCCATCGACAAACTTCTCGTCTAGTTCGTAGGCTTGTTCAGCCTCGATATACTTCTGTTCGGACTCCATGTTCTTTTAACTCTTTAAGGCGGTACTCTTGCAAGCGAGAGAGCTTTCCCTCGGGTCGCTTGACCTCAGAGAAAAGAACCCCGCAGTCGGGAGGGATAGCAACAAGGTCGGGGATACCGTTCTTGTTGGTCTTGATGAGCTTGATGACATAGTAGCCCTCATCCTCTAATTGCTTGATGCGTTGGCTCTGTATCTTCTGCTCGGTCATCCTACCTACAAGGTAATATCTAGACCTTTGAAACAAGCTCGCATAAAGGAATCAAGACCGCAACAGAGGTGTTGTTGTCACCCATTTTCTTTATGCTGCCACGGGAGTGGTAGCCTCTTGCTATTTTTTTCAACCTCTCCGTGTCCATTATTAGTATGACCTCCTTGTTGTACCGTCCGTCAAAGACGAAGACCCAGTAGTCAGCCTCGGTAGTAGCGATGCCGGAGGGCTTTCCTCGGCTCTCATACTCGACGGCTATGTTCTGTGTCTTAGCAATCCAACTGTCGGTCTTAACCTCTAGTGTCTTGTCCTCTAGTATCTTGGCTAGGTGCTCCTCTCCAATCTTGCCTCGACTCAGGTCGAACCTGAAGTCGTTGTTGTACTCCATTCCTTAAAATGCTTTAGGGTGTAGTCCTTCTTGTTCGACACCGTGCTGTAAATCTTTGTCTCGATACCGCGCTCGGAGA
>Ga0098048_1000403_pt1 | contig 21496 bp, 51 predicted proteins | sample 13_taG_FD_75052 | JGI IMG/M metagenome (GOLD analysis project Ga0098048, IMG submission 75052) | Marine viral communities from the Subarctic Pacific Ocean - 13_ETSP_OMZ_AT15268 metaG | ecosystem: Environmental > Aquatic > Marine > Oceanic | place: Pacific Ocean | collected 2015-01-16 | reverse complement strand
TCCAGGATTATGACTTTCAGAGGTTATGCCCTCTCCTACGGTTTCATAGGTGCATGTAAATTTTGATATAGGCAATCCTGATGAAAAATAGCTTCCATTACTAAATTCAAAAATATATGACCTATCTGCATTAAGTTCTTTTCTAATATGTGACAGAAAGTTATATACCTCCTGATTGATTTTCCCTATTGCCTCCATTTTTTTCTGAGCTTTTTTGTTGGGGTGCAAGCCTTGGTTTACGTTCTTTTTCTGAAGATACGTCCTTAGCCATAAACCTCCAAGGGTAGATACTAGCGTTATGATTGATGCTAGTAAAGTTTCGTATTCAAGAATATTCATTTATTTTTTTTTAAAAGCCCCACTGAAGGCGCATGAAAGAAGAGTGATTCCGCATATAATAAGGGTAATTGTAATGGGTTCGTCATAAGCATAATTATGTTGATTGGTTTTAACTTTTTCAAATTCTTTTTTTGACACAACCCCGTCGTTATTTTGGTCAATACTCTGAAACTCACTTGTTGTACTATTAAGATTTACCGCTTTTGGCTCTGAAGCATTCCTCAGCATGCCAGTAGAACAACCAATAAGAAGCAAGCAAAATATGATATATGACATCCTCATTTGTACCTACTAGGGATCGCGTAAAAACCAACTACCATAAAGCATAAATCCATAAAAGACGTTAATAGTAAACCCCCCGTTAATTGCACCTTTTCCCAGGACTTATTACCGCCAAACAAAAAAGAAAAGAAGCCTCCGCTCGAAGGCTTGTCGACTATCACGTCATATTGAATATTTGGATTCATTGCATAGTAAATCATTAAAAAACACATTGTAAATGTTATAGTTAGAAAAAGCATTCTTCTTGTAACCTTAACAAATGGGTCGGAGGCTTGTTTAGAATGGTTATCTATTAACGCAGTTAACATTGTATTATCTCTTGCCGCAAGCACCATTTGATCTTGCCTTTTTTGTTCGATCCAATAATTAAGCAGGTTTGCAAAAACTTTTATTCCTGCCCCTATAATTGTATTTAATACTGGTCCCATATAAAATATATACACATTAAAATAGTTTTTTTCGAGAGATTGCATATTATACTGCATGAAGCTTAAAATTAGTCCAGCGCATATTAAAATTATGGAGTTGCTCGCGAAGCATATGAACTCTTATGAGTCTGTTACATGGCTAGGAACACCCAGACAAGAACTTGACGGCAACACCCCTTACGACATGATGAAAAGGGCAAATGTGGTCAGAGTCTCCTCTTTACTGCATGAGGATATTAAATTACTAAAACTTAAAAAGAAAAAAAGGAGCTGACAAACAGCTCCTTGTGTTACTTTATGAAAGAAGAAAAATCACATATTTTAAATAAAATTATATTAAGTTGTGGAAGGGGGAAGTGTTGCCCCGAAATAATAAAAACAAAAAATAACGAATTTATTATTAAAGACGATTATGATGGAGAAGTAAAATTAAACTTATCACAAATTAATCTTCTAGAAGAAGCAATTAAAAAAATAAAATAACAAACAATACAACTGATTAATGTCCATATTATTTCTTTATATGCGTCTTTAATATCTTTTATATTATCTGTAAAATACATTATGCGGTTTTTATTACTTATATTCTTAACTTGCAGTATTTTACGCGCTAAATTGCAGATCAAAGATTATTTGGATGACTGCGATTGGTGCAAAAGTCAGCTGAAAAGCACTCAACCTTTAGATATTGGTGAATGGAGTATGAGATGCAACCAAAAGCCGAAACCAATATGGTTTAATTATAGAAATATAGGTAAAGCCTATGGCACCTATAAAGAAAAAACTTCTATGTGTTGGATTTATTCTGAGAAGTTAGGATGGATATATAACACTCCTCAATACAAAAATTATATTTATACTCACAAACTTGGATGGATATATGTAAAGGACGGCAAGGTTTATATTTTCAAAAACAAAAAGTGGGATTATTTTACAAATATAAATTCATGAGTATTGCTTGATTTAAGATCAAAGAAGTTTAATGATTTTGTTATCTACCCATTCGTCAAATACTACAGATTCTTCTGTGTAGTCGATTTTTTCATGCATGGGCGCCTTATTATCCTTGGTTAACTCTTCGCAGATATGCTTGTCTTCAAAATCAAAACCAATAACAGATACGTCCCAATTTAAAATATATCTAAAATAGAATATTGTTGAAATACCCACCGATGGGTATTCAACTGTTTTATTCGCGATTTCTCTACACAAAGCTAATGACACAAAATTCCAGTTTTGATTTGTATCATATAGATCATGGCTATTTATATTTTTCCATATATCTTGTTGTTCTATATTCTCTATACCTAATCTTTCTAAAAGAAGTAATTTTATTAATGGGGTAGAATCAAATAGCGAACCATCCTTACCGCAGAAATAATAAAGCCATGCTTGCATACTGGTGAATTGATCCGCAGGAATTAACAAGATGTTGCTTACGCGAGGAAGAAACCTGCCTTTTGACCACGCAGAAGCTAGAGGGCTTGCGCCGTGCACAACATGAGTAGTCTTACTACCTAAGATAAACTTTATTTTTTCAACAGGAGTTACAAAATCATCAACCCTACAAACGTAATCAAACTTATCTATAACCTCTCCAGCTTTTTTGCTTAACAAAGATAAACCATTACCAACGATACAAACTTTATTCTTTTTTGCGAATGTTGGATTATTTTCCTCTAACCAATTCAACTCTTTGCCAGCTTGTTCGAAAAAATTGAAATGAACTCCATATTTAGCTTTTGCTTCTAACTTTATTTTATCTTCTTTTGGTTGTTCTTCTTGAAACATATTCATTGGTGACATATTACTCTTTTTTTTATTAAAAGTCAATCAAAAAAAATATTCTTGTGTAATCATAATTGAACTTGCTTAGAAAATGAATTTGTATAATGTCCCGCAAAACAAACACTGCCCATCTGTAGTTAATTCAATAATTGAAATACAAGAAGGTCACCGAAATAAATATGAATACGACCCCAATCTCCAGGGTTTCATATTCGACAGATCCTTGATCTCTTCAATGGTTTATCCTGCTAACTATGGATTCATCCCTCAGACCATGTGCGAAGACGGAGACCCGATAGATATATTAATTATTAACAAAGAACCTATTCAAAGGGGAACAATCGTTGAAGCTAAGGTTTTGGGAGTGCTGGATATGGACGACAATGGAGAAAAAGATTATAAAATAATTGCTGTACCGAATTTCTACAAAGATAAATATTCAGACCTGTCTTGTATAGATAAACATTTTATTGAAATCTGTACAAACTTTTTTGCACATTATAAAGATTTATCTTCTTCTGGAAACCGAGTAGAACTTTTAGGTTGGCATAACAAAGAATATGCCCAACAAATTATTAAAGAAAGGATTGTTCAATGACATTAGTTATTATTGGAGCGTTAGCTCTACTATACTTATATTGCTCTTGGGAAAAATACAAGTGGTAATTTATTAATTAATAATTGTGTACCTCGTATTATGAGGTTTTTATTAATTGTATTATTTTTTTTTAATTGTTCATTAAAAGAACCTAACTTAAAACCAGAATATACTAAATTTTCTAAACAAGAAAAGAATTGGGAGAAGATTTACGCTCTTGAGTTGGTTGCAGCCTTAAAAAACAAGGACGATCTGGCTTTCCACTTCTTTTGGCCCTACTATATGTGGGAAAGGTATAAAAATAAATGCAAGAAATATAATCCGAGTCATAATGACTCATGCATATGCCAACAGAGAACTCCGTTTGAGCCAATTAGTCGCAACTAAATAGATTTTACCGCGATTTTACGCTATTTTTAGTTGGCATGACTTATGCAATATATATTGTATGAAATATTCACTTATAAATTCTGGTTTCGACACCTCATGGTTGTCTGATTTTTTTAATAGTAACGAAAACTCTTTAAGAGATAGAGTCTGCAGTTTTAATGCTGGCACAGATATTGAAGAGACTAAAGATGGTTGTATCATTCGTTTAGCGGCCCCTGGAATGACCAAGGAAGACCTTAAAATTAATATTGATGGTAGATCAGTCAAAATTACTGGCAGCAAGAAAATTAGCGAAACTATGGCATCTAAAATAAATCGAGAGTTTGCAACCAAAATAAAAGTTGACCCCGCAAAATCTACCGCATCCATTAAAAATGGAATTCTAGAGATTCAATTAAAAGAAGAAAAAAGCGAACAACGCAAAAAAACCATAGAAATTACTTAACTGTTTTGGTTAAGGTCCGATTATTTTTTTGGTCGAGCAATTATTCTAAATAAATATGTTTTCGTTTTTATACTGAAAACTACCACCCCCGCCCTTTCCTCAGAGAAAGGGTTAGGTAAAATTCCAAAAAATGGGGGGGGTTGTTTGGCTAAAAATCTTGACAATTAGAATCAAACCTGATAGCGTACCAATCATACGGGTTAATAACTTCGTTGTTGAGTAGTACATCGCCGCCCTTTCTTCTGAAGTCGGCATCAGTAATGTTTCTTAGCCGTTCTGCCGTAGTCGCTGTTGGGTAACCCGCCCAACTTGCTTGAATGAGTCCATCTGCGGTACGCTTAATAATTTTGTGACCATAAAGCCAAACATTGTTTCCGTCTGTGGTAGTGTTTGAGTGTTTAGCGTGAACGCCTGCAAGAAATGCCTCTTTAATCTGTTGTGAAATTTTAGTCATTTTAGTTGTTTTCCTCTACATGGTTAATAATCATTACTCTTTCGCCTTGAGCTTGGCGTTCTTTCTGAATAGTTTTAGCAATTCTTAATGCCTGAACTTCAGACTTAGCGTTGTCAATCAACTTTCCCCATAATGAAATGTTAAGCCATTCGGAAAAGTTTGGGTGTGTTTCAATCTTAATCATATATAAAATATAGTATAGCTAACCCTAAAAGTCAAGCCCAAATGAAAAAATAATTCATTTTTTTACATACTTAAACTCTTAATAACCAATGGTTTATGTAGAATCGCCCCGCGATTTTCGTGCCAACTTTAGTCTGTCAATTCAAAGATCCCCTTTTGGATTTCTATAAGTCGGTCTGAGTTTGCAAGTACGCAGTCAATTGATAAGATTCTGTCATTCAATTTTGGCTTGTAATACGGGCTATCTTTTCTGAGGATAATTGTTCTTCTGTCTACGGCAGTAATTACAAAAGGATTTTTTGATTCAAGTTCAGCTTGGTTCACTTACAACTACTGCCTTTCTTACTCCGTCATGCAAATAAAAAGATTGCTCGTTGTTTCGAGCGAGTTCTTTAGCTTTTTTTAGTGCTTGAGATTTTGTATGAACTTGCTCAACTAATTTGTTGAATGCAAATATGTTGAACCAATTACCGAAGTTAGGGTGTGTTTTTATCTTAATCATGATGGGTTTATGAGGTTAGCAATGAAAGCACATCCAAACATAATGATTGTGCCAATAACAAATGGGACGAACGCAATAGTAAACATATCAAATAATTTTCGCATAATAATAATCTATAAGAGTTGAAGAATAAAGTCAAGCCTTAACTGCCAAACCTTTTTCTCTTTTTGCAGAAAGCTCAAGAATCTTTGCTTCAATATCCATTTGCACCGATTCCAAAGCGTTAGCCGAGGCAAGGTTGCCAACTCGCAATTCTGCATTTTTTTGGGCACTTAACTTTTTAAGCATTTCTGTGAGGTTATCTATCTTTGTTGTAATCATAAGTTTTATAGTAATGTTTTTTATCAAAATGTCAAGCAACAAGAGCGTTATAATCAGAAAAATTCATATACGCTTGCAAGTTTCTTTGTCTGCCTAATGCACGAAGTCCAATCACGCCTGTTCTGCCTCGGTTAACTTCACCTGTTTCTGTTTCAAATTCTTCTCTTGAGTAATCATCTCTTGATACGCCTTTGGGATCAATTTGGGCAATTACTTCTTTTGTTATGTTTCCCCAATATTCAACATCAGGAGGAACAACTTCAATCGAAAAATGCTCAAGTCTTTTCTCTCCACCCTTCTTGGAGTAAAAGCCCGATACCTGTACAAGCCCCGAAGTCGACCACGCATCATACTGAAGTCGTGCAGTTCCTAGACCAATAGGAGTTCCAATTTTTACTGACTTGATTGACCATGGGAGCTTGTATGCTTCGGGCAAAATTGGGTTGCGTTCGGCAACTTCTTGAGGGATATCAAAGCTCTGCCGATGATTTTTTGTGCCTCCTTGTTTTCTGTCTCGATAGGGTGTGCCGTCAGCTTCGGTAAATCCTAAAGCAAGAGTTACAAAATCTTCAAAGCTATATCCATGATGGGTTGAGCCATCAGAAGCAATTTTGTTTAGGGAGTTGTTAAGTAAGTTGTGGTCTATGTTTTTCGCAAGGTTCATAATACAAGTATGATAGTTTTAATAATAATGTCAACTACAATTTACCACTTCTCGGCAAGTCATAATCGCAAATATGATAAGTATAATAATAATGTCCATAACAACACACTAAAGAGAAATGTTTTAAATGTCAAGAGCTTTTTTTAAAAATAAATTGGCATGAAATCGGCAGGCGATTCAGTAGGATTGTGCAAAAACATAGTTGAAAGGTAATTGAAAAAAAATTTGACTTTTGTTAATTTGTGTGTCATATTGTATATATGATTAAGAATAAAAACTATACAGCAAACATTCATGTTTCATCCTTAGACAGAGAAGTAAAACTTCCTTTGTGGGATACCAATACAAATAGCTTCGTTAATACTCATATGCTCAACAACATTCTTTCAGTAAAAGCTGAAGACAAGCAAGAAGCAAGACGCAAGTTTTATGCTATGGTTCGCAAGTTGCAAACAAAAGTTGTCTTTCAAAAAGGAATGTTCCCTAAAGAAGGCGACCAAGCAATGTTTTACATTAATCAAATTTGGGAAAAATAATTGAAAATAAATTTGACTTCGATTACTAAATAGGTTACCTTTATATATATAGAAAGATAAATGATTATGATAAAAGACTTGAAAACAGAATTCTCTAACGACTTAGAATATCACGATTGGTTTTACGACTTCTCGGATGACCATTCCGTATGGAAAAAGGGTTTCAATGCACGGAAGCAACTTGAAAATGTCGCTTCAACACTTGTAAAAACCAAGCAAGCAACACCAAAAGAAGTATCCACTCTTTGGAATTTTTATGCTCCCGAGCAATATAAAATTAACGAAGATCGTTTTGCTCCAAAGGTAACTCAAGTAAAAGTTTTCAAAAATAAATTAACTCGCCCAAGCATGGGGCAAGTAGTTAAACTCAAAAAAGAACTTGGGATTTCTGCCTCTGAGGCAAACTTTCGCTTAACCTATGGAGTTGAGCCATCCGAATTTGAAATCAAAACTGCCAAGCAAAATCAAGGCAGATTCTTTTTTCACTACGCATCACATCCCGAATTGTGGGAACTTAAAAACGAAACGAAATAATACCATGAATAACTCAACAAAAGATCGTCTTAAAAAATACCCTACATTGCAATGTGCTTTATCAATGTCTAAAGCCGAGGGTAATCTTAAATTTCTTGCTGAATCAAAGTCAGCTTCAATTACTCAAGGCACTGCCGTTCTTGATGCACTTCATGCGATACAACAAGCTAGAAAAGAATATAATAAAGTCTTGCAAGAACTCAACCTCTTGAGGGATGGCTTGGTAGAGGAGAGCTGATTGGCACAAAATCGGCTGCCGATTTTTTTAAGAAAAATACGTTTTTGCTTGCAATTAACTGCTTAATCCCTTAGATTATACTTAGTTATGATTAGTAAATACTCACACATTGACCGACCTGTTAACGCCGAGATTCTCAAAAAACAAGAAGAACTCATGCAGAAGATGAATGATGAAGTTGATGCCTTCAATAAGGCAAATAACTCTCGTAAGCCTTCTCCTATGTCAGAAGTGCATAGAAACCATGAAGAGCCAGAATGGACAGATCATTACGAAGACTTTGATTACGGCTACCATGATCAATTTGAAATGTAATTGAAAATAAATTTGACTTAATCTAAAAAATCGTTTAACTTATATACATATGACAAATACACTACTACAAGAAAAAAGAAGGCTCTCCGCCATCATCGACCAAAACATCGAAGCAGCCAACAATGGCTCTGCATCTGCCCAAATGCAAGTTGTTGCAGCCCAAGCTGATCTTGACAGAATTGCCCAACAAGAGCTTCAAGAAACCTTAGCTATTAGCGGCTTACCTCTTGAAATGGAGCTCTTAAGCTTCTAACCTCTTGGTTATCAACACTTAAGGGCGAATCGCCCCGCGATTTTCGTGCCAAATAAAATAAAATAAAAATGCAAAAAAAAGACGATTTAGCTTGCAATTAACAAAAAAATTGATTAGATTAAGGTATGATTAACAAAAACGATGTTGTAATAGATTACCAAAAACGCATCCTTCATGTAGAGGGAATTCAACAAGATGGAGCAGAAACTTTTGTTCTAGCTCGCATATATAACACAAACAAAAGGGTTGCAGTACCTATGTCATCTGTAAAAAAACATCCTTTTTGGGCTTGACTTTAACACCTTTAACCATTAGATTGTATATAAATATGAATAACATTGACCTAATCAAACAAGCAGTAGATAACGCAGAAGGTAGCAAAGTTGCACCTCGATTCAAGTCTCTTTTTGAAGAACTTCGTGCAGAACAATTAGCAGAAAAGCTCGTTGTAGAGCATGGCATAGTAGAAGCTAAACAAGAAGATGTAGAAGAAGAATTCGAGTCTTTACCTGTCGAAGAAGAAAAAGAAGATTTTGACTCCGATGAAAACCTCGTTGACATGAACGCAGTAAGTTCATTTTGGCACGAAATAGAATCCTAAACGAAAGGCTAATATGTTAATACTTCAATCAATCCCACTCACACAAAAAACAGGATGGATCACAGAATCTATCCCTATGTACAAGAAGCAAGCAAATGCCTTGCTTAAAGTGAGGCTAATGCAGAATACGGGAGGAAAGCGATTTCGGTATAGATTGATTCCTGCCAAGTAATTGGCACGGAATCGGCTGGCGATTTGACCCCTATTCGTCCTCGGGGCCTTCTAAGCTTTCTTCCAATTCGGACCAGTTTACTTCTTCAAGGTTTATCATGTCTGCAAGCACTTTATCAGATACTTGCTCTGAATCAGCTAGCTTGTTAACTCTATCCTGCAAATCCTCCTTAATCCAATCAAGGTCTGCGGTCGTAGGGTTGTACCATACATTAATAAGCCATGTTGTGCGATTTGTCCATCCGTTATATGTAGTATCTGTCATTTTGATTATGTGTTAGTATTAGCGTTAATATATATAAACTAAGCTAAAAAAGATAGTTTGTCAAATAAAATCGCATTTAAATCAAAAAAAATCGCCTGGCGATTTACAATACGCCTAAAAAGTTAACTATTTCTATTTGACCTATTTAGGGTTCAATAGCCAAGCCATTCAAGCACTTTTTGAGCAGAATAAGACTCTTTGTCTCCCATGTCTTCATAAAACTCTACAATGCCCTCATTAGTAGTAACTCCATGGTTAGCCAATTCTTGCAACGCTCTATCCTGTGAAATGTCCACTGCATAAGCTGAGTCATAATAAGTGTCGCCTGATTCGAATAATAAGTTGTAATCTGTCATAATGCTAATAATGAATAAATAAAAGCCTTTTGTCAATAACTAAGTTAAGAATCAATCCCTTCTTTTACAAATCCCGTTGAATCTTTCTTTGCCATACCTTTCTCGATAAGCCCTACAACAACACCTTTCTTGTCAAGAAAGCGAAGGTCATTGTCATCGCCATTGACAACTTCGTAACCTTTCCATGTCTTAGGTAATTGATTGCGAAATACAACGGCAACATTACCGCCCATTTCAAGAATCATTTCCCCAAGCTTTTGATTAGTTTCGGAAAGCGAAAAAGTCAAATGATAGTTGCTAGGAAATTCTTTATCCTTGCCAAGATACTGAGCCATTCTTTTGAACGACTTTGTGTAATCGTAAAATTGAGTTGATGAAAACTTGTCAAAAATTGATTTTGGCTGATCTTCATTCAAGAAAACGGATTCCCAAGCAATGTCGCTTGTGAGATTGAGTCTAAAAGCTGACTTCATTCCTTTTTTAGTTGCCGACTTAATTGAAGAAGAAATTTCCTTAGATAGCTTTGCAAGGAAGTCAAATTGTTGATTGAAAAATAACTTTGTCTTTGCAATGCGTGAATTTTGAATAGAATTCATTTGCCCACGACCTGCCGTGTTAAGACAAGACATTGTACAACCTTTTGACCGCCATTGGCAAACTTCAAACCCTGAAAGATTTGCGGGGGCAAAATGAATTCCCTTTGTTATGTATCCTAGTTTTTCTCCCTTTACAATTTTGGAGTTTCCTTGAGTAAGCAATGTTGTTGTAATCATATAAAGAATATAGTCTAGTTAAGTGGTTTATGCAAGCCTAAAAAGCAAATCTTCAAAAAAATCTGGCTCTAATCCGAACTCGGACATAAAGTTGTCTTCCCATTCAAACGGATCTCCGCCCGTTGCAATATCTTCGGACATTTCACGAAAAAATGTGGCCGTTTGGTGAATAGCATCTTCTTTGCTTAATTGGTCTCTTTCCATTAGTATTTTTACAATTCTTTTCATAGCAATCCTTTCTTTAGTGTTATGTATACAATTATGAAGTAAATTAACTTAAAGTCAACCCTTTTTTTTCTAAAATTAACTTTTAAAAATTGGCACGGAATCGGCAGGCGATTTCATAAATAGTTAAGCCCCAAGGGCTTGCGCCCTTGGGACTATTTGACTACTACCTATTAACCTAAAGCTGTTTTGTTCTTCGAAAGCTATTTGACCCGCTTTTAAGGCCAATAATAGATTTACGATCTACCTTGCGGTAATTCCGCCCTTTGTTTTCGTTTGTGTCTACAAAAGTTACAGTTGAAGAAGAATGTCCAACTAGCTTTGCTGAATAGGCTTGACGAGTCTGCCCATTCTTTACAAGGACCGAAACAAATCGTCCTTGAAGGTTATTGAGTACGCTTGAGAGATTATGATGTTTCATAGTATATCCTTTCTTAGAATTAAGATTTAGTTGAGAGAGTTAGACCGACTTCCGAGTCAAGCACAGAATGTAAAGCATCAGAACGCTTTGGTAATTGCATGACTCCACCACGCAATACCGCAGTAAAACCATTGTATAAGGAATTCATGTTGCGATCCTTAAATTCGGGGTGTTCGGGTGTTTGCCATTGAGTCACAACATCTGCAATTTTAGCCTTGCTGATTGCACCCGACTGATAAGCACGAATGACAAGATCATTAGCTTGAGCGTTTGTGACCTCAAAATCTTTATAAGCGTCTATCCTCTTGTCTTGAGTATTCCACATTCCCGACAACTTGCCAATGGTGCGAGCAATGACTTGAGGAAGGTCGGTCATGATGTTTTTAGTATGCCTACGAGCAAGAACAATCTCATTGTGAAAAACAAGGTTGTCGCACACGAAAGGAGCATCACCTGCACAAAGTCCTGCAGGAAAGCATTTGTCATGAGCATTGCGAAGACCAAGGATAGTACCCCGATCTTCATCTTCTCTATTCTTATCGTTTACTTGGAATAATCCAAAATAGCGTTGACCGAAGCGAGCGAGATTGTGATTCTCCGCAACAATGTCGTATCCATTATCGTCAAGATGAGAGCGAACTCTATCAATGAGGTAGCTATGGCTAATTGGTCTCCAAGTATCGGTAGCTTGAGGTGTTTCCACCGCACAAACTTCATCGAAGCCTACTTTAGTATGTTCGCCACCGCAGATGTTTAGGTTTAGTCTATTCATAATTTTTTTCTTTCGTTTGATTAGGTTATGTTTATAATTATCTTAAATTTTCGTACAATTGTCAACACTTAATTTTTATAATATTCGTTTCCGTGTAATTTTAGTTTTCTATAAGCGTCTGCCTCTTTAGCGATAATCTTTAACGCTATGCCCGCTTCGACAACTAAAGCTGTTTGCTGTTCGTTAAGTTTCGATTCCATAGGCTTGATAGCAATATCAAATAATGAATCCATGACAAGGTTTGTGATCTGAACTGCACTTGGCATATCTTGTTCTATATAATTTTCGTTAATATTCATAATTGTTCTTTGTGTTTTAGTTTGCGATGAATCACCTTCTTGAGCTTATGAGGTCGAGACTTGGTAAATAAAATTGGTTTTCTTACTTTGATCTTTTTCATTCTATATATACAATAATAAACTTTTTTATGTTAAACGCAAGCAAAAAATACTTAATTTGATAAGTTTTTTTGAAACAACGATCATGCTTGATATACCATGCATAAGTTAAGTTTTAAGCTTGCATCTGTATTCTTTCTGTGTTTAGTTTGCGTTATGCTTGATATACCATGCAATTTATGGCATGAAATCGGCTGGCGATTTTCGTGCCAAATATTATACTATTTCAGTCAACCTATTTAAGTGGGTACAAAAAAACGGGGCCCGCTACGCAGACCCCGCTTAACACCGCTACTAACTTGCTAGACTAGACGACTGATCCGTCTACCTTAAAATTGCTAATCTTATCGAGGCGAAAAGCCTTAACATAACCTGCAGGATCATTGTTTACCCTTGCAGATAAGTAAGCGTTACCTTTATGCTCGATAATAGCTCGGTTGGTCATTGCTCCCCATACCCTCTCTCCTTGAGAAGATGCGTTAGCACCAATAACAACATTCCGAGTTGTTCCGTTATAGTCAAAGCTTGCGATGGCAGTTCCTCGCCCAAGCAAATTAGTTATAGTGGTAGTGAGTTTTTTCATTTTCATTTTCTTCATTATGTTAGTATTATCGCATATACGATGTATAAAGTCAAGCACTTTTACGCTCTTCTTGAAAAATTCTAGTATTGTTGATTTCTTGTATTGCTTCATCTGCATCCTCCTTTGTTTCAAAATGAACAGGAATTATATCCTCTTCGCCTGTAAATTCGTTCCTAAACTCAAACCATAACCTCCACATATCTGCATCTTGGTCATGTTCTGCCTCTTCAGAAATAGGTGGCTTGACGCCAAGTTGGTCATAATCGCATACTGCATTTATATAGTCTTTTCGCTTCATATCTTAATTATTGTACATTTGGTTAATCATGTCAAGATCAATATCATCATCATTCTCTTCTAAGGAAAATGTGGTTTTAGTAATCACCATTCGTTCACTGAGCTTGAGTTGCTCTTGGATAAGTTCTATTGCTTCTTCTAAGTTCATAATCAATACCAAGCACTATAATAAATACGATAGCCTTTGTCAAGCATCTTTCTTGCTTCTGCTATAAAATTAAGATCATGTTGTTTGTACCAATACTCGTTCTCGGGGAATGGTTTATCATTCTCGTCATTCCAAAAGTACGAGTCGCTACCCCAAAAGAATCCATTTGCTTCGGGCAACTCAAAGTTTTCAATCGCATCTTCTAAGTTAATTAAGTCTGATTCTGTAAGCTGAAGCTCTACGCAGTTGAAATCTTCCTCTTCTTCTTTTCTGTTAGGGCAACCTTTATCATGCCAAAGCTGCTCCATCCACCCTTGCAAGCGATTGTGCTTTCGCCAATCACAAATCTGTTCGTCATCATCTCCATTGCGTTTGCGTGGAGGGCGAGCGTATGCGTATTGATCTAAACCCATTATAAAGAAGCTCCTTCTCTAGATTCTTCTAAGAGGCACTCATAGTGATAATCTTTCACATCGTCAATAGCGTCTGCAAGTGCTTCTTCAAATGATTGGATAGTAAAGCCTGGAATGCCCAACTCTTTGGCTCGTTCCAAATTGATTGGATCGTTTGGGTCAGCATAACGCATATTCCCCAAAAAACATTGTTTAGCTTGTGCGATTTGTTCTGCAATAGTTTTCATAATAGTAATCTAGTCTTGTTTGTTGTCTTTGTCAACATCTAATTTGAAAATATCTTCGCTTTTATCTTCTGCAAAGAATGTCTCATATGTCATGTGTAAAATAAAACCAAAAACTGCAATAGCTGATGGCAAGAGAATAATGTGGTCGATGAGTGTCATAATAGTGCTAATACTTGGTTTCCTTCTAGTTTAACTGCGATAGAGTAATCTACCATTTGTTCTGTGTCTTTGTCAACAAAATTTTTATATCTATATGGATTATATGTAACAGGGCGAGCGGTAGGATGATTCTTTTCCCAATCTAAATCAATCCATTTTTCTATGTAACCAAGTACTCCCGCATGAACATTCTTTCTTTTCTCTGTTAATACTTTCTCTCTGCCATTTTGATTAACCTTGAAAGTGCAACTATGCATGGTTATGTTTTGAGCATGAGTCTTAACTAAACCATCTTGCTTGACGCTCCAACAATCTCGGTGAAGGTTTTTGTAAACGAAGACAGGCTTGTTAAGATTTAGTTTATATCTAGTTTGTAGTTTCTTAGCTAGTGGTATCATATATGTTAGTTTGACATTTTTTCGCACAAAGTCAACCCTTTTTTTTCTAAAATTAACTTTTAAAATTGGCACGGAATCGGCAGGCGATTTCATAAGCAGTTAAGCCCCAAGGGCTTGCGCCCTTGGGACTATTACTACCATGCTATTTGAACTAAACTAATTCCTCTCTACGATTGCCATAAAAAAACCTTGAGCAGTTAGTCTTAAAGTAGTATTTGGCCAATGTTTATACATTTGTTTTACTGTTTGTTCCGCGCTCATTTCGCCCTTATCAAAAACTTTATCAAAAAAATCTATTGCATCAAAATAAGATTCAATTTCAGATATATTCATTTTAGTTTAAGGTAAAAAAAGTAGGCAGCGATGATTATAAAAAGCGTTAGCGGTTCCACTCAGTACACTTCAACAAACAAAGGAGTTAATTCTCCAAAGTAAGCTCCCTCAGTATTGAACCAAAAATATTCTGTTGCTTCTTCATAATCCATGCCGTCTCTCTGAACAAGTATGTTAATACATTCTTCGAGATCGTAGGTTGCACGACCTTTCGAGTCAACTCCAATGAGTGCGTCTGCATATTCTGTATACACTATTGCCTCCTCGTCTAAACTGCTTGTGATTCTATCTTGCTTGGTTTCCATGATGTAATTTTGTGTTTAAGTTTTTGAGTGAATAAAGATAAGTCAAATCGCTTTTGACCTTCTAGAACATAAGACCAATAACGAGTGTCGTTATATCCTTTCATGTCATCCCAATAATAATGTCTTACCATCGCTGGATCATAGTTTCTTTTTCTGCATTCGTCAATCCAATAGTTTTCTCGGATGCGATAATTTTTCTTATTCAAAGCACCATTCTCTTGCTCCTTGCCAAGATAACGCAAGATATGTACATCTAGACAACAGATATCTGCATTAGGATATGCCATCTCAATAACAAATGATGTCTTCGCAAGTCCAATGCCGTAGACATTATCAGTTAGACGATCTCTGTAATCTTGCCAAGTTTCATCCGTTTTCTTGTAAAATTGAGTAGAGTCCTTCAACCATTGATTGCGAAATCTCCACAATCTATCAGTTCTCATGTTATACAAACCTGCTCTGCATTCAACAAGCTTTTCTCTCAAGAGTTTTTTATCGTTCATCCATTTAAGGTCTTTGAGTGCTTCGTACCCTCGCACATTGCTTTCCCATGTAGTATGTATACTCATAAAGGCGAATAGCCATACCCTAATAAAGTCAGCTTCTGTTTTGGGGCGAAGAGATTCCCAATAGTTCTGATAAGATTTGATTCTGTTTTCATCTATGGAATCAAGCCAATTAGTGAAATAACTTGTGTCGATCCCTAAAGGATAAACATCTTCCATAAAATCAAGCACGGATTGTTTAGCAATTTTCATAATAGTAATATATCTTTTTTGGTTTATCTTGTCAAGCGTTTCCGTAAGAATACTTAGTCCATACTTCTAAGTCAAAGTCTGCAACACTTTTTCCCTCGAACCTAGCAATGCTACGAAATAGTTTAGAGAATCTCTCATATACCTTTGGGTTTTGAGGGGTTGACTTTGGCACATCTTTATAACCAAAGTCACTTAAGAATTTAAGGATGTGCGTATCTAGAACGGGTTCATCAAACTTCTCAACAGAATGAGTAAGGAAGAATCTACTAGTCTTTGTGCTTATACCTCTAATCGATTGCAATTGATCAAGAGTAGATTCCTCTAGATTGTATGCATCAAGCTTTGAAATAACATCTACAAAACTATTGTACCTTTGTCCATACGGAGCAATTCTATGTTCTTGCATTTCATCCCAAAGACTTCCATCTTCTTTCGCAGATTCAATTAGAGCAAAAGGTTCCTCTAACTTAAATCTTTTCTTAAGTGAATTCAAAAATCTATCAAGCTTGGGTGCTTCAATAGTACTTTTTTTGCCCGCGACACAAATACAGAACAAGAGAAATTCTTGCAGTTCGGATTTAGTTCTTTTATAGTTAGTTACTTTTTTTGGATCAATCATTTTAGCATGGGTTAGTTGTTTTTATTCGTAATCCCTAAATGCAATGGCATATGGGAATCTTGGTACTCCATCAGGAGTTAGTTCAAAGAATTTGATTGTTGCGAGCTTGCCAATGTAATTATCTTTGTTTTGCAAAATCTCTGCAAGATAATCAAATGAGCCTTTTATGTTAGAGTGAAAAGTTTTATCTACTTTAGGGCAATAACACACCAAATGTTTTGCAGTTCCCCCTCTGTTTCCATTACCCTCTTCAATGTCTATAACTTTATACTCTGCATCTTGAAATTCTTTGCGTTTGAGCAAACTCTTACTTCTTTTACTTTCGTAAGGGCAATTCAATCTTACCATTTGTCCTTCGTATCCTTCATCTGCATAACTTCCATAAAACAAATCTAAGTCATCGTGACTCTTACAAGATGTAGGATGCACTAACTTTACGCAATCTTGCGTTGAATCATCCATGCTCATGTAGCAACTTTGGAAATCAAACATTCTTGATGCAAATGGGGTTGACTCATTGTTCCAATCCTTGCTAAATCGTGGAATATCATATATCCAATACTGAACCAATTTCTCTGCTTCGTCAAGCCTATCTGCATATGCTCTCAGTTTTTTCTCCCATGTTTTTTCTGTCTCGCTTTTACTTCTCGTTGGTCTTTGTTTGCGAACAAGAGAAACTATCTTGTTGAAGTCGTGTTTCAAATCGTGATTATATAACTCTCCATCCAAAATAGCATTGGGATACTCGTTGAAGAACTCTTTCAATTCCTTACATATATGAGGAATCATATCAATTCTTGTACCTTTGCGTGTTCGAGCGACAACTTCCCAATTTTCTGAACGAATAATGCAACGAATACCATCTAGTTTTGGTTGACTCCATACGGCAATGTTATCTGAAAAAGATTTTTCAATTTCTTTTTGTCTGTCTTCAAACTTTTGTGCAAGCATAGGTTCATAAAATGAAGTTGTCTCTGCTTCTTTAGGGGTTTTTGCATAACCCTCTTTAAGTTTCTTTGTCCATCTAGCTTTTGCTTCAACCAATGCTTGTTCAATATCAGTTGTGGCATTTTTCTTGCCTTCATTCTTGCTAGTTGCAGTTGTTGGTTTATCGCATCGAATTTTACCTCCAACTAAACCCTTCTCAGCGTAAAAAGCGTTTCCATCAATTACCATCGTCCATTCCCTTAGTTTACCAAGGGAATCAATTTTATATAGTTTATCAAGTTTTTGCATAGTAGTCATTCTAGTGCTTGTTTTAACCCATGTCAAGGATTTTTTTGAATTGGTCGTAAACTTTCTGCTTGCTACCTTTAAGACCATATTCAGTCTTAATAATGCTATAGCAAGATTGCCCTCTTCTAGCCATTCCTAAAGTTTCTAGCTTTAAGCCTCTGAGTAATGCTCTTGCTCTGAATTGTTGAATCTGTTCGGGTTGTGTTAGCATCATTGTAGTTTTCCTCCATTTGGTGTTACATTTCTAAGACAAGATTGCTGACCCTTGCGAGAAGTAATTGTCTTAGCGTGATTGAAACTATCTGCACTAGCGTACTGCACAAGAATTGGTGTGCTTTTATCTAGGTATACCATCATGCCTTTACGAGGTTGAGATGCTAACTCTTTTTCGTGGTGGGCAATAGATGCTTTCATGTCTGCAATAAAATCTGTCATACCTATAATGTAGTATAATTAACTCGACTTGTCAACCCCTAATTTTTATAAACTTTATGCTTGACTTTTTAAATTCGCCTGGCGATTTGCACAAAGCCTTGCCCCTCAGTGACTTACACTATATGTTTATTTCGCCGCTAATTGTATTTGAATTATTATTTATTTAAGTCATATTTATTTGTTCTTTATTTGCTTCTTATTTATTTGTTATATGTTTACCCTCTGTACATATTTATTATATATGTCGATAAAACTCTATTATTTGAACATATCCATAACCACTCGCCGCCCACCTCGGATTGTTTACCGAGCCTTAGCCTTGTCCGTTTGGAGTTGTTTCAAAACCTGTGCATGCCTTCTCGCCCTCATATCCCAACTAGGAATATCTTCGGGAAGCGACCCATAATCTTTGAATCTAGCATTTTGAACATAAGTTCCATTGCTAATCTTGGTCATTATTGAACTATTTCTTGTGCATTGTGCGTTTCGCATATTTTTTTCCTTCTTTTATTTTATTCTTATTGATTGTATAACACCATCTTCTGCTTGACCATCGTCATCATCTTCAGAATCTGCGTCAACTTTACTTAAAATTTCATTCAATAAAGATTCAACTTTATCTAATCTATCTCTTAAATATAACATTACTTCAGTTAGATCATCACTCATAATACTTTTCCTCCTATTTCATATACAGACCATTCTCCATGAGAGAAGTCATTAGTGTTTTGTGCCCATGTGTATGCACCTCTTAAAGACCGAAAATAAAGACCACCCTCGCTTGGAGAAGCATCGTCAACCAACATATAAACTCCGTCACTTACATCGCACGGATTCATTTGGCGTTCTCTACTAACTTGACTTTGATATTCGGCATATTCTTGTTCTTCTTTGCAATAGTTCATAATCATTAGTATGACTGAATTAAGATAAAAGTCAATATATATTTATCGACCTAATTATAAATTTTTTTACATCAAATACCAATCGAAGTTGTCGCCCCTTGGCTCTTCGGGAACTAAACCATCGAAAAGTTTATGATCCTTTGGTACGCATATGAATGACCAGAAGTTACTTATTTGTCCAAGCTCGTACATCAAATCATCTTTCTCAAAAATGCTAGTATTTTTATTTATTTGGGGATAGTAGATTACTAAATCAAATTTTTGTTTATTATTATCTTCAGTTATTTCTGTTGCTTTATGACCTAATTTTTGTAAATACTTGACATCTTCTTGTTTGTATTTGCCTTGTACACCAATAGTTAATATCTCTCGATCTCCCAAGCCCTCAACTATATTTTTGAATACTACTGATTCTGAGAGTAAGAGTATGCGTTTATTTTTGTTAGAATTCTTCGTGATTGTCGACATTATTATTTATAGTTTGAACTAAATAATCAAACATATTATTATATTCCCATTTTATTCTTTCGACTTTTTCTTCTTTGCTACAATTTGAATCAATCCAAAATATAACATTATTTGCGAAATCTGTTTTTTTATTTTCTAATTCTGTACTCTCTTCTACGCTAAACCATGCCTTATGTTCGTTCTCTAGCTCTTCCATAGTCTTGGCAAACGATTCAAGATTCATTACAAATTGATTTATATTCATTGTTGATTCAACTCGCTTACTAATTTTTGCGTTTCACTTAAAGACATTTCAAAATCTTTATTAAGATCAAACAAGTGTATTTGTCTTACTCTCGATTCTAATTCGCTGAAAGCGTTGTGGTTCATTTTCTTTGAGGCTTGATTCATGAGCAATGCAAGCTCCATTCGAGACTCTACAATTTGTTGTTTCAATAATTCTTCTGTTTTCATGTATATTATATTAAGCTGATTATTTGCGAAAGTCAATAAAAAAGATTGAATTATGCTTATTTGATGCGAAAAATGATGAAATTAACGCCATCTCTGTCCATGCACCCAAGCAACGATTGTCTTCCTTGTGCCCTTGGTTACAGGCTGAACACGATGCCTTAGATACGATGGAAAGATAACAACTGAACCTAGCCCTTTACTGATGCTTTCGGGAATGTCCTTGCCGTCTATCATGTCAAACTTGCCACCTTCGTAATCTGAACCATCAGAGAGTTGGATTGTGACGCTCAATTTTCGGTCAAGTGGATTTGCCGAAACCCAATTAACATCAGAGTGAGTATCATAATGACCTTTTTGATGACCATGATATAATGTATATTGAATTTCCATCAATTTTACAACATTAACTTGAAATGTCTTATTTGCTTCGCTGACATATTTCCAAATAATATTTTCTACTTCATTATTGCTTGTCAACCAACCAACATCACTAATTCTTCCTTGTGATTTTTTGAGTCTTGCATCTTGATCGCCAAATACTTCTCCTCTATTTATATTTAGCTGATCTGCGTGAGCTTGAATCGCTTCTAATTCGTATTCAGTTAAAGCACTAGGAAAAACTCGCCATGTATCTCTATTATTTGGCAGAGTCGTAAACTGCTCGCTAAATGGATCTGCACTTTTATTTTTTACTATTGTACTCATTTTTATTTGTTATTAAGTTGGCTTGATTTTGATTGATATGTTGGAAATCCATATTTATTTCTTATTTGTTTCTTTTCTTTTTCACATCCACCACACTCACATCCATTGCATTTATTTCGCATGAATTTTATTTTATTTTGAATTAAGTTAATTATTGTTTTTATCATTTCAGTTATATTGTTTTATATAATACATTATATGATTAGTAAGTCAAGAACAAATAAAAAGAAATAATTTCAATATATTATTTTATATAATTTTGAATGAAATCTGCGACACACTTAATTGAAAGAGAAAATTCGTGGAGGTTGTAAACACATATTCATTATTATTATCTTATCTTGTATTTGTATTATTCCCTATATAAATCTTATATATTCTATCCTTATATGTTCTTTGTATTAAGGTTGTATATGATTAGTTATAAATGAATAAGTAGAAATCATTTGAAATTATAGCAAACAAGTACAAAACCAATAGTTTATAATAAAAAACAAATTTATTTTGAATTATATTTTGAATTATTTCTTTTTGTATATAATTTTGTATATAAGTAAGTAATGATTTTCTATGAGTGCTAACGATTAGAAAGTCAATTTTACTTTAGTTCAAATAAAAAAAACTCCCCACCACATATAACATGGTGAGGAGCAGTTATGACGAATAAGAGAGTCCAATCCTAAAAAAACCCCAATCTTACAATCGGCTCTTTCTTTATTCCCTATGATCTACTTGCGTCATTAACGCATCGTGAATCAAATGCCTAGTTTTGTGGTCAAGAATACGACCATCTTCATCAGAG
>Ga0098048_1000401_pt1 | contig 21526 bp, 12 predicted proteins | sample 13_taG_FD_75052 | JGI IMG/M metagenome (GOLD analysis project Ga0098048, IMG submission 75052) | Marine viral communities from the Subarctic Pacific Ocean - 13_ETSP_OMZ_AT15268 metaG | ecosystem: Environmental > Aquatic > Marine > Oceanic | place: Pacific Ocean | collected 2015-01-16 | reverse complement strand
GTTTAAAGATTCTATTACCTTCAAAACTAATATCGCCAGCATTTAACCTGTTAACTTTAAGATCTGAGCCTCCTGATGATACTCTTGATTGTACATATTTTCCGATTGCTCTCTGTGTTGGAACAATATTGTTTGAATTAGCCGCAAACGTTGGATCTGTACTAAATTCTCTAACAACAGCACCTGTACCGCCAAGTACAACACCACCTAATCTAAGTTCTTCAAGTCCGTCTAGTTCGAAGAAACTAGCATTAATACTAATTGTCCCTGTTGACTGTTCAACTTCGAATAGTTCACCAACTCTAAAGTTACCATCTTGGTCAGTACTTGTATAAAATACGCGGCCGCCGTTATATTGTAACACTTCGTTAAATTGCTTAGGTTCAGCATCATCGTCTGGATTATATCCAAATACATATAGTCCAGGATATGCTGTGCTTGCAAAGTTACCTGTACCGATATCCAAGAAATCGTGTCCTGTTAATCTAATTTGACTGTACTGCTGTCTAATAATTACACTTTCTCCGTGTACTGGTGCTTCTTGACGTCCTAGATTTGGACTTATTTGTAGTGTTAAATTATAGTTACCTAAAATGCCGCTTTGTTCTTTAATTTTTACAACAAAATACGTAACACCATCAATACCAGTAATACTAATATTATCTCCAGGTCCTGGTAATTTACTTACATTTTCTAAAATTAATTCATCTGCAATTTGTACAATTTCTGCATAACCATCACCCGATGTAATTGATGCTTGTGATCTAAAATAGCCTGTACCTTGATTGCTCATAGTAGGTTGAGGTAATACTCCGTTAGCAACTTCTGCATTTGTTGTTACATTTAATGTATTTTTATTATCATATAAAGTTACAGTAGGATTGTTCGAATATCCTGCTCCAGGTTCGTGTAAAACAAATGTTCCAATTCTTCCACTTCCAACAATCGGTCTACATAATGCTCGTGTACCGTAAGTAATTTTATCCGCGGATTGTTGTCCAGATGTTACAACATACCAATCACTTGTTGTGCTTGATCCTGCAACGCCTGCTCTAGTTTCAAAGCCTGCCGGTAATAGTTTATTGACCCAATGAAATCCATCTCTACTAAATGCAATTACATCTGATTCAGATCCAGTATCACTTTTCACTGCACAGAATGTTCCTTGAGAATATCCTATGCCTGTCCATTGACCTGGCTCCATAGTGCCTGCATACCATGTTATTCCATCAAAACTAACTGCTGTTTCTGCTGTACTACTATCAGTCTTTGCCGTAGTTGCTACAAATCTATCTCTTCCCCAAATAACTTTTTCCCAAGCACTTGATGCTGGAAGTGTAATTGCTGTCCAACTTGATCCATCATCTGTTGAGTATGCTCCAGCACTACTTGGTGCCGCAACTGTACCTGCAAGTGCAACCCAAACGCCGGCACTACTACCACCGTATGCAATACAAGACCATTTGTCTACTGCTGGAAGTGTAGTTGCGCCCCAACTATTCCCGCCATCAGTTGATCTTATTGCTGTAGCACTAAGTCCTGAAGATGTTTGTACAGTTCCCATCATCACATCGCCATTTGGTTGTCCTGCTACATCAGTTACAGTATCAGTACTTGCTAAACCTATAGTTGTGTCAGTCCAAACTGCGCCGCCATCATTACTAAAAGATCCTGCATTATTAGAACCAGTTGTATTGACAAGTGCAATCTTTCCATTTCCGATAGCAACTAAACCGCCTTTGGCTGTCCTAGTAGTATGTGACCAACCGTTTCCGTCTGTACTAACAGATACACCGTCTGTATGGCTTGTTACCCAAATATCACTTGAGTTATATGTTCCTACTTTAATATCTTGCCATGGAGCAGTAGTTCCTAAACTTGTTGACTGAACTTGATATGCTGGTTCTGCTATTTCCGCTCTTGGTTCAATATAATATCGAGTAGTATCATTTAATGCAGTATGAATTGGTTGACCTGTAACATGTTCCCATCCAGGTTCTCCGTTTGATTCTTTTTCTACTGTAGCAATTTTACTAATAGTGTTATAGCCACTAATTTTTCCGTATTGTCCTGTACCTTTACCACCGTATATAAACAATCGTTGTCCAATATAATCTGCAGGATCAGTTGTATCCTCAGCCCCACTAAGTGTTAATTGCGTTGCTGTACCAATTTGTGCTTTGTTGGCTTTAAATGTATAATTGCTACCACCAATAAAGTTTGAGTCTTCTTCAGTTACAAATACTTGACGCACAGCACCATTTCTAAATTCGTTAAATGTTGCTACTGCACCTTGACCATTACCTGTAATAGTCATTGTTGCATTTGAATAACCTTCACCTGCATGTGTATATGCAACACCATGTACTTTATCGTTATCAGTGTAAGTTTGATAAATTTGTGCTTCTTTACTTCTATTATTTACTGTTCCAGTAATAGGAACTTCGTCAATATCAAATCCTTCTGCAACACTTCCGTATGTACCATATGAGTTGTTACCATTCAATGCACGAACTTTACCGCCTGCTGTTGCAAGATATCCAATATGACAATAGTAAGTAAACACAGATACAAGTTCTGATTTTCCATCACCATTTGCCCAATATCCAATACCATCACTTAATATCTGTGTAAAGTCATTAGCAACAATTGATTTGTTTCCTGAATTATGTAGGTCTCCATCAACCTTCATTCCTATACATCCTGTTCCGAATGTAGTTACATTTTGTACATATGGAGATTTAGTTGTAATGTGTGAATATATATCAGAAGGTCCAGTTGCAGGGTCTAATGAAACATAGGCGCCTGCTGTTGGTCTTCTTGTTAAATTATCATTTGGTTGACCTAGTGTTCCTGTTAACCCTTGTAGTGTTAAGTTACGCAAACCTGATCCATTATGCATGTAAAACATATTGTCTAATTCATATCCGTCTGCTGGCATAACCACAGTTGAACGCAATTCGTCGCCAACAACAGCAACATTTGCTGGAATAACCATTGGCAGTAATTCTTTATACGCACCTGTTGCAACAAATACTGTAGCAGGAGTTCTTTCTGCTAAGTTACCTTGTAAAAATTGTAGTGCAAATTTTATTGTTTTAAATGGAGTTGCTGGATTTAATCCATTAGTTGTAATATCTTCTCCGTAAGGACTTACGTACCATACTTTATTAATTTCAAATAAGTTTTCATATTTTAATGTAGTATCTTCGTCAACCTTAAGCAATCCTCCTGCATTTCCGATAGCAAGTCTTGCTGTACCTGCTGTACTACCGTCATCTTTAGTTGCATAAGTTCTAATATCACCTCTATAACGTAGTACGTTATTAGTTGCACTAGTTTCGTTATTACCTGCATATTTTGTCCAATAATAATCGTTACCAGTTAGCGTATCTGTATCAATTCTTGGTCTTGATTCAAATATATTACTGTAATGTTGCTTTTTACAAATGTAAGTTTCACTTTCGTCCATTACAACTTCGCCTGGATAGTATTGGAAGAAACTACTGTCTCCTTCAACAGTTGCTGATTCTTTCCATTCGCCTTTCCAAGCAATACCAGTTTTAATTAACTTCCAACTTTCTGATGTATCAGTATCAGGATCACCTGGCTCTATTATTTCAACTGGTAAAATATTTACTAGTGCTTCGTATAAGTATCCGCCTTTACGTACAACACTGCCTGGTGCATATGGAACTGTAATATCCCATCCGCCTTTCATATCGTACCCACGTACTAATACTTCCCAGTCAGCGCCATCACCATCTTGTTCTAGACCAAACGCACTAGGATTAGAACCAATATTAATTGTTAATGCTGTATATGTATAGCCCCCATATTGAACTAAATCGCCTGGCTGGTAAGCGGTGTTAGCGTCCCATACTTCTTCAAACCCTAATCCAGGAAGCCAAATATCCCAGTCGTTGGTATCATCAAATGTATCAGTACCACTCATACCTCTTTTAGCAATGTATAAATTCGGACCATATATTACAATATCATTTGTCTTATACCATTGTGTACCAGACCATTCATCTTTATACTCAATTCCTTCAACAACTAATTCCCATTTAGCCGCAGTTGAATCTAAACCTAAATCAGTACCAATACCTTCTCTAATATCACTATTACTAGTATGACCAACTATACAACGATATACGTTACCGCCATATCTTACAATGTCATCGGCTTTATATCTAGTATTTTCTAACCAAGCGCCTTGCCAGTTATCACTTCTATTATATATTGCCCATTTTACTTGATCTGCTTCAAGTCCTTGCTCAGTAGTATTACTAGTGTGGTCAACTGTACAAATATATAATATTCCACTATATTTTACTAAATCGTTTTGTTTATAAACTGTGTTTGCAGTCCACAATGCAACATAGTTAACACCCTTGGCAAACGGGGTCCATTTTAATTCATCAGTTTCAAGTCCTAAACCAATACTAGATGCACTAGTATGGCTGTCAATACAGTTGTAAAGTATTCCTCTATATTTGACTACATCATTTACCTTGTAAAATTCTTCTGGTTGCCATTCGCCTTTCCACTGACGTCCGTCTCCCATTTGCTCCCACTTAGGAGTAGATTCTCCTGCTACAAGAAAGTCTAAGTCTGTGTTAAAATCTGCACTTGCAGTATGTCCTGATAAAGCAACAAACACTTTACCACCATAACTTATAACATCATCTTTCCTGTATGCTGTCCCGGTTACCCATGGACCTTTCCAGTTAAATCTAATTCTATCAATTCTAAATTCTGCCATTGTCTTTCCTGTTCACTAATTATGTAAGTGTATTTATTTGTCCGCCCATGCCCGGATGATTAACACAGTAATAATATAAAGTTGGTGCATTAGTTGGCACTTTAAACTTAACATAACTACCTTTTATTCCTGGTAAACCTAATACTGTAACCCCGAGTGTATACTCTACTCCTCCAGCATGTGTGCCATTAGGTGTAGTACTTAATCTTAAAGGGTGTGTATTATTTGTTGTTGAACTTTGTCCAAACGTATAAGTTTGTCCTTCATATAAATTTAATGTAGGACTTGTTATGCCGTTTATATGAAACTTGTTTCCAGTACCATATTGATTAGTACCACTTGCAACAGTAACTTCATAAAAGTTTTTATTATAATCTGTAAGTCCGTCGCTACTTACATCAGATGAATAATCGTGATGTTCGTTATATTTAAGTACAAACTCTCCGTCATCATTAACGTAATAATTTATGTGTCTATTATCCCAACGTAGTTGTTCGTAATTTAAATTAGGATAAACAATTTCATGATTCTGATCTCTGCCTTCAAAGAAATCTATACCTTGTTCAAAATCATTATAATTTTGTTCTGGATCGCCAGGCTTGTTAATTTGTATACTTGATCCATTTTCCATTTGATCTATTTTTGTAAAAAATAATTCACCTTGGTCTGTTCTGCGTAGAGCATACATGTATCTACCATCAACATTTCCAGTTACGTTTGTTACATCATTTCCTGCATACTGACTCATCTATTGCTCCTTACTGTATATCCACATAACTTACAACAGCATCAATACTGGCTGTTGTATTTGATTGTACTATTAACTGATGTGCTGTTGGTAAAACAATCTTTTCACCGCCAATCATTGCTTTAAATGCCGTCTGTGGAGGTATCATTACATCTTTAACATAAAATCCTTCTACACTTCCGTCATCTTTAATCAACACACTTGCTGTTACTGCAAAGTCTGTAATATTTGCTAAGTTAAGACCAATTACTGTGGCATTAGTTGCCGATGGTACTTCAAAAACTACAATCTTTTGTGTTCCTATATCTTTAATTACTTTTGTTCTAAAAAACGTTGCCATATGTTTATCCTAATACTAATACAAATTCTAGTGCGATACCTTCCGCATCATTTCTACTTATTCCACCACTTGATCCTGCTACACTAACCCAGTTTACGCCGTCAAAGATTTCAACACGATCGTCTTCATTGTTGTACCTCATCATGCCTTCTTCAGCATTAATCGGTGCAGGTCTTTGAATATTATTACCTGTTGGTATTACAATACCGCCAGTACCACCAAACTTATAGTATCCATTTCCGGTTACATTGAAAGATGTAACACTATCCGCTACTGTATTTGTAACAGAATCAGTATCAAATTTAAATTGGTCTAGTACAATTCCGCCTGTTCCATTTCCAGATAATACTAAGTCTGCATTAGTAGTTATCGTTTTAATCTCGTTGCTGTCAATTTCTATATCATCAACAATTAACTTATTTGTACTAAATCTTTGGCTAGTTAAATCTGCTGTTAAAGCCCCTGCATTGTAGAATCTAATAACATTATCATTGGCACCCGGAGTAAGTTCTGGTGTGATATATGTATCATTATCGCTATCTTGTATACCATCACTTAACCTAACCCAAGATCCGTTATAACCTTCAAAGTGATTTGTAGTTGTATTATAACGTATCATACCTGTTTGTGCTGATACATTTCTTTGCGCTGTTGTACCTTTTGGAAGTATAACACTATCGACACTATCAATTTCAAGTATACCGCTACCTGGATTTAGTACCATATCTGCTGTACTGCTTATAATATTATTATTAAATTGTATGTCGTCAAGAGTAACTTTACCAGTTCCGTTTGCACGTAATTCTAAATCACTATTACTTAATGTAGTAGTAATAAAGTTATCATCAATTAAAATATCACCTGTACTAAAACTATTTGCTGTAACTCTACCAAGTGCATCTAAATTATCTGCATTAAGTACACCTTGTACAGTTAAGTCTTGTTCAATAACAACATTATTGCTTGGAATATTAATTCTTCCAGTACCACTTGCACGTAATTCTAAGTCAGCATTACTTGTTGTAGTTGTAATAAAGTTAGTATTAATGTCAATCTCTGCAAGTTCTAAAGTTGCATTAGGAGCAGTAATACTATTTTCAATAGTTAAATCGCCTACAGTTAAAACATTATTTACTTGCACAGTGTTTACAGTAGTTGCACCTTCAACTGTTAATCCGCCTGTTATAACTACATTGTTGTCTGGAATAATTACTTTACCAGTTCCGTTAGCAACTAATTCTAAATCACTATTAGATTCAGTTGTTGTAATTGTATTGTCATTAATTTGTATGTTATCAAAATTAATTTGACCTTGTACAATCATATTATTGTTAATTGTTAAATCATCAAATGTTGCTGTTGTACCAGTTAATGCGCCTACTAAAGTTGTAGTTCCGTCTACTTGTAAATCACCTTTTATAGTACCATTATCTCTAATAATAATAGTACCTGATCCGTTTGCACGTAATTCTAAATCACTATTTGATAAAGTTGTTGTAATATAATTGTCATTAATTTCAATATCTTCAAACTGTGCTTGACCTTTTATATCAAGTACTTCGTTAACTGTTAAAACATTTGTACTATATACATTTCCAGATAAAGTATTAAATTGTACAGTACCTATTACATTCAAATCACCTGTAATATCTACATCATTATTTGGAAAAACAATTTTACCTGTTCCGGCCGCTCGTAGTTCTAAGTTACTGTCAGACTCAGTAGTTGTAATATAATTGTCATTAATTTCAATATCTTCTAAGTTTAATTGCCCATTGATAGTAGAAGTATTAACTGTAATTGTGTTTGCAGTAATTGTACCGCTTGCTGATAAGTTTGCATATTGTGCAGAACCATTAACAACAATGTCTCCGCCAACTTCTAAATCTGCATTAGGTATAACAACTCTACCTGTGCCTGCGGCATCTAATTCTAAGTCACTATTTGATTCAGTAGTTTGTATTTTATTACCAGCAATATTAATATTTTCTAACTGTGTAGCACCGTTTACAGTAAGTCCGTCATTTATTGTTAAACTTGCATTGACTGTTGTACTTGCACCTGATTGAGTTATTCCGCCTGTTATATCTAAATCATTGTTTACCGTAACAGTATTATTAAATGTAGTAGTATCATTTGCAGTTAACGTTCCTGTAATCTCAACATTGTTATTAGGAACAACTACTGAACCTGTTCCAGATGCAACTAGTTCTAGATCACTGTCACTATCTTGTGTTGATATTTTATTGCCTTCAATTTTTAGATTACCGTTATCAAAATTGTTAGTGTAAATGTTTTTCCAGCGTTTGCTTGTACTACCTAAATCAAAAGTATTGTCAGTGTTTGGTAAAATATCACTGTTTATATCAGAAGCAAATTCAACACTATCGGTATCTGCATCACCAATAGTAATATTACCACCTAGTGTAAAATTACCAGTAACACTTAAATTTCCTGTAATATTAGTATCTGCTTCAATGTCAACTATATTTGTTGCACTATCAATAACAAAGTTTTGTGTAAGTGTTTCAATAGTGTTTCCACTAAGTCTAAAATCACCTGTTTCAATTTTTGTTCCATCAATAAATGTTACATTACCACCTGTACCAAATGTAATACCATCTGGTGTTGTAATGTTTAAGTTAACAGCATCAAATACAACTTCACCTGTTTCTTGATTAACATAAAAATTATCACCAACTCTAAAATCACCTTTGTGATCAACACTTGTAAATCTTACTTTTGCGCTGTTTAATTCTTCAACTTCGTTTGCTTGTACTACTGTAGTTTCATCATTAGTAACTTCTTTACCATTACCAATATATGCAAAGTTATGTCCTATTAGATACATAATAACGCCAGTACCGTCGCCTACTGCACCTTTATTACCATAAACGTTTGCTGAGCCTATTGATCTTAATTCGCCACCAAAATCAGTTGTATTATATAAGTCAATAAAGTTAGCAGTTGCTCCGCCACTAAATGTTAAGTTTTGTTTTACCTTAACATCTTCGTCGACTGTGGTTGCATTATTTGCACCATCTAAATGTGTTAATAGTACGCAATTACTATCGCCAGTAATTTGCATTGTAGGAATAGTATATGTTGTATCTAAATATCTTGCACTGTTACTAATTCTAACATCATCAATATTACCTGTAAAATAATTTGCTAGATCAAAATTAGCACCTATAAACACAGGTTTTGTAAACCCATAATCATTATTATCTACATATGTACTGCCTACTTGATTACCGTCTAAGTACATACGTGTACCTGTAGAAAGTTTACTAACAGCAACATGATGCCATGTGTTGGTACTAATAGTACCTCCAGTTATTACGTTAGAATTTCCAAAATTATACTTTAATGATGTTCCGTCAATATAAAAGTAAGGAGCAGTATCTGTTGCTATACCTGCTCTTAGATCGTATATTGGTTGTTCACCTGTAGTAGATGTTACGTAAATCCATGCTTCTAATGTAAAGTCATCTGTACCAAATCCAAATTCGTCATTAGCACCTACGCTTAGGTAACTATTGATTCCATCAAAATTTGCACTTGCAGTTCCAAACTTTTTATTACCAGTTTGTAATTTTGCATTACCATTAAATTTAATTGTTTTTGCAGTACGTGTTGTTGCTTCTGTAATGCCTTGTACATTTCCATCAATGTAAAATTTACCATCAGCATCTTTTCTATCAATAGTACCACTAGCAATAACAGTACTTCCATCAATACTGTTTACTGCAAAAGTTTCTCCTGCGCTAAATGATCCGTCTACGTCACTTACTCTAAATTCTGTTTCTCCTGATCCTTTTAAACCAGTTGATCCGTTAACAGCATAAAACCCTCTATTGGCAAAATATGTAAATGAGTTTAGCCATTCTATTCTAACACCATTTGTAAATGTTAATGCATCAACGCCCGGAGTAATGAAAGTTGTTGCATGGAATAAGCAACTTGCTTCTTTTGAATCTGCATGTGCAACACTGCCATCTAAGTATGCACCTTTACCTGCATCACCTTGATTAAATCCTCTTGGATCACTAGCATTTGTTACACTACCTTTTGTAATGACAGTTACATTTCTTATGTAAGGACTGCGTGATGTTACTTTAAAACTAGGTGCAAATCTAAATGCATGTCCTACATTAGTTCCGCTGTTATAGTAAAAATCTTTGATTGTTAAATCTTCAACAGTTGTTTCGCCATTGAGATGAAATACATCTTCTGAGTCAACACTATCAGGTTTGATAGTTACACTTCTCATGCTATGGCCTTTAACTGTAACTCCTACAGGAATAACAAGAGGAAGTCTTTCTTGATACTCACCTGGATAAATGTGAACTGTGTCTCCTGATGTAGCATTTTGTAATGCTTTTTCAACAGTTTGATAAGGTGACTGTGGATGGTTGCCTGCATTATTATTACTACCATTTTCACTAACATATAATGTATTAGCATGTCTAGTATTTAAATTAATACCTGCTATGTTTACACTAGTTGCATTAATTGTTTGACCATTAACTTGAGTTGCATGTACAGTACTCCATACTTTGCCTGCTTCACCTAATGTAAATGATCCACCACCGTCTGGAATAATATTACTTGCAATCTCTGCATTAAAATTAATACTGTCAGTATCTGCATCACCAAGTACAATATCTCCGTCGGCACTAATATTACCAGTTGCATGTAAATTTCCTGATACATTAGTATTTGCAAGTAATTCAATAGTTCCTGTACCGCTTGGGGCTAGTTCTAAGTTTGCATTTGAATCTGTTGTTCTAATTGTATTATCGTTAATTTCAAAACTATCAACTACAAGTTTATTTTGATATACAACTTGATCCGCGGTTCCTAAATCAATAGTTCCTGTGCTACTTGTAATATCATTATTTTCAATCGTAATATTACCTGCTGTTAGTTTGTCTAACAACAAATTTGTAGTTCTAATAGTACCGTTAACGTCTAGATCGTATTCTGGAGTTGCTGTATTGATACCGATGCGATTGTTAGTTACATCTAAGTATAAAAGGTCTGTCTCAAAAGCCAGGTCTATCCCATTTCTAATGAGATTTGACTTTAAGAGCGGACCGGATATGCGACCTATTGCCATCTCTACTCCTTAACACGGGGATCTTGTCCCTCCAACCACCTTGCATTGCGGGTTGACCACAGTATTAATAACGAAAGAATTTTAGGTCTGATTCTTTTGTTATATTGTATTTATGTGAATGTAGATAATATAATGGCTTAGTTAGCCAAAGATAAGAATATATTCATTCATTATCTCGTCCATTTCAGCGGCACTTACTGTAGCGCCTGAACCTGAAGCGTCTGTCCAGCCTCCTGCTGTATAGACTTCTAAGAACCCTAGTGCAACGTTCCATCTTGTCATACCAATTTCTGGAACAGTTGGTCTATTTACACTTGTTCCTGATGGAATAACATATGCATTTGTTTGAGTAAACTTAACATATCCGGTACCTGTAACAGCAATTTCATACGCATTATCAGTGTTGGCTGTAAAAGTATTATCAAGAGCATGAAGGTTTTCAAGTTGTACTTTACCTTGTCCTGCTTCGGGTGCAAGTATTAAATCGCTATTTGTAATATTTGTTTGTATTGTATTACTATCAATATCTATACCGTTTAGTTCCAAACGATTCATTGTTGTTGCACCATACGATGTAGTCATACTATTAATGCCCTGTGCAGTAAATGATATTGTATTGTCTATATTAGGATTAATAAATGTTTGCAAATCATCACTATATAAACCAGACCCTAATACTCTTTTTGAAGTGTTTGTAAGTCCTACTATTTGATTAACCTCTGAATTATATTGTACAGCACCAATGTTATTACTAAATGTATTTGTGCTATCAGTTAAAGATTTTGGCAATACAACACTATCTGTACTATCTATTTTTAAGTTTGTAACAGGATCTAAAAGTATATCTGCAGATGAATCTGATTGTACAATATTATCTCTAACTTTGAATCCTTGTAAATCAATAAATCCAGCACCTGCTGTTCTAAGTTCTAAATTACTATTAGAAACAGTAGTTGTAACATAGTTGTCATTAAATTCTATATTACCAGCAGTTTCTAATTCATTAAGATCAACATCGCCTTCTATACCAATATTATGTGCAGTAAGTGTACCACTAACTGTTAGGTCGTTAGTAATAATAGTATCATCTTGTAGTCTAACTTTGCCAGTATTATGTGCTCTTAAGTCTAAGTCAACATTTGAAGTATATGTTTCTATAACATTACCGGCAATACTAATATCACCAATTACTACTTCTGTGTTTGCTATAATTTTTAAATTAGTAACATCTAAATTTAATAAATCACTACTTGCAATGTCAAGTTGTTCAAATGTTAAAGTATCTGCTGTTATATCTTTTTTAATAATAACATTATCTTTTAAATTGACATTACCAGTGCCGCTTGCACGTAGATCTAAGTCTGCATTTGAAGCAATAGTGCGTACAGTATTACCAATTAATTGTATATCTTCTATAGTAACTGTAGTAGGTGCAATAACATTGTTTGTTACTGTAATATTATCAAACGTTGCTGTAGGAGCAGTTGATACTTGAATATTTGTTAAACCATCAACATTAATATTAGGAATTGTTACGTTTTCATCTAGTATAACTTTGCCTGTGCCGTTGGCTCCTAGTTCTAGATTTGCATTACTATCTACAGTTTCAATTAAATTACCGCCTAGTCTTACACTACCTATTGTGGCCGCAGGTGCAGTAAATGTTTGATTAACTGTTGCAAAATCTGCTGTAATATCTTGTGCTGATATATTAGGTGCTACACCTTGTATAGTATTAACAGATATGTTTTGTGTTACTTCAACATTTTCTTGTAATATTACTTTACCTGTACCGTTTGCTCTAAGATCTAAATCAGTGTTTGACGTCATTGTGTCAATTACATTACCTTCAAATCTTACATCACCTACAATTTGTTGCTGTGTGTTATAATTTTGAGTAACAAGTATATCTCCGCTTGTTGTCTGCATTGTTGCATCAGTAAAACTATAGTTTGCAGTTGGTGCTAAAATAGTATTTTCAACAAGCATGTTACCAGGTACTCTTACTATTCCTGTTCCTGATGGTTGTATCTCTAAATCTGCATTAGAATCTTTTGTAGTTATTTTATTACCTACAAATCCTACACTATCAAAGTTTGCAAAACCGTTTGCATTCAATATAGATGTAGTTACATTTCGTAAAACACTATGTAAGTTTGTTGTTATGTTTCCTGTAACAATTAAATTAGAATCAATAGTAGCAGAATCTATTATAGATACATCTGTTTGTGTGTAAGGACTGTCTATTATTAAACTACCAAATTTTATGTTACCCGAACCGCTTGCTTCAAGTTCTAAGTCTTCATTAGAATTTTTTATTGTTAATCTATTGCCTTCAATATCTAATGCATCAGTTATTAATTTTTCAGCATATGCTGTTCTCCAATTTTTTGTTGCTGATCCTAAATTAAAGGATGAATGTAAATTTGGAATCATACCAGATGTTACATCGCTGTTAAAACTAATATTGTCTGTATCTACATCGCCTAAACTAACTAATGATCCTGTAATAGTTGTATTACCTGTAGTATCTAAATTACCTGTAATATTTGTATTTGCATTAATATTGACTGTGTTTAATGCTGAATCTATTTTTAAATTACCAACTAAACTTTCTAGTTTGTTATCTCTTAGTCTTATAAAATCTGTTCTAACTCTAGTATCATCAATGGTTACTGTTGAACCTCCTGTTACTATAGTTAATGAATCTGTGTTACTAAAATCAATACTTGCAGATTGTATTTCAGTTTTACCTGTTTCTTGATTTACAAAAAGTGCAGTACCAACTCTAAAATTTCCTTGTTCATCTACAGTTGTATAATTTACTCTGCCTGAATTTATTTCTACAACTTCATTTGCATGTATTGATAGTGTATCGTCATTTGCTGTGCTTTTGCCTGTACCTATATAGGTAAAATTATGATTTACCAAGTATGCATTTGTGCCTGCGCCGTCTGCTTTTATTCCAAATTCACCGTACACATTTGCACTACCAATACAACGTATTTCAGCACCATATTGTATAGTAGAACCGTCTGTGCTTAGATGTCCTGTTGATCCTCTTTCAAGTAATATACCTTGTTGTGCAAAATAAACAAAACTGTTTAACCATTCAACTCTTACACCATTTGTTAATTTAACACTTTCAACTCCCGGTGTGATAAATGTTGCACTGTGGAATAACATGCTTGCTTCTTGACTTGAACTAGTTACACTTGCTCCGTCTACTAAAACACCTTTACCAGCATCTCCTTGATCGTAACCATTAGGATCAGTTGCACTTGTAACACTTCCTTTTGTAATAACTGAAACATTTCTAATATAAGGACTACGTGAAGTTACTGTTGCATTTGTTTTGAATGCAAACGCATATCCCGGACTGTAAAAGTCTTTAATTGTTAAATTTTCTATTGTAACTTCGCCGTCAACTAAAAAAGCATTTGCAGTATTTGTTGCTAGTGTAGGTTTTATAACTGTGTTACGAATATCTTCACCAGTAATGGTTACATTTGTAGGCACTGTTAACGGAAATGCTTCTTCGTATTCTCCAGGTGCCAAATGTATAACTACAGGGCCTTGAATACTTGCATCTACAAAACTTAATGCCCTTGTTAATGTAAGGAATGCACCGTTAGGATGATCTCCTACATTTGAATCATTACCGTTTTTGTCTACATAAAAGATGTTGCCTTGACGCTCAGTTATGTCTATTAGACCATTTTCAAGAGATATACTGTTACCGAGTATTGTTTGAATTTCCATAGTATCAAAATTAATTTGATCCCATTTATTAGATATTGATCCTAAATTGTAAGTATTGTCCACATCTGGAATAATATTACTTGCAATATCTGCATTTAATGTTACACTATCAGTAGTACTATCACCAAAAATTATATTACCATCTAACGTGATGTTACCTGTCGCATGTAAATTACCAGTAACATTAGTGTCACTTTGTAATTCTATTGTACCGGTTCCATTAGGCAAAAGATTTATATCAGCATTAGTTACATAAGAACTAATAGTATTATCTCTAAATAATAATTGCTGAGTAGCAATACCACTAGAACGCACATCATTTTTAAAATTAATAGATCCAGTTAATGCATTTATATCATTGTTAGATATAGTAAAATTGCCTGGACTTACAGATAAAGTAGTTAAAAAATTAGCCGATATTGTGTTGTTGACATCTAAATCAAATGCTGGAGACGTTGTATTGACACCAATTCGATTAGTATCAACTTTTAGTTTAATTATGGGAGTACTGGCTTGAAGATTTCTAAAGTCTAAATCTTTGCCTTGACGTTCTAGATTTGCCGTTAATAACGGTCCGGATATTCTACCTACTTGTGCCACTTAATTCTCCTGACACAGTATTTATTTGAATTTTTTAGATTAACCTTCGACGAATTTAATACGTACAGCACCATCACCACCGCGCCAACCGTGGTCTCTAACACCTGGACATGGATTTGCCGCCGGTCCGCCTGTTCCGTATGGTACAAAGTGTCCACAACCAATGTGTTCGTAACACTGACATGCTCTGTTACCCATCCAACAACTACCGTGATAAACACCTCTTGACGGATTTCTACTTGCCGCATTCAATGCTAAACTAAACTGGTGAATTCCCATTCCTGACCAACGTGAGTAAGGATTGTCATCTTCAGTATTATATGTAATCATTGCGCCGTTTTTACTAAACACGCCTGCTGGAGTTGCTACGTGGTAGTATCTCATACATGTACATGCAGGATAACATCCTAAGAAACTTGCACATGATCTCATACCACAACAGTTTAAATCGCCGCCATATCCACACGCTACAAATGCGCCTGAACATTGGTTACATACTAGTCCACAGTTTGGACCTCTGTTTGTTGTACAAAAACCATTTGCACGATAACAGCAATAAGCAGAAGGTGTAGTTGAGCAAAAACTAATTCCGCCTCTACCACCTTGTGAACAAACACATCCGTTATTACTTGAACTAAACCAACAATACATAGTAGGCTCAGAACATCCTCTAAAACATAAAGCACTAGCATTACCGCACGATTTACCTAAACATCCGCAAACTCTTTGACTACTAGACATAGTAATAGTTTTTCTAACATATGCACCAGCATTACCTGGTAATCCAAATCCGCAACAACACATTCTAGCACCCGAGCCACCTGCTCCCCATGCGTCAATTTGTGCTGTGCCATTTCCTGGTGCTCTAAAACAAAACCCGTTACACATTTTAGTGTACATAGTTCCGTTCATATATGAGTAGATTCTACCTTCTTCGAGGTTAATTTCCGTTTGAGTAAAGTTTCTACTTCCTAGTAATGATTTTAACGATGCCATGTTGTATGTCTCCTACAATTATTTATCAAAATTATGCAATACCGTAATTGGCTTACCTGTGTCAGGAGCAGAACTAAATGATAGATACCAGCCAGGTGCTTTACCTGCTGGATTTTGGATTAATGTATAGTTTGTTGTTGCAATTTGGAACACGTTTTCAACAAATACTAGTATATTTCTTGCCGCACTTGGTGCTGGAAAATTAGCATCTCCATTTACTAATGGTCCAAACACTGTTTCTGTTGAATCACCATTTCCTAAATTTTGTTGTACAATTTCAGTCGGTTCTTTTTTACGTACTTCGCCCCAACTTCCGTCAGCGTATATTTCAAAAGCGTCAACATCTGTGTTATATCTCATCATGCCGTTTTCTGGAAATGTTGCTCTTTCTAATGTATTACCAATAGGTACAACTACACTGTCAATACCACCTAATCGGTTAATTCCGTTTACGTCATATTTTATTCCGGTGCCTTTAATATTTCTTAAGTTAGTACTTTGTGCTTTTATTAATCTCATATTATACTTCCAAGAAACTTACTGTTGCAACTAAGTTTGTAGGTGATTCACCTACTGCTACAATTTTATCTCCTGCTTCTAAAACAATTTTTTCACTATCAAAAGTAAATGTTTCTCCTGCAGGTAATTGTAATGAATTAATTACCTTATTTGTATCACTCTTTGCCGCGCCGCTTGCGACAAAATGTAAATCAAAGTTTGTTAATCCGTGTTCTTGATGAACTGGATTTGGTGTGTCAATATTACAAACCATAATTGTCAAAACAGCATAAGATTTGCCGCCTGGGACAAGTAGTAAGTTTGTATCTGTACTTGCTATTGCTGTAGATGCTATGGCCATATTTTTCTTTCCTTAAAATAACATGCTCAATAATAGAGCATTCTTTCTACTTATTATTTCTCCAGTAGTAGTATTGGAATGTTTGAAGAACAAACCTGTACCACCTGTTTCCGGAGTTTTAACATAAAGTTTTAACCCGTCTGCTGGACCTGCGGGATCTGTTAATACATCATCAATCGCAGGGGTTGATGTTAGTGTCATGTTATCTCTAATTTTGACACCACCTGTTCCTGGTGCAGATAATACTAAGTCTGCATCTGAAACTGTTGATTCAATCATACTATCTTGTATTTTAATATCTTGAATTTCAAATCTATCAGAAAATATTTTACCAACATTTACAGCATCTAAGTCAAAGTTAATAACACTTTGTACACCTGATATTTCTTGATCTCTTACTTCAACAAATGATTTGCTAGTACTACCTTCTTCAATACGTCTTTGGAATGTACTTGTTAGAGCACTTACAATTTCATCGTCAACATATTTTTTATTCGGAATATGATCGTCATCTGTAACACTACCTTCGTAGTTGTTAGTACCTGTTACACTTATAACTCCAGTACCTTCATTAATTAAATATAAATCTCCGCCGTCAGTATCAATTGCTACAGTTCTAATACCAAGTGTTGTATTTGCAATATTTTTGAATACAAATAAACCTTGTTGTGTAGTATCAGTTACTGGATCAGTCCATTGTATTGTTTCGTCAAACACAAATTGTGCATCTGCATACTGTCCTCTATCAACTTGCAACCCTGCTGTGTTTAAAGTTATGCCAGTGCCAGTTTCACCGTAGTTAACTGTAATAATATTATCTTGTACATCTAAGTTAGTTGAATTAACTATTGTTTGTGATCCACCAACTGTGATGTTACCTGTAAAAACAACATCTCCCTGTACAGGTCCTGTATCAAAAGTAATTGTTCCACCAGGAGTTACTTTAATAATATAATCATTATTTGGTATACTTACTACACTTGCGCTCATTTACTCATTTCCATCTTTAGATAGCAGTTAATATCATTAATGATTCTGTAGAATCATCTTGACATTCCCATGTATATCGATTGCCATCCCAATCAACTGCTGTTCTGTTATGTATCTTCTTTATAATCTTTGGACTACTTCCTGGAGCAATACCAATTAACGATGCTTCGAACTGTGCGTTTGGTGAAATTTCATTCACCAAACGACAGATTCTTGTAATATTTCCAGCATCGTTTGAACAAAGGAATTTACCGTTACCACGTTGACTTACTACCTTACCTTCAATTAAATTTGATCCATCATGAAATCGAATTGGTATTGTTGGTGTAGCATCAACGCCAGTTGCTCCAAAGTTCTTTTTATTGACTGGTCTACCCATGTTATTCCTTATGCGTCTTCTGTAAAGTCGTCGTCATCAGTTCCAACTAGTGTATTGTCATCGCCTGCTTCTTCCATGCGTACAACACCGGCACTTGCCGCGGCACCCATTTGGAATGCTAATGATGTTCCTGCTAATACGTTAGCACCTGTTGCACTTGGTGAAGCAACAGTAACTTTACGACCTGTAATTTTACTTACACCATAAGTTTCTGCATCATTACCTTGTACTGAAATTGACATTTCACCTGCCGCTAAAGCCGCTGGTAATTTACCAGTTGTAAGTGTACATGTAAATTCGCCACCTGTACCAATTTCTTCACATACAAATCTCTTAGAGCCTTTTTGTTTTACAATATAGCCCTCTTTAACTGCTGTTCCGTTATGAAAATTTACTTTAATCTGGTCTCCACCTGCTGTTGGTGTTCCAAAATTTCTTTTATTTAATGGTCTTCCCATTTGTTTCTCCTTGTTACGTTCTAAGTAATACGCAGTGGGTCAATTCTGCATAAGTCCGCTTGTACGGCACGATTATCGACACAAGTATTTATCAAATAGATTAGGTACGGTGTTTTAGTTGTTCTAATACCAGTTTTTCTATGATGTAAAATGAACTAACATATAGGATTGTACTTAACAACGTCATGTAAAAGAAAGGAATTGCCGCGATGTAACATGCTAACAAGCCTGTAAGAGTCAATCCATAGTATCCGCTTGCCCATACTGCAAAATTAGTTACAATAAAGAACATTATAGGTCCTATAAATGACATAGGCAACAACTTAATTTTTGTTGCCAATAGCGTACACATGATTATACTAGTATATGTCCATATCATATAACTATGAAATCCCCAATACATGTCTGCTATAAACATAGCAAGTAATGTTGCACAAATTACTGTTGGAATATGCTTTATTATTCTTGGTGCAAATACAGCAACAGCAATTATTGGGGTAAAGTTTGGTGGATGCGGTATAATTCTACTAAGTGCTAACAATAATATAAATCCTAAAAACCAATATATATTATTCATTACATTATGACCTTGATACCCGCTTGGAAGTTGATCCCCAATTGATTATAACCATCTGGCTGTTCATATTCCTCATCTGTAATATTATATAATCCTAGATAAAACATTTTGTTTTCATGTGTTTGATTTAATTCTAAATCAAACGTAGTAATACTACTTTTATTTATTGTTTGATAAGTTGCACTATCAATATCTTTGTGATCACCGTAATAATTCATTGATACTTTGTAATTTAAATCATTAATATTTTTTGATACACTTGAGTTATTTTTCCAAGTTGGTCTACGTAATTTTTCACTTCCGTTATTAAGTTTTGCTTCGGTGTATGTTATGTTAGAGTTAAAAAGATATCCGTTATAATCCTTGTTATAACTTACTTCAGCACCTTTGCTTTCGCCACCTTCTGCAACATTTGTATAAGTTGAATTTGCATATGTAATTGCATTTGATTCTTCTATATAAAACAAAGCAGTATCAAAGTTACCTATCTTGTATCCTATTTCATACGAATTAATATCTTCTGATTTTAAATTAGGATTACCATTATATCCATAACTATCTATACCGTACATTTCATATAGTGTTGGTAATCTATAACCTTGTGAATAACTTGCTCTTAAATAATCAAATGCTATTCCAATTCTAGAACTTATTTTACTATCAAAGTCACTAATATTGTCATACCTGCTACTAAAACTTATAACATTTCCTAGGTAATATTCTTTGTCTACTTCAAAAAACAACCCAGTTGTATATCTATTTTCATTTACACTACTTTGATAACTGTTTATGTTTGTTGAAAAGTCTGCACTTGCTTCATTGTATTCCCAACCTATAGAATAATCATATGTATCTTTGTTAAAAGTATGTTGTGTTAAGTAAGTATTGCTTTCACTATTATACGTATCCACAATTCCGTTTTTAGTATACGATCTATCATGTTTACTATTGTTTAACACAACTCTTGTATTTTTAGTTTGGAAATCAATTTGGTTATTATTCCATTCCCAATCTCCTGTATAGTTTAGTACATCTGCTGACCCGCTATCAAGACTCATATTATTCTTATCTTTAATTTTGTTTAGTTTAAGAATATATTTGTTACCAATATAATCATATCCTATATTAAAAGTATTTGCTTCGTGTGGATCTTTTTCTTCGCCGTCTGCATATACACTTACACCATCTGTAGTTGTTTGATTTGCAGTAATTCTAAAATTATGATTATCTGTTTGATCTTTATCGACAACACTTATTTCTTTACTTAAAAGATTATTAGATCCTATACTTACATCTATGTAACTATTCCCATATGTAGTAGTGTGCATATCAATAACACCACCTGCGGCGTTAGGCCCGTGTGTGTTGCTCATAGGGCCCTTTATAACGGTTAAATGATTAACTCCTATCAAATTATGTTGACTGAAATCATCTGCTCCGCTAGGTGTGCTATGGTCTTTGATTGCAATTCCGTTTAACGTAATTAAACTGTGATCACTTTCAGTACCTCTAATAAACAAACTACTTGATTGTCCTGGAGGTCCATTTTGTACAATACTAACTCCGTTGGTAGTTTCAACAGGAGTATCAACATCTATAACATCATATGAATATGTTCTAGTTGCTAAGTCGCTTGCTGTCCTTGGAATTGTTATTGTTATTTCTAAAGGTTCGGCCAAACTTCGGCCACAAAAAAACACGGCAATAACCGTGACTAACAATATTATTTTATGCATAATATATATTATATGAAAAAGAAAGATTTGTCAAGAAAAAAGACTCCGAAGAGTCTTTTTAAATTATAAGCAAAATAGGTAGGACTTGGTTACACCTACAAGCACGTACCCGAATACCATTCTAATACGTACAACCTAACCCCGCTAGTGACTGCGATGTGATACTGCGTATTTCTACTACAGCACCTGGG
>Ga0098048_1000395_pt1 | contig 21648 bp, 7 predicted proteins | sample 13_taG_FD_75052 | JGI IMG/M metagenome (GOLD analysis project Ga0098048, IMG submission 75052) | Marine viral communities from the Subarctic Pacific Ocean - 13_ETSP_OMZ_AT15268 metaG | ecosystem: Environmental > Aquatic > Marine > Oceanic | place: Pacific Ocean | collected 2015-01-16 | reverse complement strand
TCTATTTCTCTTTCAGAAAAGTCTTTAGAGAAAAACCTTTGGTTTGATTGCCCAAAGAAGACTCTAGACTCTAAGCCACTCCCATACTGTCTTATTCCATAAAGATATCCTGGGTGCCTTAGTGACATTTCATGTAAAATTTCCCAAATAGTACTATTCTGTATCTCGTAAATATTTTCACCTTTAGAAGTAGAAAGCCTAGTATCTCCTTTGAGATAAGCGTTTTTCATTATCTTTTTTACGTCACCTTCCTCAAACAGACCACTTGACGTTCCCAATGCATACGAGCTGATACCAAAGCTATATGCTGATAATGTTTTATATACATTATATAGTCGCTTATTTAAACCATCTTGAAGTTTTGAATAAGCACTTCTACCTACTAAATACTCTTCTGGTGGTGGTGGAAAAATATTATCGTCTTGAGGAGACATTAATATTTTAACTGATGGTGGGTTATATTTACCTGACAAGTAATTGTAAAAGTCTACTCCCTTGTCTGCTCCTAATTTAATTCCACCTATAATAGAATCTATTAGTATGCCTAAAACAACACCACCAAGGTAAACTCCTGTAATATTTCTAAATATAGGAAAGCTTCCAAAAACAAGACCTTTTGTAAAAGGATTAAGAGCTGTCCAGTAACTAACAGCAGCTGCGTTCCCTAGCAAATTGTTCGCTAAACAAAAGCTATATCCAAATTTATTGACAAGGATTTTATCAATTTCACCAACACTTAGTTTACTTATATCTCCTACTTTAGAAAGTATTTTATTATCTATTAAAGCTTCTAAAACCGCTTTACTTCTAGCAGCTTGAGTGTTTACAAAAGGTGCAAAACGTCCATAATTAATTTCTATTTGAGGAGCTTTAGCTGCTATTGCAGTAGTTTTTGCTAAAGTGCTATGACCAAGAATCCTTCTAGTAAAATTAAAAACTCCGCTAGGCAATCCTACAAATAATGCTTTTGATCCATTTAAAATATAATTTAAAATATTTTTACTAGTACTAACTGTATTAGTATTTAATACTACATTATCTACAGCATTTATTAGCCTTACTAAACCATCTCCTTTTGTAAAGTTTAAGAAAGCATTTGCACTGCCTCTAGTTATAGCCAAACTAGAGGCAGTTCTAATCGCAGGAAATACAATACTTGCAGCAATAAAATATATTCCATAATCGTAAAGTACACTTTCAATCCAACTAGTAGCTGAAAAGTTAAACCAATCTTCTTGCTTACCTGTACTAATATCAATAGATAATTGTTTAGCTTCTCCTGATTGAAATCGTTTGCCTTTTTTAACTCTGCCAAAATGAGCAAGTTCCTCACTTAGCATTAAGCTACCTAACAGCGAATGCGTATTGTAAAATTTCTTTTGTCTTATTGGATCACTAGGATTTAATCCTAGCTTTTTGCTTATCAATTCAATTCCAAAGCTTTGTGCAGTTACCTCTAGCATTTCACCTGCGCTAGAATTTTTTACTTCTGTTACTCTGCCTGTAAATATTATCTTTAGTTTATTAGGATTAGAATCGTAACCTGCTCTTAACTGTATGTTAATGCCAGGTCTTATAATAATTGACTCCACAGCCCTTTGAGCTTGCCTTTCTTCTTCAGGCGTTAAGTTTTGATCAATATCAATATCTCTTACAACTTCAGGTTTTGTTCCATCCAAAACTCCTGATATGTTTTGGATTTGAATAACTGCAGTACTTGCAGGCATATTTTTATGGCTAAATACAGTAAAGCTTTTTACTCCTGAATAACTATAAAAATCATCGAACACACTAAGTTTATCTGACTCTATAGAGTCTTCTTCAATCAGGTAAAGCCTATAAGTTGGGAATGCTTTCTTTATGTTCTTTTTTGGAATCATCAAACCTTTACAAGCAGAAATAGTTTCATCTATTATTTCCTGCCTGCTTTTAAAATCTTCACCCCTCCTAATATTAGGATCTCTTTTCTTACCTACTTCTCCAAAAACATCATCAAATGTTTTTCTTAAGTCTTTGTAATCTTTAATTCTATTATCAATTTCTTGACTCGTAGTAAGGTCATTAGCAGTTCCACTAGGGGTTATATCTGTTTTATTTCCTGAACTATTATCAGGTATAGCTGTGCCTCCTGCACTTTCGTACTGATCTTTTAAAATAGAAAACTTTAACGTTTCATGGTTATCTACGTTTAGCTTCTTGCTTGGTAAATTTTTTCTATCACCTGTAAAGAGACCTTTTCTTAACGCTTCTTCAAAATCATAACTTCTATCTACTATAGATTTTATATTTTGTTGCATTGACTTATTAATATAATCTGGTCTTTTTTGATTATATTCTTGGCTATTGTAGAAATAAAATGTTGGATGTAGATTTAAATTGTTTTCAGATTTTGCAGGATCTATAGGTAGGAATATATCTGGGTATGCATTTTCACCTATTAGTTCAAAAATGGTATTGTCTTTAGTTACACCAACTTTTTTAGAAATATCTTTATTTTCTAAAAGTGCCTCTAAAATACTATCTTTGAGTAATTTTAAATAAGCTATCTTTTTATCTTGGTTAAATTTTAACTCTTCTTTAGTTAAAGGAAAATTATTACTATTGCCAATAATTTGATATTTTCCTGGCTTAGAAGAATTTAGATTTACTCCAGTTTTTGCTACAAATTTATTGCTACCATCTACAATAAATAAATCATTGAAACTATATTGATTAGAAAAAGAATCTGCTTCATAAGGAAAGCCAAAGTAATACTCAAATATTCTTCTTAGCTCACCAATATATATTTCTTCATTTTGAAGGCCTTTTAATTTTAAGTCTTCATTGTTAACTTTGTTTACAATATCAGTATAGCTACCAAGTAATGAAAAAACTTTAGCCTTACCTTTTACATCAGCTAAAGAGTTACTAAAAACTTCTAGTTCTTTTTTACTGTCTAGTATAGTTGTTTTTAAATTGGTAAAAGCTTTTAAAATTTCATCACTTTTACTCATATTTTCATAAAAACTTGGAACCTGTAAACTTTTAGAAATACTAGGTATAGTTATTTTTTTGGCACTTAAGTAATTATTAAGATGTTCAAATCCTCTAATAAGATTAATAGCTCCAGAATCTATCTTACTAGCAGTACTTAAACCAAGACCTATAACACCACCGCTACCAGCTAAACCCAAAAGTGCCAACCAACCTACAGGACCACCAGCTATTAAACCTGCAACACTACTACCGAACCCAAATGAAGCTAGTAAAGTAGTAACTGCATTTATAGAACTTTCTTCAGAGCCATCTCCCTTTTTTACGCTTGTTAATGTAGAAGAGAAGCTTCTTAGCATTTTAGGATCTACTTTTTCTTTAAAGTTTAATTCTTTATTAATTCTTTCTAATTCTTGATCAGGCTCATCATTATACATTTGTGGTTCTGTAAGCATTATGTTTGCTAAATTATGCAAATTGTCAAACATCTCAACTAAAGTTTTTGCTTCTTTGTTTTCCTTACTTAAGGAGAAGTTATTAGAAGTTAAAGGTAAAAATACACTCTCAATAGTGTTGTTACCTTCTTCACTTGCAAAATTAAAATTATCTTCTTTTAGTTTACTGCTAAATTCTTGTAATTGCTCAGCATCTCCAGTAAAAATTCTTATTTCAAGTTCAGGGTTTAGTTCATTTAAAGAGAAAGATTTTTCTACTAAAGTTTTTTGATCTTCACTTAAGTCTTTTACCCTAACTATCTCTACATCCAAATCATTATATTTATCACTTAAATCCTTCGAAAAAGGATTGATTGTAGACTTAATTTTATCTCTAAAACTAGGCAATGCCTTAATTAAGTCTTCTTGTTCTCTATCAAGATTACTAGTATCTTCTGCATCTCCTGGTGCTCCTGATACGCTTTCTAAATTTAAAGTAGAAATCCAACTTTTTATTAGCTGACCATTCATCTTCTTATATGTAGTGCCATCAATAGTTAACGCATAAAATGTATTACTTCTAGACTTTAAAATAGAAATATTATTCCCACTCCTAGTCACATCAGTTCTATCATCTATATGCAAGAAGAAGTTTCTTTCTCCAACTCCATTCATTTTTCTAGAGTTGTTTTCCATTTCTTCTTTACTAGTAAAGTAAGCAATTACACCTATTTTTTTATCTCCAAAAATATTTTCTACAAGTTGCATTAAATCTAAAGGACTAAGACCGTTTACAGATATATCAACTGCACCGCCGCTATAATGTCTTGAAGCAGTTTCTCTGATTTTTGTTTCGGGATGATCTATAGATGAAAATATCTTAATTCTACTCTTAACTTTTTCTTGAACTTTATCTAAAATATTTAAACAAAAATTGTATGCTCGCTTATCTATAGAATCTTTAAACTCATTTCTTTTTCCCCTTCCCCTGTCTTCGTAATTTGCATAAAAATCATCTGCAGTAAAATACTTACTTGACCATTTAAAAGCCTTGTATTCTGGACTAGCAGCACTTTTACTATATTTATTTTTAATAAAATTATACTTTAAAAAGTTATCTACTTTTTTAACTGCAGAATTTGATTCACCTAGCCTAAATACAGGCTTTAACTCTTCTTCTTTAAACCTAGCACTTTCATAAAAGCTAAACTGAATAGCCTGGCTTCCAGGAGCACCTTCAATTGTATTTACATTGAAGTTTCTTAAAATATATTTAGGTATATTTGCTTTTGAATAAACGTCAAAATCTTCAACTAAGTGACTGCCTAGAAGTTTAGTAAAGAAGTTTTCTACATGAAAAAAACCGGCATCAGGAATCATTTTAAAATCAATTGTATTTTTTTGCAGCTGCTTTCTCATCTTTTCCAAGCCTTTAGCTGCAGCACTCAAACCTCTTATATTTTTAGAAATTCTTTTACCTACCATATTTACATTATAAAGAGGTTCGGTAGAACCTAAGAATTGATGCGTTGGAAACTCTTGTCCACTAATTGGAATGTTACTAATTAGATTAGTAAAACCGCATGAAACATTAGCTATTGTATAGTCGATTATAGGTGAAGCTTGATTGTTAGTGTTTAAAACAACATTTTCTACTGTATAAAAGACATTGTTTACGCCTTGCCTACCTGTATAAATATTTAAAGTTTTATTTTTAGCTACTGTCGCAATCTTATCTTTAAGTGATTTTAGTTCTGTAGAAAGTTTGCTAGTGTCTTCTAAATCTAAAAACTCTTTCTTAATTTCACTTATCTTTTTTATACGTTCACTATAGTCTTCTATATCTTTTATTTTATCAGTTATATAACCTTTAAAAGCTTTAGATTCTTTTCCTGTAAATTTTTGTTTAAAGAATTTTTTATATTGAATTATTGATATATAATAATTGTTGTCTACATAGACTTCATTAACAATATGATTTATTGCATTTTGATCTTCATGTAATTTTTTACAATCTCTTTTATTAAATTCATCGAAAATAAATTTATCGAAATTAAGTCCAAAATTTTCTCTAAGAGATTTTATTTGCAAAAAATTAGAATACCTGACGTAAGCAAAAGAGTTTCTTGCTTCCTTTACAGGAGAAGTATCGTTGTAAACTTTAATATTGTTTTCACTAATACTTAATGATGAATTTGTTTTTCTAGTACTATTATTTTTATTAGAATTGCTTTCAATTTCATATTCAAAAAGTGCATTTTCTTTAGAGTCAACATCAAAAGTTTTAGAGTAAGCTTTATTGCCTTTTAAATATGTTCTTGTTTCAAAATGTCTTTTGTAAAATAAATAGCTTCCAGAATATACTTCATGATTAAAGTAACGTAAGTCTAGCTCTACCGTCACTGAATATGGTGAATCTGATCTAGGAACTATTTGAAGAGAATTTAAAGTAAAAAATGTACACCCATTTTTATTTTCAGTATTTGGATTTACACTTTGATAAACGAATTCATTTTCTATTTGAACAAAAGGCGAGTTTCTAGTTTGGCAAACAAGTCTATGTAAATCTAAAAACATAAACTTTGTAAAAACTACATTAAATTTTAAATGGAAAATACTATTCCCGTTTATAATCTTACTAGAAGCTTTTGTTCTAAGTGTTTTCCAGCTATAAGATAAGCCCTCTTTATATATAGAGATATCTAATGGGTCTACTTTCAGAGCAATATCATTAATGTAAAATTTCTCATTTTCTGCTTTTGTAATTATTCGTTCCATCAATAATCTCTCATATAATAGTCAGCAATATTAGGCCTAGGCATTACATTATCTTGAATAGATAAATGTCCTCTACCACCCATAGAAGAAATACTTTGCAATACTTGTTGCGCTTCATTAATATTACTAGCATTTCCTGTTATTGCAATACTACTAGGCTTGTTAACATACATCTGCTTTTGCATGATTTGACGTTCGTACAGGTTGTGAGGCGCTTGCATACTTTGTGGTGAAATATCTCGATGCTGCCTACTCGTTGAATTATAAATTGCACGTTCTCCAATTTGATTTTTTACTTTCATATCTGAAAACTTATCAGGTGAAGATAATGCAGACGTAGAGTATGTAGCTCCTAAAGCATAAGAACTAACAAGGCCTGCACCTATAAGGCCAGCCATACCTTTACCACCAAAACTTTTCATAACATTGCTTTTTGCTGAACTTAAGCTACTTGATAAATCTTCTAATGCTAATGATGTTTTGTCAAAAGCACTGCCGGAATCTTTAAAATTAGATGGGGTTCCTAAAAGCCCCATCTCCATAGTGTTTCTACGCATAAGGATGCTTTCGAAAACACCTTTAAACTTTCCACCTAAAGCTTTTAAAGGTTTAGATAACTTATTTTCAGACCCCATATAATACAACCCCTCTCTATGGGCAGTTTTTATACCTTCTGAAAACTGTTTCATAATCTCTAGACCAGATATTCTTTGTCCTCTAAGATTTTTCTGATACATAGATTCGACTTCTTCTAAACCGCCCTTTAGCTTGACATCTTCTATTTCAAACCCTTCTAATAGTTCGGGCGAGTTATTTAAAATTAATCTTTTGAACACATCTTCAAATTCAGTTACATCACCTTTTTCTAAACCAGTTCTAATAGCTCCACCAATAATGTTACCTAACTCTACAGCAAAAGGTAACTTTTTAGCTTTAATTGTACTTGTATCTTGATAGACACCACCAGTTACTAAAGAATGAGATATTTGCTCTAAAACACTTGCACTTTCTCTTGTTAATTGTCTTTGTTCGGGTGTTTTTTGTAATGAGTTTTCAACCATACCTAAAAGCACTGATTTAAACTGAACGTCAACCCCACCTACATTCTTAAGAATAACTTCTTTTTTAGCTTGATCTGCTATAAATTTATTAAACATCATTCCATCAGAACTTAATTTATTTCCTAACGTTTTGTAAGATTCATCAATTAAATTTCTAATTACGCCAAACTTAGCAGAAGCTCTACTTATATTTTCTATAATATCTTCACCACGCTCAGCAAAAGCTTTTTGACTAATGTTCTTTGTTTCGTGGAAGAATTGATAAATATCAGCATCAAAGTCACCAATAAGTGAGTATGCTAAGTCTAATCGACTAGACATGACTTTGTCTCTGCCTTTTATCTTAACCTCACCTTCAAATTGAGGAATCATGATTTCGTTACCACCAACACCTTGTGTGTTGTGGAACTTCTGTATTATATTTAAATAAGCTCCTTCAAAAACACCTTTTGTACTTTTCGTTGGATCTCTTAAAGAAGCTCTACTCTTTCTAAGAGAACTTTCCATTCTTTCCAAGCCTCCACTTGTGTCTTTAGGCCTCATGTCTTTAATTTTATTTAAATTAGACTGTACATCTTCTAAAGATTTAGGATCTTGGATCATATCCTTAGGTATGTTTGTTCCAAAGAAAGAGTTCATTCCTTTTTTAAATTCTTCAATATTTGTATTAAAGTTCTGCTGAGATGCTTGTTGTACAATTTTTTCATCTCCCATAACTTTTTGTTCTAATTTAAATATATCTTCTGGAGTTAAAGATTTCATATCACCTTTCATTCCTGCAGCTTTTCTTAAATTAGAAATACTTCCTTTTATATCTTCATCTAGCATGTCTCCAACTTGATACTTTGCGCTTACATCAAATCTGTTTAAAGATATACCTGGTAGCATGTGAGTAACAGACATAGAAGGGTTTCTTAACAAAGGCCCTCTTGAAGGCTCTAAACTATGATCTAGATGTTCAAACATAAATGATTTAAATTTGTTAACCATTTTAGATCTAGCGTTTCGCTCACTTAAAGCATCAGTACCATCTTTAATTACGTTACTCTTAGTACTTGCACCCATGAAGCTAGATAAAGAGTCTATAAACAATCCTGTGTTTCCAAAAACAGCATAACCTTTATTTTTTGCATAAACTCTTCTTGCATTACTTAGGTCTGCGTCTGCTAAAGTCACTGACTTACTCTTAGGGTCTAATATAAGTGCGCCACCTTGAGCACTTATAGAACCCATAACTGAACCGGAAATAGACTTTCTTAAAGCAAGACTACTCGCATCTATAGTGTCTTCTACTAATGTATTTAAAGCATTTGCTCTTCTCGATGGTTTTACATCAGAATCTATTTCATATAAATGATCAAACATTCCTTTTAGATTAGCTACAAGTCTAGCATCAATGTTTTCTACGCTGTCTCCTTTTGGTATCTGGTAGTTTACCATTCCTTCAAGTGTTCTTCCTGAAGGGATTACTACTTGTCCTGACGGGATAATATTACTTAGCAGGTCTAAACTTCGTTTTTCTTTTACAACATCACTTATTCTTAAGGTTGTAGGCCTATCATAATCTATTGCACCTATAAGGTTTCTTCTAAACTTATCAGCATTTACAGGATTTAACTTAGTATTTGTCTGAGCGTCTAAAGCTAAGCTTTTAAATTGCTCAGGAGTCATTTCAGCAAAAGCTTTATCGTCTATAGATTTCCTCATATTGCTTCTTAAGCCTACCCCCATAGAAACAATATCTGGTAGGAACTTACCACTATACTCAACACCTTGTTGCCTTATAATAAAGTCATTTAAATATTTAACTGATTGCTCTGTATTTAAACCAAAAAATGTTCGCATACCATACATAAGTATGTTTGCATGCCTAGGTTCGAACTTAGCCATGTTCCTGCCTAGTATTTGTGGAGCAGAACCTGCAAAACCACTACCTGCACCAATAGCAATTCTTGTTTTTAAGACATTTTCATCTAAATCTATGCCTAATGGATCTGTAACGTACTTTTTTAAGTCTCCTGACTCAAGATTAAACTTATCTCCTTCTAAGTACTGTATCGGGGCTAGCATTGCAGTTAATGCTGTTGAGCTAACTTTCTCACCTGAGTCTATTAACGATTGTGCCAATTTTTTAGAAAAATCTAAAAGCTTTGCTCTATGCATTTGCTCTTCTGTTCCTAAAAAACCTTTACCTTCTATAGATTTAGAAAGATTTAAAACAGCTTCTTTTGCAGCTTTACTTTCTCCAAACAAACCAGTTTTACTTAAAGCGTCATCAGTACCTCCAAGCATTCTATAACCCCCATACATATAATTTTGCAGATAGTCTACACCTTTTACAATACCAGAAGAGTCTCCAATAATAAGGTTAGCCATTTTCCCTCCGAACTCCTGCTTATAAGTACTCATCATACCTTGAGCTAAGAGCCTGCCTTCAGCTTCGCCAAAACTACTTCCAAATGACTGTTGAATAGCTTTTGTTGTTTGTTGCTCTGTAATTGGGGCGCCGATAGATGTTGTCCTACCAAGAATACCAAACAGCTTAGTGATATCACTTTTCATTCTAGCTTTGCCTGTAAGGTTATATTTAACCCTACCTTTATCCTCGGAGACACCCTCAAGTGGGTCTATTTGAATTTCTAATTCAGTTAAACCTTTATATCTTTTGAGACCTACAATTCTATTATCAATTTCTCCTAAAGGTATCTCTCCCATTTCATTTGAGTACTTGGAAAAAATAGCAGGTATTTGATCAGCTTTGATTTTAAACGACTTTTTACCTTGTCCACGTTTTTCAATTAAGTTTCTTAAAAAAGCAAACTCAGGCCTTTTCATAGAATCAGGATCTAAAACAGATTTTTGAAGTGGTATTTCAACTTCCATACTACCGCCATAATAAGCTTGACCCTCACCTAATCCTGCTAAAGCGGCCTGCTCCCCGCCACCGAAAAATGTTATCCCCGCAAAGTTTGCACCTTTAACTTGACCTAAACCTGCTCCTTTAACATTATTTAGCGTATCTACTAAACCTCTATCAATAGATAGTAAAGCGTTGTTAGTAGCCATAATACTTATCTTATTTTTTCCTTTACCTCTTCCAAAAACATTACCTCCCATATTGTTTTCATAAATCCTATTTCCATCAAAAACAATTCCACTTAACAAGTCTTCCCTTCCAAAGAATTGATATTCACGAGAAGTTAAAGGTGTAGTACTGCGGTTTTTAAATCCGAACCCTCTTAATGTATTTAAGGTTGTAGCTAAAGTTTGATCTCCCATTTTCCTTACATTTACATTAATACCATACTGTGTACCTAAACCCTTTAAGTTACTTTCTCTAATTACTGCAGAAGCACTACCTGGAGCATCAAAGACCTCAGGGTACATGCCCATCAACTTTACAGGAACATTTTGAGCTTCTCTTTTGCTCCCCTCATATCCATATATAATTGCTTGGTTCGAGTTTATAGATTGCTGAAAAGCCAAGTTTTTAGCTAAGGCATCACCTACAGGATTATTAGTCATAGGATAGAGGGACCCTCTATTTATAGAAATAGTTTGAGCTCTGTATTGTTCTAAAAGTTTATTCATTTCTCTTTCAGAAACATCATCAATCATTAAACTGTTTGATTCTAAGTATCTTAGAAAAGTATTTTGCATATACTTTTCTGGTGTAGACTTTCTTAAAAGATTTTCAACATCTCTTGCATTCGTTTGTCCTGAAAATATTTGATTAACATCTGACATATCAATCATAAAAGAAGATATATTCGCTGGTGTATTTAGACTATTTGTTAGTCTAACTATTTTTCTAGCATTATTTACATTTGATAAATGTAAGGCCGGCTTAAAACCTAACTGCCTTTGCCTTCCTTTTACATTCATATATATAGAAGCCATAGAACCGTCATGTTCTTTTATTACTTGGAACCCATCTACAGCTCCCCCAGACCTAGTTAATTTCTCTCTGAAAGAACCCAACTGTTTTTCTAAATAAGAAAACTGACTAGTTCTTTTTTTAAGAACATCATCTATGCGATCTTCTCCTATATTTTCTCCTAACATTATAGCTTGTTTAAAAGCATCTGAAAAATTACCAATTTTATCTTTGCTTCTAATCATTTTTTCAGAAACATTCATTGCTTTTTGTTTTCCGCTAAAAAACCTTTGATTATCTTTTAAAGATTTAAACCTTTTGTACTGCTCTATCTTTTTATCATTTGGAGTATTGTTTCTAAGAGTTCTTAGGACGTCTTCTACTTCTTCACTTAAAAGATCAGCACTTCTCAATTCACTTTCTAAAATATCGTCTATTTTTCCTAATAGAAGTTCAGATGCGCCTTTTTCTCCTGCAAGCCCTAAATCTCTTATAGAATCTCTAACTGCTGTTAATAAATAGGTTTTTTCATTTTTAATTGCACTTGAAAGTTTTTCTCTTGCAAATTTTTCTTCAGGTAAATCTTCTAAAGAATTTTCGACAGTTTTTTTAAGTATTCTTGATGACTCTGATATTAGGTCATCAAAAAAGTCATTAGCACTTCTTAAAGAAGATGAGGCTCTATTATCAAAACTAGTGTCTACAGACTTCTTGAGTAGTTGGCCTGCTTCTCCTAATTTCGTTGTTCTAAACTTTCCATCTTTTGGCTTGGAGTAAGCGCCTTTACTTTTATTAGACATACTAGCACCAAGTACTGCAGCTAACCCTCCTAAACCAATTGTAGTTCTTAACGCTTCTGAATTAGAAGAAACAAATTCGTTTCTATTCTGCTCATTCGTCAATAGATTAGTAACAGACATAATTACCTCGTAAAGTTAATCATTTGTTCTAGTATATCTTGGCTTCTATCATAGTCATAAGTTAGATTGCCGTAACTAGGTGTATTCATCATATTAGTATTATACACCTGCATATTTCTTGTATTTACTTGACTTGAATTCTGTAAATTTTTTAAAACATTCCTAGAGTCAGAAGAACCTTCTATATAAATCATATCTTCCGCATTATCTAAGTAAGGTCTTCTTTGTAACCTCCTTAAGCTATTTTCATACTTATTGTAATCGTGAATATCTTCGCCTAAAGAATGAATGTACTTTAATTTAATATCTTCTAGGTCTACATCTTTATGCCAACCAACCCAATCGGGAGAAGGCAGTTCCATTCCATCTTGTATTTCTGCTGCCTTACCAATGAACTCTTGTTCATTTAGTTGAGCTTGAGACCCTTGATACAAGCTTCCTTGTTGGTTTGTATCAATTCTATTCCATATAGACTGGTACAGGTGTGCTTGATCTTCAGGCATCATCTCTAAGATTCTAGCTCTATCTGACTCTTTTGCATTTGCAAAAGCATCAAAATACTTCTTTTCAGCGTCAGGAAGACTCATGTACATGCCTAAAGCATCACCTTGAGGATTTACACCTGTTCTTGTTTTAGCAGCCATTCTAAGGTATCTTTGGCGGTCTTTTGGATTTGTAGCTTTTTCTGCTAAAGAAGCAAATTTTATAAACTGAAGTTTATCAAAGTGTTCATTAACTTCTTCTCTTCTTTGAACATGTAGTGGTTTGCCATCAAAACCCAACATATTTGCAGCACTGTACAAAGAAGGTCTAAACCAGTCTCTTGCTGGAGCATCCCAAAAAGCGTGCGGAGTACCGTATAGTCTTTCAAACTCATAAGTCTCTACTATATCTCTAGTATGTCCTAATAGTTTTTGGGTAGGTCTAAAACCGCCTGGAATTAAATATTCTGCAGGCGCTGCTACTTTCCTAACAATTGTTTCTCCGGTTTTATACATTCCGGAAGTTACATCTGATAATCCTGGAATCCTTATAGCATTTTGATGAAAGTCAAAATCACTTATAGTTGATAATTTCTTTCCATGCATTTCTAGTGTTTCATCAATTAAGTTATTTTCGTACTCCGTAGTAGCACCAGCAGCTCTTCTTTCTAAAAGAGCTTGCCTAAACTGAAACGTTCTCGAACTTTTAGGTGCGACATCAGCAAGTATTTTATACTTATGTATAAGCGGATATTCTTCTGCTGCAATTCCTTCTAATTCGGGATATAGAGCTTGATAACCTTTCCCTGGTAAACGACTGTGTCCTACAGGTATATTTCTGTAAGGGTCACCTCTTCTAAACCTGTCTGGAAGCCAAGAAGGCATAGAGTTCATAATGGGGTTGTATCTTTCCTGCTCCCCTTTAGGTCTAGGAAGAATACGACGAATAGGTTCGGATAGGAAAAAAGCACCGCCTAGCTCTAGGTCCCAATAGTTTAATATACTGCTGTCCATCCTCCCAGAATCTTCCATAACAGGCATCATGGTGCCTACTGTCTCCCTACCTGTAAAAGCTTTTTGCATTAAGTTTTTTGCATAACCTGTAATACCTTCGATTTCTCTTTGTTGATATTGTAGCTGTCCAAATCTATACAAAGCGTTATTCGGTAGTATTGGTTTGCCTGGTGGTAAACCACCTAGGCTTGCAGGAGACCCATATTCTTGCGTGTAAGCAAACTCAGTTTCACCAAACTGATTCACTTGCATAAACTCATCTTCATGCATAAATTTAGGTGGTTTTATTAAAGACCCTATTGTTGCCCCTAGTAGTGGTCCTATAACAGGTAGGCTTTCTAAAGCAGGCGCTGATATAGGATAAGGTCTATCGTAATAATTTTTATCTTCTAGATGGTAAGTGAAGTTTTTTAAAGCAAACTTAGTTATAGGATTGTAGACATCATGCTCATCACCCCAAACTGATTTCTCATCAGACTTAGTCATTAGAAGATGATACTGATGTGGTCTAAAATAATTAGTCTCCATACCTGAATATGGAGTACCACCACCTTCCCAAAAACGACCACGTTTTACTTCTACTAACTTTTTTCCTGAATATATTTGCTTCAATTCATCAGGATCTTCCATGCTACCAAACAAGCCACCTGTAAGAAGTTGCTGTCCTAAGAATCCACCTGCAAATAAAATACCTGCTCTTCTTAAAAAAGTACCTCCGCCCATATTTTTTACAGCAGACTCATATGCCTCGCCTCCTAAAGAGGCTCCAAAAAATGCATGATAAGTTTTAGCTCCTAAGCTTTCTGCAGTTTCAAAGAACCTACCTACAGCCCCTGTACCTTTGTACCTAGTTTTAATTTCATCTAATCTGTCTACTAGAGCTTCGTTAACTGGATTGTTGAGCATATATTTATCGTAATGCTCAATAGAAGCTTCTGTGCGTGTATTTAAATAAAGCTTTCTAGATAGAATCTTGCCTTCATCAACTGACACTCCATAAGCCTTAGCTAGATGTTTGTGACTGTTTTGAACCAAACTATCTAAACCACGCCTTTGTTTAAAAGACAAATCAGCATAAGCTTTACCGCCTACAATATCGTTAAAATATCTTGCATAGTCAGGATCAGAAAGCATTTTATCTATATTACTATATATACCACCTCTATCTACTAGGTTGTTTGCCGATGCTCTTGGTTGAAAAGTTTGATAAATCTTTCTGTTGAGAGTTTCTCCACTACTCTCAGGCATAGTTACTTGATTCATAAATCCGATTCTACTTCGAATACTGTCTGGCAATATACTTGGCTTGCTAATTCTATTTCTTGCTAACCCTAAGTAAGAAGCACCAACCAATCCTAAACCTACTAAAGCGCCCGTTTCACCAGAACTAACCCCTGGTAATAATCCTTCTAAAGTTCTTCTATAGCCTGACATGCCTGAAAACTTACCTATGTAAGATCTTCCTATGTCTGCGTTTACCAATGTAGTTGCTAAACCTTCAGTTGTTCCTTGACTAAAGCCGGGAAACATTTGAAGTGCAAACAAACCTAAACCTATTTTCTTTGGTAAGCTTTTATCTAATCCAAAAGAAGTACCTCTTAAAGCTTTTTCAGCAAGTACAGCTCCTAAGCCACTTACACCTGCAGAAGCTACTAAGTGGCCTACTATACCAAAGTTTCTTCTATAGTGATCTACGGTTCTCAAACCCATATAAGCAGCACCAATTGCAGTTGCCTTTAGTCCTAAACTCATAAATTGTTTATAAAAGGGTACAGGCCCTGTATATGGATTCAGTCCACTAGCTTTTAATGTGCGTTCTGCTACAGCACCAACAATTGGCATTTGCTCAAATGTAGCTTTTATTAATTTGTTAAATCTATTTGAGCCAAATGTTAAATAAGAAGCAGCTACTGCCGTTCTGTTTTTTAAACCTTGGATACCGCTTTGAGCGGTATTCCCAACACTAGGAGCAAAACCTAATGTAGCGTGAACAGGTTTACCGTCCTTATACATTCTATAAACGTTTTCAGGGTCAATACCTAGATCTTGATTTGATATTACAGCTCTACCTATTGGTTGTAATTGCTTACTAACTTGATTTCTTTCAAGTAAATCAAACATTTCTGGTTGGTAATTTAGTGTTTCGTAAGCAAGCACTCTGTCACTTAAAACTTTAGATTTTTTTACATCAAAGCTTTCAGATACTAACCCTGTAGTAGGATCTGTTTTAAAAACACTCTCTAGTTCTTCAAACACTAAAGAAGCTCTTGGTGAATCTAATTCTTGTTCCAATGCAATTCTAAAGTCAGAACCTGGTAAGTGTGTACTTATATCTGAATAAGCTTGTTCACCAATTATATTCCTTAGATGTTTTATTTGATCAGGGTTTTTAAAGAAACCTGCATCGTAAAAATACTTACCTACAGTCCTGTTTGTTACATTAGATGTTTCTAATTGCATGCCCTTGAGTTCAGGCGATGTAAAAAAGCTCATCATTTCAGGTATACGGAAAGTATTTGCAAGTCCTGCAGGTGTTCTAGCTGCTGCTGTTTTTAAACGCATAGCAGCTAAATCAAAGATCGTCATATTAGATCCTTGAAGTTTCTTATTCATAGCAAGATAGCCTGCTCCTGCTACCATCATGTAAGGTGCGTATGACATACCCATCTGCATTAGAGGGTGCATTTCCGGCTCCATTTGAGCTGCAGAAAAATATATACTGTCATTTTTAGCACCTATCATGATTAGTCTCCTTTTTTAGCCCTGTCTAAAGCAGCTAATTCCTCTTTTGATAAAGATATTTTATTTAGCTTTTGCTTTTCTAGTTCTTGTTGCTCAAAAAGCTGTCTGGCTTCTTCTAGTTTCCAATGCCCTAATGCTTGTTCTAATTGTTCAACATTTTCCTTTTGAACAATAGGTTTCTTTTCTTCTTTAGTTCCGTTTAAATTATCATAGATTTCTTTAAGATCTAATCTTTGGAAATTAGGATTAGTTTTAGAAAGAATATTTTCTGCTATAACAAAGCATTTTATAAATTCTTTTTCACTTAAATTATCTATATCGAATAGAGTATATCTTGGAATTGCACTTATAACTACAGCTCTCATATGTTCAAAAATAGAATCTCCAGGATTCTCTTTTCTTTGAGCAGCAATATCAAAAAGTATTTGATTAGAATCTTGTGCGCCCGACATATAATATATAAGTTCGCCTGCACTTAGTATATGCCCCATAGGTGTAGTCTTAGGTAAATAACTAACATCTCCTAAGAAACATAGATTAAATATCTCTTCGTAAATAAAAAGAGGCGCTTTAACGCCTCCTTTTAAAAACTTATCAAAAAGTCTAAACTCTCTCATAGAGAGTAATCTAAACTGATATTCAATGCCTGTTTCAAATTCGATATTGTAGAGCTCTTTACCTTGTTTAAGAACTCTTACTAAATCCATTTGTTACCTCATAGTTGAGTTGTAAGTAGCATTGCTTGTTGTGGTGTTAAGAAACCAGAATTAAGCAGAATCATTTGATAAAGAGAATCTACTACTCCTGCTTTGCTGTTTTCAAGCCATTCGTTGTTTGGCTCAGGCCAAAGGATACAGTTTCTTACTACTGTTTCTTTTAGTTTTTCTTCTAGCTCGTCAGCGTTCTCAGAATCTCTTAAACGCTTCATAGCTTCTTTAATCTTCTTCCACTCACCTCTTGTAAGGTGGTGGTAGATGTAATTATCCATGTCACCAAAACTCATTACATGAATACCATTTTGACCAAATTGCTCTTTCCAACTATCAATAGTGTCCAATGAAGGAGTGTTTGGATCTTTAGCAAGAAAACCTAATATTTGACTTCTCATGTTATCTGAAGAGTCTTCTTGAGATACAACTTCAGGTTGTACTTCTTCTACTGGTTCTGCTTGTTTTGGTTTTGCTTCTTCCATTAAGGAATCAAGTTCTTGGTCTAAACTCATAGTTTTTTCCTCGATAATTTTATTTAAAATAATTGGCTCTTTTTTCTCTGCTTGCTTTTTAAGTTCTTCTTTTTTCTTTTTTTTAGCAAGTTCTTTTTTACGTTTAATTCTATCTTTACGTTTCTTTACTTCTACTTTTGGTTCTTCTTTTATAACAGTTACTTCTTCTACAACAGGAACGAATGCTGACTCAGGTAAACTTCTTATAATGTCACTTCCTGTAGGGCAACCATTATTGATGACTTCCTTTACATTGCCTTTTAAGGGAGCACCAAAAAGAACATACCTGTCATTAATTAAACTACCTTTATAACTCATTGTTTATTAAGTCCTTCAATATCTCTAGCAATAAATGAATATTCTTCTAATAATACATTTTCACTTACTTGTATACTTTGACCTCTTGAAGTTAAAAAGGAATTATAAATAATTATTTCATAACCTGAACTATTTGTAGTTTCAATAAATATATTGAATAATGGTGCATCTAAAAAACTATCGGCTTGATATAAATCTTTTAATATTTGATTTTGGTCATTACCTAAATGAAAGTTAACTACAAAACTACCTTGTATTATTCTTCTACCAGGCAAAACCATATCGTATAGATGTGATGCATAACCATATACGGGTTGATTAGATTCGGTAGTGTTAAAAGAAATGCCACCGCATTCAATTAAGTTGCCTCCACCTAAATCAACACGTATATTAGCTCCTGAAAAATATTGATATGGGTAGTATGCCATCTTAACTCTTCTTTTCTATTTGATCTATATGAGTAGCTTGGAACTGTAATACTACTTCAGTAATCATATCATTTGTAGAAGTAACAATACCTTCAGATATAATTTCAACATTATAAATTGAAAAGCCTAAAGCATCACCTACTTCGTTCTTATACATTAACATTAAATCAAATGGAAATAATGCCCCTGAATTAAAATTGGAGCTATTAAAAACTTCATCTTTATCATCTCGATGTTTTTTATGTTTGTTTGGATAACCCATTAACTCACTTAACGGATGATTATCTCTAAGTACACAAATAATAGAGCCTGCAACAGTTCTTATATTACCTGTAAACCCTACAGGAGAAGAATACCCTAGTCTCCTAACAGGTGCTTTTGCTTCATATATGGAAACAGATACAGTACTTACAGAATCTAAATGTATCGGACTGTTATTATTAGTTTTTGCAAATACATTGCAGTCTGATCCTGAAAAAGAATACCTATAATTTGCTTTCGGCGCTATTGCTTTAGGAGAAGGTTTTGTTTCTGGTTTTTTAAGATTATATTTTTTGTCAGCAAGACGATATAGCTCGCTTAAGTTTAAATCGGGATTGTTGCTTATTAAAGAAGAAACAGTATTGTTTGTAATGATTGAGTATAATTCAGTAGCAGGCAAAGTTCCTGGTCTGAATATATAGTTTGTTATGTACTGTTCTTTTGTTAATACAGGAAGTTCAAATTTATTGCCAACTCTTTTGTTGTGATCATTTACAAGCCTTAAATATTCCTGATACTCTTTCTCAAACTCATCATCTTCTCTTCTTTTCTTGAGAGCCACATGAGCTCTATCCCTAGGATTGCTTTTACGATCTCGATTACCATCACTTCTATAACTAGTACTCCTACTCACCCCCCTACTACCTTCATTAACGTCAACATTTATAGGGTTTACATTTGTATTTACATTATTTTTTTGCGGTTGCGCTTTTACTTCTTTGCAAAGAGCAAAAGTCATTAAAAAAAGACTAACGATTATAATTCTCATATATAAACACCCTTTAGTAAGCTAACGTGTTTTTATTGTTAGCTTACTAAAAGATCTTATTTTATTCTACAAGTGTTTACTAAAACTTAACTACTAGTTAGTAGCATTAGTTCCTCTTCGACTAGCTTTTGTAGAGGAATCAGAACTAGTCCAAGGTAAAATAGTTCTACAGACATAAGTCATTTGATTTTCTACAACAATATCATCAATTGAGAAACCTGAACCTTCATTCAAGATCTCACAACCAAATAGTTGCATTGTAGCTTTTTGACCATATTCATTTACAGCAACAATAGAAACATCAAATGGAAGAATTTGATCTACATAAAAAGGATTAGCTGTTTGATAATCAGCGTCAAACTTTCCTGTAGCATTGTAAGTTGGTACAGTGGCATTAGCACCATCACCAGCTACTATTCCTGCTCCTTGTGATTCAACATTCCCTAATGTACTTTCGCCTAATTTTGTGCCTGGCTTTGCAAAGATTTCACCCTTATCTAAAAGAGGCTTTTTAACTGCTGAAAGACCATCATGCTCTAGAAAGTGCTTATCTAGCATAAGTGAAATCATAGTACCTGCAATACCACGCTTACCTCTTGAAAAAGAGATAGGGTCTACAGAACCCATAACGTAGATAGGTGCTTTTTCACGCTGAATAGCATAAGAAATAGCTTGCATAGAACCCATCTCTTTACCACCAACAACAACTTTGATATCTACTCCAGAGTAACTAGAGTATGTCTTTGAATAATCTAAACTTGACATAATTAAAATCTCCTATAATTAAGCTTGTGGAGCACTTACAACTAGATCAATACTAATTGCTTCAATACTCAAAGGTGGTACCATTTCAACACGCATATTTAAACGACCGTTGATTCTATCAAGTCTACTAGCCGAAACAGAAACAGTACCTTCTTGGATAATACCTTCAGCTTTAATCGCTCTCATAGTACCTAAAAGCTCAGTATCAAGAGCAGCTAGTTGTGTATCAGAGAAAGCTTTACCAAGATACTTAAGGCTAACGCTACGAACTGCATCCAAAACAAAGTTCATTGCTCTAATAGTAGAAACACGAGTGTAATCACTTGAAGGCAATGCAGCAGTTCTAAAGTTAGCAATACTACCATCAGTACCAGTCATAATAACTCGGCCAAGAGCAATATCATTAAGCAACGCACGACTATTAATTGCACCTGTTGTTGAAACACCAGGCAGCAATCCATTAATAGGACCAATAGGCTCCTCATTAATTGGAAGACTTGCAAGCTTTTCAATTACTTTTGCACCCAAGTTAGTAGAGATAAATTCGTTTTGATTAATATTCACAACACCATGTGCGCCTACAACAAGAAGGTGCTTTCCAATATCTACTGGATTGTCTCTCTCGTCTTTAAGCTCGTCTGAACTGTCAATACCAAAACCTTTAGTAGTTTGGATAAAACCACCATAAGCTAAGCCGTTAGCACTTTCATTAAGACGATAACTAGTATTACCATACAAGTATTTGCTACCCATAAATTTAGTACCATTAGTTTCTACAACTAAATCACCATTTACATCTAATGCATAAGTAGGAGCTGTACCTGCCCATGAATTAAGTTGACGACGACCACCTCTAGGTTTAGTAGTACCTACTACAGCAATACTTGACTTATACTCAGTGGAAGATGTGTAAGCAATAGAAGCTGCTTGGTGACCAAAGTTAACTTCTCTAGCATAAGCGGTATCTGCAAGCTTGTACTTACCATCAACAACTTGCATTAATTGATCTACAGCCTCATCAGGAATTAATTCTCCTGTAAGATCAAAGTGAGTTAACACTGCTTTGTCAATACTATTGGTGCCTGCAGCATCGCCATTAAGGCTAAATAGAGGTTTAATATCCATAAATGTTGCAGCAGTTAAAGCAGTTAGTACAGGAGCATTTAGTGTAGCAGGAGAAACTATACCTACGCTAAACATTCCACAATTTACAGGTCCTGCATGGTTGAAGCTATCAGATTTAATAACTGTTTTTAATCGACCGTCACTTCCAATAAACTCTTCTTTTGAAAGAGTTGCAGCTGTAGCATCTACAGTGCTAAAACGAATGTCGTTTAGAGTTAAAAGCAAACCTAACTCTAAGGACTCAGCATGTGGAATTATTTCTACTTTTACTCCACTCCCATGAGTAATAGTTGCACCTGTAGTAACAACATGGCTTGCTGACAATGGATCAGGCGAAGCAAACATAGTTACATAACATTGACCATTAACATTAGCTTTATGAGCAGTACCTAAATATTGTTGATCCCAAGTTTGCAATTCAGCTGCACTTAATCCTGATGCAGGAATAGTGTCACAGTCTACATAAGCTTTATCAAAAT
>Ga0098048_1000390_pt1 | contig 21728 bp, 30 predicted proteins | sample 13_taG_FD_75052 | JGI IMG/M metagenome (GOLD analysis project Ga0098048, IMG submission 75052) | Marine viral communities from the Subarctic Pacific Ocean - 13_ETSP_OMZ_AT15268 metaG | ecosystem: Environmental > Aquatic > Marine > Oceanic | place: Pacific Ocean | collected 2015-01-16 | reverse complement strand
GGATTGGTGAGTGTAAAAATTGCATTAGTCGTCTCTTCTTAGAGTTTTTAGATAGTCAAGAACATAGGAACGGACATACATCAGTTCGGTGTAACATTTTTGGTTGTGAGCACACTCACGCAATTTACTGTCTGGTTTCAGTACAGATTCAATGAACAAATCGAGTCCTCGGTTGAACTTAATGTCCTGTGATTCGTTTTCAAAGTCCATTGGATTAGTATTGTGAGGTGTAATCAAGGTCGTAATCTACCTCAGAAGAATCATCGAATGAAAGTTCTTCAAATTCATTATCGACTTCCATACCATCCTCCGTCATCGTCACGTTTGGAGTCAAACTTTCTTTTTTTGTTTTTAGAGAAATCGTCATAGTTTGATTCATCTGTCCAGTTTGATCGATTAGTTCCACCTTTAGCACGTTTGTCTCGGATAGATTTGCCAGGGGAATAGTAACCTCGTTCGTTACCACCACGCCGAAAAGTTTTACCCATTGTCTTGAATATTAAAGTAAAAGTAAACCACTGTAATATGTATTAGTCTACGTCCTTGTAGATAGAGCGAATATCATCGCTTTCTGGAACTGGATATACTTGAGTGCGAAGTTCCTCGAAACAATATCCAACACCTTTTAAGAAGTCTTCTGTTTTGTCCACAACATCTTCTAGGATTGTTGCTTCAAATTCCTTAGTTGTCACTGTAGAATCTTCATCGGTACAGATGAGAGTGAATTGAGGCATGGTCCTATGATTGATTACCTATGTAATATAGCATAGGTATAGGAGGAGTGCAACCCCCATGTGCCACTATTTGCAACTGTCATAGGCATGGTGGACACAGTTACCATTCGCTCTCACATAATGGAAAAACACTTGATGAAAACAAGATTTATGATTTCCTACCATTGGTTCTCTCCAATGATCTAATTGCATCCCACGATATAAAACACCATCACCAGGATTACACACAAGTGAAACAGGTTTGGCATCATTATCTGCTTGAAAATATATTGGCCAATCATAATCAAGGTTGTCCCAGATATGATAAGAAACACTGATTTCACATGCGTCTCTATCACGATGCTTTACTAATTCGTTACCTTTGAAATAAAATCTATCAAAATAGTATGTTGGATATAATTTCTCACCAATTACAGATTCCACAACCTTTTTGATGTGATAAAATACTTTTTTATATTTTGGATGATTATAGCGAGAAAAACTACCACTTACCTGACCTTCTTCACTATCAATAGTTACAACACCAGGTCTAACATAAGAGAAATTACCTCTCTCCCAAGGTATATCTTCTATTAGTTTTGTAGGATCATATAATTGTTGTAGTTTAATTACTGACCAATCTTTTGCAACTGACATATATCTATCTCCACCTCGGTCCTTCAACCCAACCGACTAAAGATTTTCGTCTTCCCCCAGTTACTTTTTTAACTCGGTGCAAAGTTCTACTATCAAAGATACAAATAGTTCCTTTTTGTTTAGGTAAGAAAGATGATTCCGAACCATTGAATTGTAGTTGGACTTCACCTCCAGTATACTCTTCAGCAGATGAAAGTTGAAGAATAAAACTAAGTTTTCTACTCTTTTCAGTATTTGATTGAATAAACTGATCTACAGAATTATCTCGACATTCATATGAGGTTGTAATATCACCATCTACATGCCAATTGTAATATTCACCTACATTGTAGGATGTATACTGAACGGTCCCGTTTTCAAACCTATCAATATCATATAGAAAATTTTCTCTGTTAGCAATCATTAGATAGTGCCAACATATACCTACAATCCAATGACTCTGATCAATCCATAAAGTTTTACTATCACGAATATCAAGAGTCACCCCGCCAGTAGTTACAGCAGGTTTGAAATGTTCGTCATAAGTTTGTAGTGAGTTTGTAACTATATCTACCAATTCATCTGGCATAGATGTCATATACCACTTCAAGGCATCCGCCATATTGTTATCCATAACATACACTATATATTATACCACATTAAATTGTTATGGACATTAAAGAACTACAGGAAATTCCAAAGGACTTACTGTTAAATTACGTCGAAGATCGTAAAGTTTCTTCAAATCTAATCAGCGAAGAACAAAAACAAGGTATTATTTCTGCTAGTAGATTTTTAGAGGAAAATGGACATCATGACTTAGCGATTAAATTACTTAATAAGTATAATGCTAGAACAATTAATGAATACAATCTCCATGATAGTGAGTTCATTAATTACTTAGAGAAAGCAAATATTGGTATAAATGTTCAAGGATATGTAACTGTAGGGGAAGGAGAAGAGGCAATTAAATATCCTATAGTCATCCTTTCTTGTGATGTAATGAGACTTGAAATGATGTATCAAAAATTAAAGTATGAGTTGCAAAATGACAAGACATCCAACTAAAGTAAGAGAAATTCCTGGCGTTTATAGAGTTTATGATGATCTTCTATCACAAGAATATCAAGACTTAATAGAAAAAACACTAATAGATACTCCGACATGGAGATATAGAGAATCTTTGGTAGAAAAGAAAGGTCAATGGGAACACCTTTTTGGATTTGCAAATCTATTTGTAAATGAAGAAGGTATTCGATGTGGTGATATCTTTCAAATTATTGCTCCTATTTGTAAGATAGCAACTGAGCATATTGGTTATAAACTTAATAACATTGTATATGCTAGAAGTTTCTTAACTGTACCATCACCAGGAAAAAGTGGAATCTCTAGTCCTCATGTAGATTTGGAGGATGAAGATCATCTCGTATGTCTTTACTATGTAAATGATGCTGATGGAGATACTGTTTTATTTGATAAAATGGATATGGGAGATGACTTTGACGAAAACGAAGAACTAAATGTAATTGCAAGAATTACGCCAAAGAAAGGAAGAATTTTATTATTTTGTGGCAGACAATATCATGCCGCATCTCTTCCAGAAAATAGTACAAGAATTATTATCAATTTTGACCTTTTAGGAGCATACAATGGACAACCTAGTACATGAAGTTGAAAACTTTTTAACTGAAGAAGAACTTGAAGTCGTAAACAAATCGATCTTATCTCAAGATTTTTCTTGGTATTATCAAAAAGAATCTACAGTAGATTTATTCCCATTCTTTTCTCATGTTATTCATCCTAGAATGCCAGAGCAAGATGAAGAAGACTCACCAGTTTATACAAATTCTCCGTTACATTATTTTGTAACCCCTATTGTTGAAAGATATTGTCAGTCACAACTAGGTAGACCTATGCAAAAAATATACAGGTCTTCTTTGAATTGTACTTACGGATGGAATACACCATATCCTTTTACAGAACCTCATATTGACCATAAGTTCGATCATTTCAACTTAATTGCATATCTTAACGATGATTTTGAAGATGGAGAAACATTAATATTCAACAAATATTTTTGTGAAGGTATGTCTGAATGTATGTACTCTGTAGATGATTATGATAAAGTTAAAATTTTACAAAAAATAACGCCAAAGCAAGGAAAGATATCTTGCTTTGACGGTAAATTGTATCATGGGATGAATAACTTAAAGTCAGGAAGACGTAGAGTTATTCTAGTAGTAACTTTTAAATAATCAACCCCTGTTAATTTGATTCTGTTTCTCTTCATCACTCATTGCATTCCACTCAGAAACAGTTTCTTCATCAAACTGCTCGTTACAAATCTCTTTTACTTCATCAGTTGCCCAAAATAATTCTTCATTGTTTTCATACGATACAGATAGATCTGTATCTGGTGTAATAACTTCCCACATAGAACTATCATCAATTATGATTTCTATGCCGCTTGTCTTACTGACATAAAATTGTTTCTTAAATACGTCTACAGTGTAGTCGTTATGAATATGAATTTTAGATACAGTAAAATGTTCTTGTCCGAATTGTTTTGCCATAGTATTTGATAATAAATTTAATGAAAGAAATCAGTTCAGATATGAAATGTAAATACGACCATCACCACCAGCACCACGGCGTCCACCACTGAATCCCCATCCAGCACCACCGCCACCGCCAGTGCCATCGATACCAGTACGACCAACAGTGCCGTTAGTACCGCCGCCACCAAAGGGAACACCAGCACCATCTCCAGATTGAGGAGAGCGAGATTGACCTCTACCGCCGCCGCCTACTGAATATTCAGTTTCACCAACAGTGATGGTAACACCAACGCCGCCCTGATTGCCTGAACCTCTACCACCAGCGCCACCGCCGCCACCTTCGCCACCTGGAGCACCAGCATTGCCATAACCAACACCACCGCCTGAAGGAGATGCAGGTTGAGTTGATTGTCCGTTACCACTTCTACCTGCTGGGTGTTGAGCACCACCACCACCTGAACCGCCAGGGCGACCAGCAGCACGCTGAGGGGGGTAAGTAGACCCACCGCCACCGCCACCGTTAGCAGTGATAGTACCAAAGGTGCTGTTAGAACCATTACGACCTCTACCCTGACCGCCACCAGCAGCACCAGCGCCAATAGAAATAGGAACACTTCCACCAGGAGTCACAGCAAAACCAGTAGCATAAACAACGCCACCAGCACCACCACCGCCACCAGTGCCTGAACCGCCATCACCGCCGCCAGCAACTACTAAAACATCGACAGCATTTACACCAGCAGGAACAGACCAAGTAGAACCACTAGAAATTTCTTCACTAAATCTTTGAATGGTGAAGTTTTTCCATGTAGCACCATTCCAGAATTCTGGTTTACCACTTTCACTATTATATCGGATCGTACCAACATTTGGTGATGCAGGTCTCTCAGCAGTTGTTCCTGTAGGAACAATTAACTGTTCTGCATTACGCAAGTCCATAGTATTAGTAACATTCAAAGTTGTTACATTTTCTGTAGTTACATTATTGGTAGTAATGTTCGCAGTCGTTGCGGTTGCTGTAGTAACACCAGTAACATTAGAGTTATTAAGATTAATATCTCCTGTGTTACCAATATCAATTTGCGGTCCTGATGCAGGAACATTGATGCCCTTAATAGAATTAACTTTAAGTTGTGACATAGCAATCTATTCTTGAGATATTACCCTTTTGGTTATTTATACAGTTTATTACCCCAGTTTCTCCCACTGAGGAGTTCCCTGCTTATTTGTGTACATTTCAACCTGTCCCAATTCAGTATTCACTCGGATCGAACCAAATTCTAACCCAGTAGTAGGTCTCTCAGCAGTTGTTCCTGTAGGTATTAGCAATTCACTACCATTAAGATTTATTTGACCTCTACCTGTAGCAACAACATTAGTCGCATTCATAGTAGTACAGGTTGATGTCGTAAACTTACAATTTGCCAGTGTTAACACTGAAGCAGTAACAGCAATACCTTGAAGATCTAGAGGTTGTCCATGAGAAAACTTATTCAAGTTAATCTCAGGACCACCAGCAGCAACGCCAAGACCTTTAATAGATGTACATCTTACTTTAGACATGATTCTTTAACAATCCTCCGTATTATTTATTATCACTCACCCATAACTTCCATGACAAACATGGTAGAAAATCCTCTCATGTCATTACTGTCTCTGTCATTAATATAAAGGTCACGAACACCACCAGTCCAAGATGCAGTTCCAGCAATTTGATAAGTTTGTGCAACGCCTACTGTAAAACTATTATCATCACGAAGGAAACTGGAAGAATACGATTGACCTGCAACATCATTTCCATCATACAATGTAATTACTGCGCCATAATTAGTATTCTCGTTACCATCACTATTAGAATATGCAGCAGTATTATCTGTTAAAATTGCACCATCTCTTTGTACCCCAAAAGATGTAACATGTCTGCCATTGTGTTGGATATGAGCACCAATAACAATCTTGGATGTACTTCTAGTTGGTGTAATAGTTACAGACAAATCGGGGATAATTGCATCTGCATCGCCCAAATTGTCACAATTAATTAGATACCGAGTGGGAGGAGTTTGTGCATAAAGATATTGAAGAACCGTACCTGCAGGAGGATCTTCGGGTTCACCACCCCAAACTTCCCAATCAGCAGTATCTGCAATAGTAACTGTATAACCGTCTCTAATTTCTATTGGACCCCTAGTAAATGCATTCTTGAACTTATCATCAAGAGATGGGTCAACATTAATATTTTCATCAATAAAGTCTGGATTACTTCTAATAACACCACCTTTACCTAAAGATGCACCACCAGAACCTACTTGTGTCCAACCAGGACTTCCTGTGCCATTATTAGCAACATAAATTTCTGCTGAACCATTACCATTATTTGCTTCACTATTATATCTCATCGTACCAACAGCAGGAGATCCAGGTCTCTGTGCTTCAGTACCAACAGGAATCCTTAAAACACTCTCACCATCTAAGAATGAGAGTGAGTCAATAACTCCAGATGTAGCAGTGGAAATTTGATTTCCACGAATTCTAGTAAGTGACATCTTGTACTATAATGCTCCAGTAGTATTTAGATAGGCAATTCAATAATATGAAGAACATCAGTAGATAACGGGGCATCACCAACAGTGCTGCCAAACACAAGGTTTTGACCATTACTATCAACATAGTAACTTGCTTCGCTATCTGTATTTACTTCAGTTTCTGTCCCACCTACTTGTACGACGCCATTCAACATAACAAGAAGAGAACTTGCAGTGTGCTTAACACCACCAGTGTAAGTTGTAATTGGGAAGATGGTTCTAGTACCGTTAGGTTCATCAGTATCACCAGCACGATAAGTTCTTGTGATGTACTTATCAGCAGCAATACCACCAGTGCCCGTGGTAAGTAAGTTACCATCAATTTTTACATTACCAAGAACATTTAGTCTATGATCTGCACTAGTTGCAATACCAAGACCCATATGTTGTTGAGGGTCGCCATTTGAATCATTATGAGTTGCAATGTTAATTTGTGCGGTATCAGTTAAACCAAATTCTTTCCAATCTCCAGCATAATAAATCCAACCAAGAGACTTACCAGGAGACCAGTTTGTATTATAAACTAAGTCTCCATCAGAAGGTGTATCATATCCAGTAATGTTGGTAAAATCAGGGAATCCATTTGCATCTTCGGGTGCAAGTAGAGTTTGTTTAATGATCGTACCATCTTGGTTATTATAAGTAATCTTCTTAGCAGTAATATTATTAGTAGAAGAAACTTGACCAGCAAAAGTAACAGGACCAGAGAAAATAGATTCTAACTGGTTAGATGCACCACCAACAACGGTGAGTTTATCAGTCAGAACCAACTCAGAGAATGTTTCAATTGTTGTATTCTCTTCACCAATAACATTTAGTTGTGCAATATCTTCGTTCGTAATCTGTCCAGTAACAGGGTTAATTACCTGGTTACCAATGAATAGGTCACCATTAGAGTTAAGACCCGAATAGAATGCAACTCCTGCTTCCTCTTTAATAGACTGAGAGAACTTAATCTGATCATTAGATAATGTCTCTACTTGAGTCTGAGGGAATGCAGTTGAGTAGTTACCAGGACCGAAACCAAGATACTCAAATGTATGGTTACCTGAGCGAAGAATTGAGTGTCTTCTGAACTCAACTGGAATTGGCGCAACTGTTCCGTCATTATTTTCACGAATATTAATTTTTCTGGATTCTTCATCACCAGAACGTGCTGTTAATTCAACATTAGACAGTCTTTTATTTACAGAATCATAGTTTGGAGTTGTGCCTGGTTGTGTCCAACCATTGTCAGTCAAAAGGAATTCAATTCCTTCTTTGGTAATAGAACGCTTAGGATCTTTATTGGGTGTAGGTGATGCTCCATCAGTAGCATATACTAATCCGATAGTTTCATTGTCAGCGACGGATACCGAAGCATCAGGGTCAGCAACAGGGTTGTCTCTGTCAAACGTAGGATACACTTCGTTGACGTTTTGAGAGAACTTCCTGTTGTTGAAGTTAGAAGTTGTAGGTGCAATAGATGCACATAGCAGGGTAATGTAGTAGATTCCATCTGAAACACCTCGTTCAAACTCTTGAGTTTTTTCGATATCGTAAATATAGAATGTTTTATCTAGATTATACGTTGTTGTATCGCTATTCAAAGGTTGCATGACATAACCAGAGAGAGGATCGCGAGGAAGAGGATTAGTCTTATCTTTATCAATCTTAAGACGAATACGGAAAGTTCTATCCTGCAAGTCTCTTGCGTCAGCAATTCTCTTAATAAAAGTTGTAGGAGTAAAGTTTACGTTGTTGTATGTAGTATTTGTAGATAGGGTTGTGTAGATAGAGTTTTCTGTAGAACTTACAGAGAGATACCAACCACCAATAACTCCAGCAACACCTCCAATTGTATAAGTATTGCTATCAAATTGTATTGGAGAACCAGTTACACCAGCAGCAAGACCAGATACAGAAGGACCGTATGGCGAAATAGAAGCATTCTTAATTGTTGCTTCTGATGCTCCCTGAGATACAAGTAAGCAGTTAATTTTATCCGCAACAGCAGAAGCACCTGTTCCATCTTGTCTAGAACCAATTGCGTAACCCTGAACTTTTGTTGCTGGAGGGGATGCTTCAGTAGTATATCCATAAAGATACAATCTAGTACCAGGAGTACCACCAGAACCAGATAAAGATTGGTTAACTACTTTAGTTCTTTGGATATCAATGTTTACCCAGTTAACTGAAGTTTCTTCTCCAAAAATGATATTACCATTTACAGTATCAGCATTAGGAACAGATAGTGTAATAACTCTAGTATTAGTGTTAATTGAGGTTACAAGAGCACCAGAACCAATATTACTACCACTAACTTGCATACCTTGAATAACACCATTCACAGAACCATCATTAGTAAGTGTGATCGTGCTTTCCCCATCAATTCCTGTTGCAGATGTAGAAATGGTTGAAAGTGCCTTTGGTGGGATGATATGTGTGATTTCGCCTGCTTTATCTTTTGAGAATGATTTTGCTTTGAAACCAGCAGCACGAAGAGCAGTGTTTCCGAAGTTACTGTTAGAGTTAGTAATCGACATGTCAGCACCACTCTCAGCAGTGAAATGTGTGCCGTATCCAACAGCGAACACAGAAACTGCTTGAATGAAGGAGTCATTAGAGCACTTAATATGCTCGTGTGCCCATTCTCTTCTATATTCAGCAAAACCATCTAAGTGAGCACCATCACCAGCAGAAGCAACATCATAATTGCCAGTAGATTCATTATATCTTACAAATGCTCTATCATCTTTTTGAAGACTCAAACCAGTGAATTGAGCAACAACCATTGATTTGAAACCAGTTGCCTTGCTACCATCTGCGTGCATACCATTCATGCCCCAGACACTTCTCAGGGACAAGTTAAACGCATATGGTGATGCAGAGTCAACAGTATCAATCTCAGTCTTAACAGTGATGTTAGTACCAACAGCATTACCAGTTGGTTCAGATGTCATCTGATATGTAAAAATATTTCCAGATGCAGAAGTTACAGTATAAGAACCATTGTATACACCAGCATCTAGTTCTGATTGGGTTCCAGTAGATCCAGTAACTCCAGAAATATTAATGTTAACACCAACCGAGAAACCATGGTCTCTAGGATTATCAAACTCATCAACAGTAACTGCGGTTGCAGTATTACCATTACGAGTGATTTGAAGGACTCTATATTCATCCGAAATAGGACCAACAATTCTATTCTCTTCTACCCTTGCCTGAATTTGGTCAGCAGCAGGATCTCCCGATGTATCAGGAATTGATGCAAATGCTTTAGAAACTTTCTGATAATAAATCTCTAAGTCTGTCCTCTGAGTGATATTTGCAACGGCAGAATAGTCCTCATTAGGAACAGTACCACCAGCAATAAGAGATGATAAAGGATTAAGACCATCAGCAAACTCAAAGCATGTAAGTCTGTGATGAGAATACTTAGGTGCAAGAGTCTCAGTGCTATCAGGTTTGTAATATACACCCTCTTCAGCACCATCAAAGAATGAGAATTGCCAGAAGTAAGTACCACCAGTTACCTTAAAGATAGCAGTACGAGGAGGAACTTGAATTTCATCAGTAATTCCAAGACTACCTGCTACTGTAGGATATGGAACATACTTGGGAATAATTTTTGTGCGGCGAAGATCAGTACCAACGAGGGAACAACCTCTAGGAACAATGATACCACCTTCTACCGAATTAAATTTATGTAGAACATTGTTTGGAGAAGTCAAATCTAAGTTTGAGTTCTCATCAATGGGAGCAACGTTTGTATATAAAACTTCTCCAGGTCTGTTGTCAACAATATATTCTGCTGGATACAGCATAATCGAGAAGGCATCAAATTCGTCATTTGATAAACCAACACGATACGAAAATCTCGCTACCTCAAGAAACGCTCTTTGAATAGACTTAAAGGGTCGTAACGCTGAGTTCCCCCTATTATCGATAGCATCAGATGCATCGAAATCATCGGGGTTAACATAGATAATACGTCCAGTTCTGGACGTAATAATATTCTTTAGTCTAGTAAGAGCCATTTCTTCTTAGAGGTCTTTCTTATATTGTTATTTAGGACTGACCGAATACACGAGTTGTAAACTCGGAACTCACATCTTCAAAACCAATTAAGGAGAATACATTATTTTGAGTTGCTGAGTAAACATGTACTCTTTGACCAGGACCGACAACCAATGATGTCACATTATCTACTGCATTAGCAGACAACGTTGTATCAACTGCAATATAAGTATCAGTATCGATCGCTGCCTGTGCAGTAGTAACAGAACTTACAGTTACATCAGTCCTATCTGCTGTATTACTCTTAGGAACATCAGAAAATGTATCAGAACCTGCAAATTCAGCAGAACCTACCCCAAGAATAACTTTTAATGCAGTTCCAGTGTAATCAACAACTGTTCCGTATGGACCTGCTGTTTGAGATTCGATAGTATAAGTAACACCACCAACTTCAAAAGAATCTGTAGTATTTGACCATGTACCATTCAGGTCAAACGCAAAAAATTCATCGTAAGTGAAGGATGAAGACACACTAAATGCCTCATCAACACCACCATATGCTGCTACAGTGTCATCATAGTAGTATAAAGTTGCAGGTGGCGTTGCATTTACTGCAAAGTCAAATTGAACATATGCACCACTAGAACCTGCGGTGCCATTTGTTGTCTTACCAGTTACATATTCAGTACCATCATCAGCAGTACCTGAGGCAAGGTCAGGACCAAATTCACCGCCTTCAGTTGTAGAAAGTTGGAACAATCTTCCACTCATGGAACTATCTGCGACATCAAATCTGTATGTCCTGTCACCAAAAACATCACCAACAGTTTTGCTATAAACTCCACCAGAAGTATTAGAGAAAATAAATTTATCTACACCAGTACCAATACCACCAACAGAAATAGTTGAAACACCACCACTACTACTAGTTATTTCATCACCATCAGTAAATTCAGCACCACTTCCATTGATAGTAGAAGGTCCAATACCTAAGAATTCACCATCAGTAGAGGCAGAAAATACAACTGCTGTTGTAGTGTCACTACCAGTACCCTTAGTGATAGTATCACCTACTGCAAATGTTCCTGTAAAAGATTCTGTAGAGAGATCTCGTATCTCCACTTCTTTAACAAAAATTGTAGTAAGATCTGGAATAAAAACAGACTCAAATTTCAAAGTTTTTTCACCATCAACGCTGGTCAAAAGTTGACCAGGGGTAAAAACTGATGCTGCAAATGCGGTATCAACATTCACCCTATAACTGGTGAGAACATCGCCTTTGTGAAGTTTGTAGGTAGATGCATCAAGGACTAACTTTTGATCGTAGTCTCTAACTGCAACTCTGTATGCTGCGCCTGTACCATCATTCGCGATTTTAAGCACTGCCGATGCAGATTCATCCACCGATGCAGAATACAAAAGTGTATCCGTCGTTGCTGCTGGTTTGCTTTGTGCGAGAAGTCCTTGTCTTGCCATTGTTATAAATTAGAATCCTGCGTAGAAAAATTGTTGTTGTCTGGTTCTACCAGTTAAAGTTTGACCGCCGATACCAGCACCAAAGGTAACATCCTCAGCAGTAACGTTTTCCGTAGAAAGTAATGTTGCATCTGCATCTGGGAAACGAATTTCTCTATTTGCAGTCAAATTGTCAGTACGAATAGTTAAGTAAGTAGGAGTTGAACCAAACGTATCGGTATTTTCATCGTAAGGAGTTATAGCATCTGCAATCTTGGGTTGTACTAACGTTTTGTTAGATACCTCTTGAGTTGCTAACTCGGTAACAAAGAGATTATTATCATCAACATTTGTATTTAGGTTTGCAGTAGGAGGAAACTGATATACCCTGTTAGATGCTGTATTTAAATTCTCTGTATTAAATGTAATTCTCTTAGTATCATCCGTAGGATCTGCTAAGATGAGAGTCTTAATAGTTTTATTAGTTAGAGTTTGAGTAGTATCAACACCAACTAACGTAAGACTTAGGTCAGGAACTATAATAGTCCTATTTGCAGTCAGAGCATCAGTATTTAATTGTGCCCAAAATGTTCCAGATTCGGAGTTTGTTGCAAACTTAGGGTCAACTAAGGTTTTATTCAGAATAGTTTGTTCTGCCTTAGTATCAAGTAGTGTAGAAGAAGTTGCAGTAGGTTCGTTGGTAGTAGTTACTGCTCCAGCATCAGGTAAGAAATAAGAACGACGAGTATCCGAAGTCTGTGCCCAGTTAATCTGAAATACTGCTTCTTCGTCTCCATCAACAATTACAAGATTATCTTCATCAATAAGAAGTGTTTTATTTCTAAGAGTTTGTGTAGTATCGTCACCAACTAATGTAGTGCCACTACCAGCAGTGATAGCGGGGAATGTCATGATTCTGGTAGTAGTACCAGTACCAACTAAACCTGCTTCAAATCTAACTCTTGGACCTTGTGCATCTTCAAGAATAAAAGTTTGATCAGATACAACAAAATTGCCTGTAACTTTAACAGAACCCGTACCCTTAGGAGATAATACAATATCAGCGTTTACTGAAGTTTCATCAGTAGCAGTAATATAAAGAGAAGAACTAGTAGCAGTGTTCTCAATTCTGGACATATAAAGTCCACCATCACCAAAACCTATACCAATCTGATCATATGCATCTTGATATAGACCCGTATCTCTATCCAAGTCAAAACACAAACCAGGTTCTGCTTTTGAACCTTGAGAAATTCCCTTGAAAAGTTGATTGACCTTTACCTTACGGTTAGGAATCAAGGGGTCAGATACGACAACAGGAAGAATTGCTTCACCCGATAGGTTCGCATCTGCGATTGTATCTAACTGAGAAATTTTACGGGTTCCCACGAATAATCACACCATTTGCTACAAGTTTATTTATACTCGTCAGGAGGGAAGAGTTCGTTGTATCTTAGAAAACGACGAATGCTAGGAGTGATGCCGAAAGAATCGCATGTTGCAAGGTAAGATTCCCATTCTTCTTGCAATTCTTTGGGTATTTCATTCTCTTCCATTAAGATTCTCCTCCTTTTTTGTTTTGAAGTAGAGTTTATAATATCTCTTCTTCATTTCATTGATGGTGTCCATGTCTTCCTTGAATCCCATATATTTAAGATGTTGGGATGTACCTTCCATCTCACTAATGAGGAGCAGAAGACCTACTGCTGTGACAGGTCTCCCATCAAAATCATACTTACTTAGAACTTGTGTCATAATTTAGTTTATCGTCTTGTTCTTTTAAGTTACGGAGACGAATACCTTCATGGAGAGCAGCAATTGCTGCTTTAGTTTCAGGAGTTTCTTCCCACTCCCATTGCTGTTTATGCTTGTTCTTAAATGATTTTTTACTCATGGGGTTCAAAAAATAGGACTTGGTTGACTCTGTAAGTATCTTCAAAGAATCTATGATCATTTATGTGCATTCCGTGAGGGAATAACTTACCATCAAACAACACACATCTATTATATACTGCTTTAACATCTTTGACAAGGCGATACATACCCTTAGGCATCCATGGAGTTTGCCCTTCATGAGTCATACCAGTGAAATCTCGAACATCATCAGGATGATATAACGCCGTACCAGGTATTTCTTGGTCACCCCATTCGTTGTTCAAAGGTATAATTGCATTATATCCACCATCTGTGTGGGGCCACCAATGATGGGTTTCAATATTGTTGTAGGAATGTTTAAGATATCTAGTTACATTAGTAATCATGTCATATCCACCATCAGTTTCATCACTTCTACGTTGACCTACAAGTCTCTCTAGATACTCATAATTTTTAGCAATTTGAGGATCATCGGGGATGTACGCTTCCAAACGTCTGTCCCAATAATAACAACCATTTGGAGCAGTATCAACTTTCCACAATTTTGGTAAAGGATTTAAGGTAAGTTGTCTTACCAATTCTGGATTTTTATAATAATTTTCAATATAGTAGATCCTACTACCCATAAACTCTTCTGTGTATACATTCCATTTACCAAGTTCAAACATTTTCAGAAATCCAATATGCTAAAGTGTACCTATTACCATTTATAAGCGGGGTTACGCCATGAGGTATTTTACTACCAGAAAATAAAACTATTGATCCTTTCTTTGGAGTAATCTCCATAGTGTTTTCAAAGAAAGTTTTACCGCCATAGTATCCATCATTCAAGTATATAATAGCACTCCAAATATCAGTAGAAAAGTCTAAGTGCAACTTCATTGATGATATTCCAGGATACCACTTAACCAATTCATTATTACTAATAGTGTATTCAGATGGATATAAAGATTTACATAAATTTATAGTCCTTTCATTAAAGATACTAAAATCTTTCTCATAAAGCAATAAATCTAAAGGAGTGGTGTTATTGTCTCCGTATTGGAAAGAGTCGCTCATCTTGCTATCAAAAAAATTGATACAAAATTCACATTCTTCTTGAGATAGAAAATTTTCTGCAAATAATATTTTTTTCATAGAGGTATTAACCCAATATTATCATATACTTCTGTTAGATCACTTTCAAACAATACATCATAACCTAGAGTAATTCTTGGAGTATCAAACACTTCATCGAATACTACCTTATGTTCTCGATGACCACTACCAATATAGATATTTCCTATTTCATTAATAATTTCATATTCACGAAACACTGTCCTAGATTTGTGAGGTTGAATAGAAATATACCCATGAATTGGCCAGTTATGTTTATGCCATCCAAGAATTTTTTCTTCAGTATGATAGTTAATCCATGATTGCATCCAAAGTTTATTTTCATTGGGTACAGTTTCCCTAATAATCTGTTTTAGTTCACAATACAAATCATGAAATAGTATTGATGGAGATGTTAATGCAAACGTATTATAACCTTTGTATGTCCATGTTGGTGTGCCACTACCAAAATATTGTTTATGAATATTAAGAGAATATTCAATAACATCAATCATTTCTGCTTGGTGATTGATAATTGTATTTGACTTGTATACTTTAGGTTCCATCATTCTATATTTAAAAATTGAGACATACAATATCGACCCAAACCATTATGTCGATCGTCGGTATTCATATCTATGGTATCAACAGCATGTCTTATTTGCGAGGGAAATACTACTGCACTGTTATTTTGAATTTCTATTTGAATATCATAATCTACAAAATAAAAATTTCCACCCGTAAATTTTTTAGGTTGTTTATAAAACCAAGTACAGATAGTTGCAAGAGCATTATCTTTATGAGGTTTATAGTAATCACCTTGCTCATAGTAAGAGATTAATGTGCTATCATTATTAGAACACAAGTCTTTAAAAAACCAGGAATCTTCTTGATTGATTGTACTGTTGGTAAGGACTTTTCTATTTACAGTAAGTATATTAGAAAAATTTCTATCATTATATAAACTATCTAAAAATACACCTTTATTCTTTTTAATAATGACATCATCGGTTACTGCTGATGCTGTCATTTCTGGATCTAATAACTTACTATTACAATTCAAAAACTCAAGTTCTTGCCAAATTGATTTCAACTCATCTTCATTGTATACATCACTAATGCATATAAAAGGAATTGGATCTGTGTATAATTTAATATTCATAGTAGGAGTGGGGGGACTTGAACCCCCACGAGATTAATTCTCAACAGATTTTAAGTCTGGTGCGTCTACCGATTCCGCCACACTCCCATCAATATAGAGTAGACCAATTTGTTTGGTGTTACCAATTTCCCAGGTAGGAGGATGAAAGGCACAATACTCATTGAAGATAATTTTCATCTCCTTATGAGTTAGGTTAGCATGTTTTGCTGCTTTTGGCAAGTTCCATTTTGCTGACCAAAGGTTTTCCATCGATTCGCGGGTTTGGGGTCTCATAAAAAATTAAAGTTGATGTTATATCTTCCATAAGAATTGGAAGTTGTTGATGAACAATGCTCTTGATGGGCATTAAAGAAGATCATCCTATTTGCAACACTATCGATGTTTCCTGCATTTTTGAACGATGTGTGACCATCACAGGTATTTAACGAAAATAGAGCGGCATTATTTTTTAAATTTGGATAGTCTTCATGCCAATCGTGAGATTTTACTTCTGATGTCCAAGGATAAAAATTTGCTCTTACTCGAATAAGACCACTCATTATATTAAGTTCATTTCTAAACTTATTAAGAAACAATTCTTTAATTAAAGGGAAGTGTACACAATGAACTTCATCTTCTATAAAGAATGTATGTGTAGCATACCAAGACCAAGGACCAGTTGTTTCATCATGATCGGCAACATCTTTTTGAATAAAAAATGGAAATTTATTCTCAGATGTATTCATAACTAAAGAACTAATTTGTCGAAACTGTTCTTCAGGAAGAAAATCATCAATAACTGTTATTTGGTCAAAATTAATCATTTAAGTATTTTGGATATACTTGGTATGTGTATTCTTTTGGTTGTAGGTTTGTACGGTTAATTTCTTTTATAGCATGTTCGGGACATTCAAACCAACAGATACGTTTTTCTTTTTTAATTTCTAATCGGTATGGGAATGTTTTATGAGGAAACAACTCTTTCTTCCTACTATTCTTAGGAACAATTTCAGGAACCTTCTTTCGTGATGTCGTCTTTTTGGATGTACTCTTTGCCTTCGCTTTCGGAGTTGTAGTAGTAATCTTCTTTAGATTCTTCTCCAAATTCACCTGAGTCTTGACGGAGGCATTCGTCGAAGAAGTTTTGGAAGTCTTCTTCCGACCAGTTGTTGAGGATGCTTTCGATCGGGTCGTTTTCGTCCCATTCAATTTGGAGTTTTCCATCGGGCAATTCGTTCACGTTCATGATTAGTCTCGGTAATTATACCATTCAAAAAAGTTAAATGGCATGAAGGAAAGGGGGAATAATAGCAATCCCATTTAGCAGGATATACTTCAACAGTGCCTGTATAGTATACAGGTTTTACTTTACCATGACAACCATTTGGTACGTAATGTGTAAAATCATTGATAAAGTCTTGAGTATGAGAGTAATCAACTTCATACAATCTTCCTACTGGGTCAATCCAGTATTCACACATAAGACATTCCAAATCTTTAGTTTGGAGGTCTTTTCTGCTATAACTTGGACCAAGATCGTAAGAAGACCTCACTGTATCAAACATTCCCATCTTTCATTCAGAATCAGTTTCTTTTTTAAATAGTTTACGACACTTCTTTACTTCTTTCAGTTCATCCTTAATCATTTGATAAGCATCTTCAGGAGTGATACGTCTTGACATTTCCATGGCAATAGTATATTCAACTCTTGTACCAAAGTGTTTGAGTGCTTCTTCAAATGAGTTTAGTTCTTCGTACATTAGTCTTTAATATAACCGTTCAATTCCAACCATTCACGAGTCTTTGGTGTTGGTTCATAATCAACCCACATAGTACCCCTAGCGCATGCTTGAAGTGCTTCCATAGTCATATTTTTAGTACGACCTGCCCATTGTGCTTCTGCTTCCCAGGGGACGACAGACTTTGGATATGTACGTTCTACCATCACACGCCATAACATAGGAACTTCATCCTCTGGTTTGATGATAGCAATCAGACTGTTGTCAATCGTACCTGCCATACAATCTTGTGCTGCATGCCATCCTTCATGACGCATCACCATCATTAGTGCAGCAGGATCGTCCATGTACCTTTTATTTAAGTAAAAGTTATTACTTACAGTATGGTACACACCACGATGCATTACAGGAAAGTAACGTTGATCAGCAAGGAATACTTTTACTCCAATTTGATTCAGTGCCACCAGCATCATATTGAATTCGGTAGTATTAGACGTAAACTCCTCTACGTTAGGATAGTTATGTGAAACGTCTAGCATACTAAACACTTCATCAACATCATCCGTACATTCACGAAGCAACATACAACCCATGGCATCCATGCTATTGTATCCTTTTGTGATTTTCTCTTCACCTGCTTGCACACTCATACCATGTGCCATACTAAACATTAGACCTGCCAAGATGGCATTACGAAACTTCATTTTGTTCATCAATAAATTGTTTACGGAATTCTTCAACTTGATCAATAACATCATCAGAAAGAGGTGGTCCTGACTGAACAACTGGGGCAAGAATTACAGCAGCACCATCAGGTCTTTCGATACGCCAAACGCAACGATTGCGCTCACACATATCAACCATAAACTCAAAGTACTTTTCTGCTTCTTCTAGAGTTACTCTAATAAATTCAGTCATTGCACAGCAAAACAATAGGTAATCATGTCATTATCAACAATCTCTTGTATTTGAGAGATTGTTTCGGAGAAACCTTCAGAACCTTCGTCATCAAATTTCCATTGAACATCCTTTTCATATCCCTCTTCATCAACAAGTATTACCTTGCGTTTAGAGAAATTGACAAAGATATGTGAGAGAGCGTCGGTCATGGTTCTTTGTGTTGCTCCCGTATCATAGCACAGATGTCAAGCGTTGTCAATTCAAGAAAATTGCCTTGCCAGAAATCCTGACGACACCCTGAGAACTGATGTTTAGTGCAGCAAGGGCAGAGATAGTACCAACAGCACTTGCAGAGATCCTAAACAATCCTGCTGCAACATCAACATTGTATGCACCAGTGGTAACACTACAATTATATCCAGTAGCACCTGCAACATAACTTACAGGACCAGAAGGGTTAGTGACACTATATCTAGGTACAGTATCGGCACCACCAGAACCAGGAACGAGAATCGAATCAATAGAACCTCTAACGGTATTAAAGATTCCTGACTTAGCAGAAATTGGATTGCCTACTGGAAAATTAATGAAGTGATATTCTGAGACAGTATTGAAATGAATTGCATTATTAGCATTCATCAAAATATCTCCTCCAGAATAATTTTGATTCATACAAGCATTCTCATAACTTCCTCCTGCAATCTTATGTGCTTGAGCACCAAGTTCAACTTCTGATGCTTGAAGAGCAAATTTAGCACCTGATACATTCACATCAAGATCAGAACCAAAGCAAAGAGTATGTTTTTGAATCCTATCATTTTCACTAGCACCTTTCTGAGGAGCAACTTGTGGTGCTCCAGCAGCATTTAAGAAGAAACCACCACCAACTTCAAGATGACAATTTCCAGTAATTTTTAAATGATAATCTCCTTCGACAGTAATTGTTTCTGTTCCATCAACAATCTCACATCGGTCACCATGAACTTCACTTGTATAATTACCAGCATAAGAACTATGGTCGGCAACTAAATTACCACTATCTCCAGTACTAGCGGTAGATTTCTGCTTATACTTTTGTAATCTTGTCTCTAACTCTTCAGTAGAAAGATCTGGATTTTCTTCTCTTACCTTTTTCTGATAAGTATACTCTGCATACGTATTGTTATTAAGAGATACTGAAGAGTGTGTAGTTCCATTAGTACTCTTTTTGATAGATGCTTGGCGACCAGGTGTTCCAACAAACATCTCATAAGAACCATCAAGCATAGTTTTTGCTTGTGTTAAATATGGATCTGCTTGATTGATAATATTATCAATTAAACTTCCACCTGCACCAGAATCTCCACATTCTCCTCTTTGCTTACCTCTAATTTGATTAATTCTATCCAAGTCCTCGGCAGAACAATGAGTAACACCAAATAAAGGAAACCAACCAACGGTATCTAGACCACCATGTGCCTCACGATTACAACCAGATGAGAAGAATTTTAAGAAGAATGAAATGATTCCAGTAATACTTGTAATACCATTTTTAATTAAGTCTGTACCATCTTCAAAAATTTCACTACCTTTCTTCCATGCTTCAAGAATTTCTTTTGCTTGTTCTACGCCATCAACAATAGTAGCAACAGCATCAACAATATTCAGCATTGTGTCGATGATGTTTTGAACTTGGCAAACAACACTGTCAATAACTGCTTGAACACCTTGAAGCACCATCTGCGCTTTATCAATGGCAGAATCTAAAAATCCATTAAGAATATCCAACAAAGAACCGATAGGATCACTAATATACCCAATCAGTTGAGAATCAATATTACAAAGAGAACTAAGGATTTGTGTAATTGCTTGCTGAATTGTAGTAAAAATAATATATGGTGCTCCAGTAGCACCGCCCAAAAGAGTTACTACAGACAATTGATCTGCAAGATTAGATAACTGCTGTCGGATTGCAGCAACAACCTGTGCAAATACAGAACTTAAAAAGTTTTGTAGTTTAGAAGTAAGAGATTGTGCAGTAATTAATTTACCAGTAATGATATCGATGAAATCACCATTCTCTGCTTTAACAAGATTGCCAGCAGTATCTGCGATATCTTCAATCAAATACGACAACTTGTATTCTAATGTTTTCCATGGACCACCAACACCATTTGCAGCAGGAATTGGTTTTTCTGGATTTCTAGGTTTCTGAGGATTACCACTACTACCAGCAACTCCTGGCATAGTTCCTATATTTGAAGGTGATCCAACTCCTCCAGGTTCTGTAGTCTTCTGCCCAGGAACAGATACACTATTATTTTGTGGAGCAGGACGTATAAATGTAGGAGTTCCGTCAGGATTTCTAGCAACAGTATTAGTTTCACCAGGAGGAAGTGATGCAGGATTTGGAGCAACACCTGGTTCCATGTTCTCACCAGTAAATGCAAATTGTTTTTTATCCCTGGTAACAGAAGATTTATTAACACGCATTACCCCAATAACAATGGGCATCTGTGCGGACTCACCGTCCATAAAGAAACCCATGACAATAGCACCAGGTTGTAACTGACCAGATGATTCACCCTGACCGTCATTACCTGCTTGAGATGTGTGCTGAAGTACAGTTGCCCATGGAAGATTCTCAGTGGGCAAAGAATTCGTAGTTCCACCACGAACGTTTGTATAATATCCAAGAACACGAACTTTTACTCGACCCAACTCCATGGGATCTTCATTATCTTCTACTTCACCAACCCACCAGAAAAATCCATCCTTACCGACGAAATTTACGGTAGGTTCATTAATGATACCGTCAATGGTGTTCATCGAGTCTTAAACCTTATAACATTTTTATTTATGGGCGAAGAGGGGATCGAACCCCCGACAATCTCCGTGTAAAGGAGGCACTCTACCGCTGAGTTATTCGCCCGACTCCTCCACCTGGACTCGAACCAGGGACAGGGTGATTAACAGTCACCTGCTCTACCAACTGAGCTATAGAGGATTGAGAGCCTCTGACAAGATTTGAACTTGCGACCTGAGCTTTACAAAAG
>Ga0098048_1000384_pt1 | contig 21972 bp, 21 predicted proteins | sample 13_taG_FD_75052 | JGI IMG/M metagenome (GOLD analysis project Ga0098048, IMG submission 75052) | Marine viral communities from the Subarctic Pacific Ocean - 13_ETSP_OMZ_AT15268 metaG | ecosystem: Environmental > Aquatic > Marine > Oceanic | place: Pacific Ocean | collected 2015-01-16 | reverse complement strand
TCCCAAAGAAGTAGCTCCCACTCCTTTAAAATAGAAATAGTTTTGGATAGTATTCAAATACTCCGCCAATTCTTTGACGTTTTGAACATCGTCATAAGTGTCGGAGAAATCTGCAATCGTATAAGGTAAATTTAATACAATATTTACTTGTTCAATAGAAAAAGGGAAGTCGGGCCAACTGCCGCCGTCGGGGTTTTCAAGGTCAATCACAAACCCCGTGTATTTTGCATCAAATTGGTTTTGCCTAGCAAGACCAACGTCGTCGCCTGTAATAGTGACGGAACCGCCACCGCTGCCGCCTTCAAGGGGAAGGTCCGACAAGTATGACAATACGTCGGATAAATTCGCGCCCGCTGAAGTACCGTCTTCTTTTTCTATATTAGAAAAGACTTCGTTGATACTGTTAAAAGTGTCTTCAACGCTTCTCATTTTTATAGTTCCCGTTTGCCCAATGGGGTCAAAGTCAAAGCTCGCCCTTGGGATTATGGTTTTTTGTGTCGGCGTCTCAATGACTACAAACGCCCCTTGTTTATAAACTTTCATTAACAATTTGTTTTTCTATTGTTTTCAATTCTATTACTAAAAGTCAAATTTATATTGGCGTTTCTTGTAAGAGACGAGAATTCGGTTCCTCCGTTGTCTTCCAATTTCACGCTTATTCTATCGTATTTGTACGAATGATTGTTTTTGTTATAGTCTGAAATTTGTATTTCATCACCGAAAAGAAGGAAATCCCACAATTCCGAAGTGATACACTCGGGAAGAAGCTCCGCTTGATATTGGTATTCAGTACTTCTATTAACTGTATTTTGCTTGAATTTATAATCCCTTTGCGAAATCCTGTCTTCTTCATAAGAATAATCTCCGCGACCAAAGAAACCAGGAACGCGAAGGGAAGTCTTGTATCCCGAATTAGAAAAATCGGTATCAATATTAATCAACTTACCATTCATGTAAGAATCAAAACGAACAGTTTTGTCCGCTATGTCAATTGAAAATTCTTGTAAATTAAAGGTATTAGAAAATATATCAACCGTAACGCCCGCAATGGTTAATTCCTTCTTTATTTGGTAACCTCCGACCCCTAGAAGGGATAATACTTTTCTCCAATCAACAACATAATAAGACAAGTCGGGCTGGTTCCCTCCGAAGTCAACAAAATCGCCGTATGTCGCGTCGTTAAGATTATACTCCGAAGCGTCCGACAATCTAATTAATATGAAATTTACCGTACTGTTAGGGGTTTGACGTTTGAAGAAGAAGCCGTTGAAGTCGTTCTTATACGGGTCAATGTCGGACAAGTCCGCAAGTACAAGGTTATTGTAACAGCATTTATCAAAACCTCTATCGGGCGGCGGCGGGTCGGGTAATTCCACAACGACGGCGGTTCCGATTGTACGCTCACCGTTTTCGCAAAGTTCCGTTTTGCAATTCTCGCACGTGTCGCACTCCGAATAATTATCGTACAAGATAACCGTCGCGGGAGAACCTGGTCCTTGTAGCTCCCAACAATCACAAGTTCCGTCAATCTTGAGAACATTGTCAATTGGGTCTTGCAGTGCAAAGAAAAAAACAACCTCTTCGCCCGTCTCGCAATTACGATACAAAAAGCCGTTGGAAGTGTCGCAAATTTGAGGCTCTAAAACCAGTAAGTTCGGAACATTCTCAAAACAAACCCCAACCGCGGAAAGTACCAATTGATACCTTTTATTTTCGTCAATTGGTTGGCCTTGGAATATTTGGTTTATTGACACAAATAAACCTTCGTAAGGGTGAGAACCAACCCAACAAAGATTTGAAATTGAGGGATAACTTGATTCGTCGCAAGATTGCAGTGTATAATTCATATTTATATTATTACGAATAAATAACCGTTTTGTTGATAATAATCAATATAGTCTTGGACGGTTGAAAAATCTTCATGCTCAAGATAATAATTTTTTGTGAATTCAACCCAATTCCCCTCTTCGTCAAAGTCGTAATAAAACGCCTTTGTTAATGCAATACAATCATCAAGGGTCAAGTCTGCAGACGTCGCCAATGGAATCCCGTCTCTATAATCTTCTTGTCTTATTAGTTCTTTCATTAAGTTATTATTAATCTACCATTAAACGAATCGCCATATTCCCCCGACAAATATAATACTTCTTTTGTTACTGGGTTGTATCTTATAAATTGACCTTGGTTACGAATAGGCATATAAGCGAAACCTCCAAACATTCTAAAATAAGGGCTTCCAAGTATTGGTATAGGCGTGCTATCTAAGTCCCCCACAAAGTCAAATTCCGCAGCGGGTCCAATTCCCGACGATCGGCTTGGTATTGGGTTCCCGTGTCCAAATACACCCGCGACAACTTCAAAGTCCCAATCCGCGGGAGAAGAAGAAACTCCGCCGTTGTGCTTTAATTCAACTAAACAGTTACCCCAAATATCTTGTAAATATAGAACCGCGTACCCATTGACAACCAAGTTGTCACTTGGAACAATATTGGCCAAGCCGTACGGGTACAAATCAAAGGTTCCCGTCGTACTTGCCAAGGTCCTCGTCAATTCCGTTCCGGTTGCAAAATTAAATTGCATCAACAAAGCCGCGGAATAATTAAGCGGGTCGTCATACGCTCCGCCGTTGTGGTCTACTTTATACAATCTTTGCGTCGTAGTCCCTCCCGAACTTTGTCTTGTGTAGGCATAAATACAGCCGTCTGCCTTTGAATAGTGCGCACAATCAACAAAACCCACAATTCCAAGACCCGCCGAACCTATTACAGTTGTATAATTTGTCAAGGCATAGGTACCCGAATTAACTCTAATACTAACGCCCGAATTGGTTAAAAGGAAAAACAAAGCAATTGGTCTATCGTTATGCCTCCAATCGTCAATTATACAATGGATTGAAATTTGAGCGGGGAAACTTATACCAGTTCCAAATACGGTTTGAGACTCTCCTAAGATAGGCATCCCTTTAGTATTGTTATAATTTGAATCTTCTCCGTCTGTGTATCCTGTTATCGGTTGAGCGAAGGCCAGCCTTCCAGAAGAAGCGTCCGAAGAGCCGCTTCCAGTTGTGAACAAAACGGGATATTGTGTCCCGTTGTGAACATTAAGCGGGTCTTGATAATCCAATTGGCATCCATAAACAACGCGCGTTTGTGTATTAGTACCGAACCCGCCACGTATGGCCGCAAATCTCAAACAATCATCCGAATAAGTCCAAATATTTCGCCAATTCTGACCGCTTCGGTCTTTCAAGGCTTCGCTTAATTTAACGGACTTATCACCACCTCCCGACGTTGTTTCGTTGACTCCTTGGCCAGTGAAATAATAATCAGCCTCGGGGTGTAAGTCAATATAAAAGTCGCGAACGAATCCAACGCCACGCCCCGCAAGCATAAGGTCCGCTTCTCTTTGCGTCTGCCAATCTCCGTTTGTGTATCCAATCAACTCGGCGTTTGCGTTGTTTTCTGTGGTGCCTTTTGTTTGCACAAAAATAACCGTTCCCCCAAGACCCAAGGAAGGTTTGCAATTTTCTTTTATTACAATCTCAAATTGTACTTCAACCGCGTTCTCGTTTTGCAACAATCCCAATGCGCTCAAACTTGGGTCGTTGTTATTTTTTGCGAATGTTATCTTTTGGAAGGCAACCGTCCCACCGTCGGACCAAGTACCCGTTAGATAAGAATTGAATCCAGTACCGCCGCCCCAAGAACTCCAAGTTGCATCCGCCGAAACGGGAGCCGAGTTCGCGGTTTGTCCTGTATTATACAAAGCCTTGCCCAAGGAGAAGGTCGTTCCGTTTTGTCTTATCGCCGTCGCGGCAATCTCATAGTCTCCCAAGTACGAACTCCCGTCGCTGCTTTTTGCATCTATCAAAAATGAAAAGTTGTCGGGAGTTGCGAACGGGTTCGGGGCTGCAATTAAGGCTTCCGTTGGGCTGCTGTTATTTGTTGTCGTGTTCCTAGTTGAAGAAAGTAGTATTTCGGGCGCGTTGCCTTCGCAAGGAACATCTTTGCAACCTTCGCGTCCTGTGACCTTGTACTTTGTCGCGGGGATTAGTTTATTATAATCAATCAAGCAAGAGCAACGCAATGTACTAGGGTTGATAATTTGCAAATCAAGAACCGTGTCCCCTGGTAACGGAAGAAGCGGGTTCCCCAATTCGGGCGCGTATTCCGTTGAAAGTTGACGGTATTCCAATTGACCCGCTCCTTCAAAAACTTCAATTGCATTGATTCCGTAAATATCAGACAAAGAACCCCACGTTCCAACGGTCAAAATATAGTCAATTTCTAAACGAACCAATTCGTTCTTGAGTATAACGCCAAAAGGCTTCCCCGTTTCGGGGTCCGTTCCTCCTATTAGTTGAGTATTGTCCGACTGTCTATAATACCGCAATTCTGTTGTGACGTTGTCGTTGGCGTCGTAGTCAACAAAATTTAATTCTTTCAAATTCTCATAAACAACTCTTTGCCCGTTGAGTTGAGCGTCAATATACACAACGAAGGACATAGTCCAAGCCGCGTTTGTTAGATAGTTGTACCAATCATTGTTGAGACCGTCCGCTTTTTTTGTGTTGTCATAAAAGTCATTAATCACTTCTTGAGGGACACCCAATCGCGGAAGCCAATCCTCCCAACGGATTTTAAAAGCATAAAAGCCGCGAATCCCTTTCTCGGTTCCCGTGTCTAGTGGCGGATAATAGTCCACTTTTATAAAATTCTTATTATTCCCAACTGGCAACTTGAAACCCTTTGACGCATCAAAATTATATTGGGTTGGGTTTGGGTATTGCGTCAAGTCTATCTTGTATCTATCCAATAGATAAAAGAAATCATCGCTATTCCTTTTGATAACAACGCCGTAAGTGATAGCGGTAGGAACGGGAATATCGTTCGCTTGAGCCGTGTCAATACGAAAGTCTATCATTGAAAGGATTTCGTCCTCAATACGCCAATCTTGTCCACAAGGACAAACTTCGCTTGTTTCGTCTTGAGTATGGTCAAAAAAAGTAATTTCCATACCAGGGTATGCCCCAATCGGTTCAACAAAAGTATCCAACTGCTTAAAGTCTAGCAACAACGAAACGCGGTCCGCGTCGTTTGTTATTTCGTTTTGGTCTGCTACGGAAACCCACAAAATATAATTTCGTTCGGATATATCTCTTGATTCCATAAGGGAAATAAATTCCGCATTTGGAACAAATTCCGCTTGAAAAGTGATTTGATTGGGTCCCGTTTGTTGGAATCGTACGTTTTGGACGTCCATTCGCGCGGCTTGGTTGGTGTATCCTTGGCGAAGGGTTGCGTCTATTGTGTTTGATACGTTGAAGACGTCCGCAAAAGAAGAAGCTGTTCCTCCCGTGTTTATCAATGTATTTTGATGGTATCCAGTTGTATATTGGTTGCCCTGTGGCTGACTCTTATAGTCTTCTTCAACAATAGGCACTAAGCCAAACCCATACATACAACGCGTTGAACTTGAAAGGTTTTGAATTCCATCAATTACAGCGGTGACAAGAATCGGGTTCGCGTAATCTAATTGCGGGACAATAGTTGAAGAGCTATTTGAGTAAGTGACACTTGAAACCGTGAAAGGGTTCGGAAGTCCGTTGAAGTTTTCGTTGAACCAACCCGTTTGTCCTAATCTCTTGGTTTGACTTGGGTCGTTTTGTATTGTGATATTGGGGTTATTATAAACGGGAAACCCTGTTATAATAAAGTTATCCGTCAAACATTCCTTTCCGTATGTTACCGAAGGACTAACTTGGTTTATAAGATTGTTAACATCATCAAAAAATGATGATATCATAAAAATTATTTCTATACCATAAAAGTATTTTGTTCCGCCTTGGGCTATATATGCCAATTTGCAAGACGCGACGCTCATTCCCGACTGAAGTCCAATGAAATCAAAATCTTTTATTTGTCCAGGGGTCATTATATCAGTGTCCTCGGCTTTGAATTCCGTCGCGGTTCCATCAATAAAACTATTGAGGTTTATCCCGTCAACCTCTGAATTTTTCAAGTGACCATATTGGAAACGTATTCCTTGGGGCCTTTTGTCCGCTCTTATGAAAACGGAATGCGCTTTGACCTCCGCCCCTTGATATGGATATATATTGGAAGCTTGCGCGCCCCCTCCAAGGGTCGTATTATTGGAAGTCATTATTGAGCCGTTGATACTTTGTATTGTTCCCGTTACTGTATAAACTTGAGTAACAAAAGCCGAATCAGTAACAGACCACTTGACTTCAAAGTTGTCTCCAACTTCAAAACCTTGTTCTCGCCATTCGGAGCCGTCTCCAAGTGTGAAAGTATTGGGTTCTTCCATGAAAAGAACGTTCGTAGTTGTGAAATTAATCGCAACCTCAAACTCACAAGTCAAAGTTAGCTTTTGCCAAACCCCAACGTTCCCAAGTAGCCAATCAATATTGTTATCGGCGGGCCTTCCTAAATGCGTGTAAGTTCTATCTATTATCTTGACTGGCATTTTCTAAATCTTTTAGTTGATTTTCAATATTTTTCATAGTTATGTTGATAACTTTGTGAATATCTTTCCCTTGCTTGGCTTGCTTGATGAACTCGTTTATTTGTTTTTGTTGGTCAATAAGCCTTTTTTGTTGAGCTGGGTCCGCCTTGGTCATTGCGTCTCCCATTGTCTGACCAATCGCCGCAATACTTAAATCAATTGCTTTTTCCGCCTGTTTTAATCCAAGACTCAAACCTTCAAGTCCGTTTTTAATATACTCCATTTTCGCCTTTTTTTATAAAAATTCAATATCAAAATTATTATCGTATAGCCTATTTACTCGGTAACTTATTACCGCGGAGTTGTTCCAAACGTCCCACTCTAGTTCTTGTATCTCGGCGGGTTCGCCTTCGCTTGTCTCTACTTGATTGGAATTAAGCAATTTAACGAAGTCGTCACAACAAAAAGGGATAATTTGTCCCTCAAAAGTATAGTATTGGTTATGTATCCCGTTAATAGGTTTGAAACTATTAATAAAGTGATAGTTTTCCCACAATCCCGCGGCGGAAGTCTTCGCGCGTTGGTCAAGTGCCAAGTTATTTCCCGCCATAACTACAATCTTCGGGGTCGTTATAAAGTGAGAAGAACTAAGCAAGGACCCAATCCTTGAATTTACTTGACCGCTAAGACTTGACGGTTGCCCCAATTGTCCCGTGATAGCATCCGCCGCACTTACTAAAGCCTTGACCGCTTCCTCCACAAACGTCAACCCGTCCTTCCTTACACCTTGAGCAAAAGGAATGTCAACTTGCTCCAATCCTTTTAAATTTGTCAATTCTGGATTGATTGTCACCTTTGGGGAAAATTGCGCTTGAAAAAAGCTTCCTTCTAGATTATCTAAGGTATTCAAGTCTTGTCGGTCCGTCGTCCAATTTATAGCATAATTAGCTCGGAATTCGTCCGTATTAAATCCGAATTCGTCCCAACGTTGCTCTTGATTGTTGAACGTGTCGGGTATTACATACCCCGTGTTTCTCTCAAAGAAGTCGCGCCTTTCAAATATAAAAGTCCCGTTATCAATTTGGAAGTCGGCATTGAATACGCGTTTGAAGGTCCTTATCACTCCCGCGAACGTATTGGTCACATCATTTGCGGACGGAACTCCCGTCTCTCTCCAAGTGTTATCCGCGCCCGTTGGCTTTTCTCCGCCCCTGTGACGCTTTGAAGGTATCAAGACCCACTTGTTCCCCGTCGTATCTAATGAATCCAGGAGAGAAGAAGAGAGTTCAAGATTCAAATAATCGCAAGCCCTTTGAAATAATAAACGGATTGGCATTCCCTTGTGAAATCTCTTGGGCGGCATTAATTGTTCAATGATTTGTTCAATCAATTGAACTATCGCGATAACAATCGCGACTATATACGCTAATTGCGCGATCAACTTCAAAGCTGCCATTATAATATTGCCTATATCGTAAGAAGTGACAACTCCCGCGCCCAATCCAACACTTACACCCGTGACGGGGGTCGCCGCGTCGGTAAGGTCTGAAATTCTATCGGATACGGCTTGAATATTTTCAATCAACTCTTTGGTCAATACAAAAGCAGAAAGGGCAAGAATAAGTAATTGAGTGCCGTCGGGAATATAATTGATAACATAAGGAACGGAAGAAAAGTCTTTATCTTTTATAACTCCAATTTCTTCAAGGTAACGATAAGAAAAAGAATCCGCGACTTCGTTCAACCAATCGTTCCCTTGCTTCATTTTGACGGGGACCTCAATCTCGCAATCACTAATAAACTTCAACCCGTCGGATAAATCAAGGAAGGCTTCAAAACTCTTCAGCGGGTCGCCCGCTTCGCATACCTCAAGACGATACGGTTCGCCCTCAAAGAAGCCAACGCCGCCCGTCAAACCACTCAAGGCGCGCTTGCGTAGTGCTTCGCCCTCTTGTCCGACTAAACGGATTGAGTCAATAAGAACTTGAGCCGCTTCTTGGCGGTTGCTCCAATCCATTCTTATTTTAATCTTGAAGTCCCTTGGGTTGACAAGTTGGTTGTCTCTATAATGCCTAATATCTGCCATTTAATCTTCTTGTTTGTTGGTTGACCTTTGTCATTTTACCGCGAATCGTTTTCTCGGTCAACTCAATTACATAATCAGTAAGCCAAACAACATCCACTTCCGTCCGTGGAATGCGCTCAAAACTCTTCCGAAGCTTCACAAATTCACTTTGTAAACCTCCAAAATCAACGTTGTTATTGACAACTTGAATCGCTCCTTCAAAATCCGAACGTTGTTTTCCAAAATTATTGTTTAATAATGGACTTGTTTGGTTAAAATAGTCGGACATAGCTTCCCCGAATTGGTCGCCCGTCTTGCCCACTAATCCAAACTTCTTAGTATTTTCGGCTGTGACAACGTACTCTTGGCCGTGTACGTGTCCCGATATTGCGTCCGTTGCCGCGTCTCCTGTGTATCCCCCATCTTTAAAACCCGCGCTAAGTCCTTTGATAATGCCAAAGTCAACCAACGCGCGTGAAAGTGCGTTTTCGTCTCCGCTTGCCGCGTATGCAGAAACCAAGTTTAACAAGGTCAATATTTCGGCCGCTTGTTTGGCTCTTTGTTCAGCCCTTACTTGTTCCGCTTCTCTCTTTGCAAGTTGTTCTTGTTCAAATTTAAGGGTATTATCAAGACCTTGTTCCGCGCGCTGTCTTTGCGCCTCAACCGCTTCGGCTTGGTCCTCTACTAATTCCCCCGCAACTTCCGCTTGCTTGTCAAATACCTTTTGTATTTCTGCTGAAACCTTTTGAGAAGTAGCCGCGATATTTTCAAATAATTGTTGGGTCCGCTCTTTTGTTTTTGCGATTCGGTCCGCCTCGGCTTTGTCTTGAGATGCCTGGAAGGCGTTAATCTCGTCTTGTGCTTTTTCCAAGTCGGACTTAATGTCTTCTTGAAAAGAATCGTCTGAAGAGCTTATTGGCTGAATTTGCTCTTGTGCTTTTATCGCGAACTCTTTTCTTATTTTTAGTTTATTATTTTCGGACCTTTGAAGCTGTTCTTGTTCCAGTTTCAAATTGAATTCTTCAAGCTCAAGTAATTCTTTCGCGGCGTTTTTCCTAAACTCAAGCACTTCTTTTGAGTTCTTTCCAAACTGTTCAATGACAAGTTCCTCTTGTTTCTCCAATAAAGAAACGAATTCATCAAAATTCTTTTCTCTTTGTTTTTGCTCTTCTTTGAATCTCAAAGCCTCAAGACGAAAAGCTTGTTCTTGGCGGTCCTGTATATTTTCCGCTTCTATCTGAAGAAGTTCTTTTTGCAATGCTTCTATCGCTTGAATACGTGTGTTTAATAGTTGATTCTGTTCCGTTACAAGCTTGTTTTGTTTTTCCAACTCTCCCGTCCTTGCTTTTTCTTGGCCTCTTATCTTTTCCCCAAGCTTCTCAAGGTCGCCTTGTTTCTTTTCAAACTCTTCTTGCTCTTTCTTTACGGCATCAAAGCCACTTTTAAAAGCGTCAACAACTCCAATTTGCGAATTATTTATTCTATCAATTTGATTCCTTAGCCTTGCAATATTTCGGTCTATTTCTGCCGTGCTTCTATTTGAAAAAGGATTGGCTTTTTCAATATTCTCAAATAGTATTTGTAACCTCAAGCCAAGCTTTGAAAATGTAGTTTGTATATTAGAAGCCAATTGGCGACCAGCGGAGACGACTCCGCCGAATATGGCGGGCAAGTCAAAGAAGATATTAACAACGCCGTTGATAACATCACCAACCGCTCGGAAGGCATCGCCCAGAAAACCAGTTTCTTGACTTGTTTGGCTAATCTTTTCTAGTACAAAAGAAAACAAGTTTATAATCTTAGTGATTGCGGGTCCAAATGTCTCCAATAGTTTAGCACCCGCACCCGTTAAGATATTGACGAAACGCGTTCCCGCTTTTTGTATGTTGGCTAGTTCTTTTGATACCCCCGCGCCGTCTTGCGTTATGCTGACCAAGGCGGACCCGATTCTTTTAATACCGTCAACGATAGAACGTCCTACAAATATACGCGCGGCGGTTCGCCCAAGACGTCCCAAAGAATCCGTATAATTACCTACATTGCGTCGCGTGTCTCCTGTTTGTTTCTCAAGGCGTTTTAATTGTTCGGTCAATCGCTTCTTCTCCTTGACTAATTCCTTGCCTTCTTTGGTGCTTTGTCGCTCCGCGTCACCAAGCTTCTTCCACTGAATTGTTGTAAGAGACAACTCCGCGCGAAGTGCCTCAATGCTTCCAATCTCCGCCTTTTGCAAAATGGCCAATTGTTTGGCCCGCTGTACTCGTTCGCGGTTCTCAATCTTTTGCTTCTCGCGAAGAATAAGTTCTTCCTCTGTTAGCTCGTTGAGTTTCTTCTTCGTTTTTAAAGTTGTCTTTTCTTGCTCTTCAAGAACCTTCTTGGCCTTGGTCAATTCGTTGACGTCTTTAATCGCTGCCTCAATAGCTTTTTCATCGTTTGGATTAATAGAAGCAAGGTTTTGATTGGCCACTTTTGCAAGATCCTTCAATTCCTTCTTTATTAGTCGGATATTATTAAGTATTTGGTCAAACGTTTCGTCCGAGCCAATCAAATCCGCAAACTTTAAAACCGAATTATCCATTTCTTGAGATTATTTTGAATAAATGTTTTTGTCTTCTATCCCTATTGACTTGAGCCATTCCTCAACATCAAAACAAGGACAAGCTTTCGCGCTAAAATGATAATGACCCGCGACTTTTATATTTGGATTTCTCAATATTTGAAACTTGACATAAGTCTCTAAGGCTTTTTTTTGCGCGTCCGTTCTTGTATCCTTGGGGTTGAACTGCGAATCAAGTCCGCCGACATATACAACGTGACGACTTATCCCGTTTTCACCTCTTACGCCCCACGTCATTTCTGACCGCTGAACAAGATTATCTTGGTTGTATTCTCGCATATTAACAAGAGTACCGTCCAATTCAATCAAATCTGAATACCCAACGCGGGACCAACCGCGCCCCCTTGGCTTCGGTGCCGTGTGCCATTGCTTGACCTGTTGAGCGGAGACTTCTCTCCCCTCGGGCGTTGCGGTGCAATGTATAACCAAGTTAGTCAATTTTTTAGCCATTTTTTTGATTTGCTTTAATAGTTTGAATCAATGTATAAAATCTAAAAGTTGTTATTTTCTTCATGTCTTCGGTTGTATGCTTAGAAACTGAAAGAACCAACTCTTCAAATTTAAGTTCAATGTCAACTTCTATATTCCCGCTCACGTTTAAATTCCAATAACTAGGACTTATTAAGGTCAAAATCTCCCCTTCCGCCGTCTCCGCTTTTTCCTTTGCTCCTGGTTCTTCCATTATCTCCGACAATTTCGCCTTGAGGCGGTTTATTATCGCCGTATTGAAGACAACATTCTTCCCAAGGAAGTCTTGAGGAAAGAAGATTTTAAGTTCTTGCTCAAGTTTTTTTTTACCGTTTGCGTATAATCGGCGACTTGTTTCTTGGTAATACCCAAGTCTTGGAGTTTTTCCAAGGTGTTCATTAATCCCGACGTTGTGAAATCATCACAAGGAACCCCTCCGATACTTTTTGTCAATGCTGCCAAGGCTAATCCTTCGGGGTCAATCTCGTTCATCATGTAATTATACGCCAATTGCGCGTTGGTCAATTCCTTGGCGACCTTGTCCTTTTGGCCATGCTTATTGAAAGACAACGCTTTTCCAATTCGCTTCATAATGTCGGAAGAAGAAGACCCGACTTCGTTGGCGCGCATCATTTCTTTGTTGAACTTCATGTAATTGCGGTGAGGCAAGTCTTCAATTCCGTCCCACAATTGTACTTTTGTTTGCCTTTTTAAAAAAAATTGAATCATTTATAAAAACCTTTTATGATATGGGACAACCCAACCGCCAACGGGGCGAAGGATAAAAAATAAAAGTCCCCAAATATTTCAAATAACATAGAAGATTGCATTCCAATACTAGGGTCAACGACAAAGAAGGCAACTAAACACAATCCAAAACTTATCCATGTTTCAAGACAAAACTCGCAATTCGTTAAGTCGTCAATGAATTTAGTTGGGATTAAATTATACAATCTATTTGGAAGCTCGGCTTTAAATATCGCCGTTGAGAACCAAACGAAAAACAAAAAATATACAATAAAATATTCCATATCAAGGACAATCTTCGGGTAAAATAATAGTACAATTTATTCGGAAGTGGTCCAACGGTGCCTTCTCTGCTTGTTGTTGCTTCCTTTGCATATTGAACTCTGCAAAAACTTCGTCAAAATTATACAAGATTTGATTGACTTGGACGCGATAAAACGTCCCTAAGTTTTCTCTAATTATACAATCCTTGACTTGCTTGATTAAGTTCTCTGTGAATATTTCCGTCTCAAGAAGTACTTCGTTGACCTTTTCCAAGTTTACGGAAAATATAATTGATACCTCATAAGATAGATATCCATAGAGGCCACTATTTTGTTGGAGTAAGTTTTGACGACGAACCAAAAAGAAACATTGTCCAATTTTATCATTGTCGGGAGTTGCGGAAAAGTAACGAAAGTCTTGTTGTATCTTGCCACGATAGACAAGGGGAAAGTATCCATTTTTCCCCGCTGTGACGTCTAGCTTTTTATAAGCGCGACCATATCCGAATTGAAGCCAAGACAAACTTGAAACCATGAAGGAATTTAAGTCCACAATCGCGCGGTCTATCTCTACGGGGTTGACTGGCGTCGGTATGTTAGGATTCTGCGATTTTGTCATTTATCTTTATTTTTATGTAAGGGACAACAAAGTTCTTGGTAAAGTCTTCCAAGTTGCTCGGAGTCAATCCGAATATTGCGCCGTACTTCTTGACCAAATAAATAGAATAATTGATTGCGCTTTTTATCTCAAATTCATCGCTTCGGACCTCTACCTCAACCGACTCGTAAAATTTTCCAGTGTCCTTTAGTGTGACGCGGTTTGTTGGTTGTCCTTTCTTGCGTTTCTTCCTCCTGGTTGATAACGCGTAAGGCGGGACCAACTTCTTTCCTTCCGAATCCTTTCCTTTATCAAATTGACCTTGAAGTTGCAAGTCAAGAATAACGTCTTTGTTTTGCTCAACAACTTCCTTAATCCAAGAAGGGATTGAGTTCTTTATTTCAAGAATAAACTTCTCAAGGTCGTTCAATGGTTTTGGGTTGAATGCCATTACACCGCCCCATATGTTGGGCCTTTCTTAGCGCAAGGAAGGCAAACCTTATTAATACCCGCTTGGTCCAACATTGTTCCCTTTAGCGCGCTTTGTCTCTTGGCCCAAAAAGGTCGCATTTTTGTTTCGGAATCCCCTTCCAAGTCTCGCATTATTACCATTTGAATATTTTGTTCCATAGAACTCAATTCATTGCTTGCTCGCATATCTTCCAAGATTCTCAAGGCGACGCTTGTTCCGATAGCGTTGACCATTGAAAGACGATTATCAATCCAAAATTGCGTTAAATTACACTTGATACTAATATTGAAGTTGAAGCCCCAATTGTTAGTATAAGTATAAATTATATTTTGCGGGTCAAAAAGCTTACCGTCCGCGGGCAATTGTGAACTTGGCACGTAAAACGGCGACATTGTCACATATTTGGCGATTGAGTTATACAACGAAGAACGAAGTCCGTTGTCGCATTTATTACAATAACCGTTTCGCCAATCTAAAACATCATAAGAGATAGCTTGACCCGAAAGGTCTTTTTGATAATAACCTAGATACCAAACCCCGCCCTCATTGTCGGAGCCGTCGGAATAATCAATGTTTATAACCTCATTCAACCAAGTAAAAGAATTGGATTTTGTACTATTGAATGAGAATGTTTGAACCGCGTCTTCTTGAAGAGAATTAAACAAGTATAAGGTCAAATTCGTCTCTGCTGCTGTCAAATATAAGCCTAAGCGATTGATACAAGCGCGAACTCCCATTTGTCCCGAATCAAGGCAAAATTCAACGCCCACAAAACGCCCTTCGTTTAGAATCGGTTTATTTTTTAAAACTTGGTCATGTATTAGTTTATTATTAACTAAGTCTTGCCCCGAATGACGTAGTTTTTTAAGACTCTGCAAGTCGTTGAGCATTGTCACAATTGCGGAAGTCTCCACTCTGTCAAGATAGTCGTCAAGCGTTTCGTTCTCTTGAATTAAAGCCTGTATATAATTAAGCTTTAAAGAAGGGTGAAAGTCTTGGAACTTTTGTCCGCTCTCGCTCTCTGTCAAGTTTGCGGGCAAGTTTGGGATTTCGGTCGGGTCAAAATAATCGCGCCAACCAACAACTTTCTTTAATTCTGCAATTGCTCTATCGTCAAACATAGATTATAATTAATAAGGGGGGAGCCAAGGCAAAGAAGCCCCCCCCCACTGATTCAAATAAAAAAAAGCAAACTAAGGTAAGAAGTCAAACTTCTTCACTCCGTTGTTCGTGCTTTCATCAAATCGCATAATAACGGCGCAATTAAGCCCCATTTGATACTTTTTGACAAAGGCGTTTGTATCATCGGCGTTCCCTGTGATTGCGGAAACGTCTTCACACAACTCTTGAGTCATTAATTCAATAGGAATTCCCAACAAATCCGAACGTTCTTCCGTCCACATGATACCAGGACCTTCCGCTCTTGCTTGGCTTTTTGCATCGGGAGACGTACGTCCAATAATAGCCATTGAGCCACGCGGGAAAATATATCCCGTACCAAGCGCGCCCGCGCTAACAGGAGTACTATTAGAAACCGTATTTGTGTACGGTCCGAACTGGAAGTTACTGTTTTGGTTGTTACCTTGTCCTTGGTTGATATACTGATTGAAGAAGGCATCTATTTCGGGGCTGCAAATCATGTCCAAGTTAGACCCGTTGAAATTATCCGCCTTCATGATAGACGTCATATAATTCCAAAAAAATTGTTGATCCGCTTGGTCTACTTGTAAAGCATCACCCGCAAGCGGGAACTTTGCACCCGCGCCAACGAAGGCCGAATTGTACGCTGTTGCTTTTTCGGCATCAAGCGAAAGTTGAATTTGCTCTTCTAAGAAGTTCGCAAGAGCTTCTTCTTTGTCGGAGAATTGACGCATAAAATCTACATCTTCGGATACTACGTCCGATTGAGCGGAAAGTCTTGGAATGATACGGAAACCAACGTAAGCCTTAACAAATAAAATTTGGGCGAATTGCGCAACTGCGTCGTCGTCAATGAAGGAACAAGTCATTGTTCCAACTGTTGCTGTTCCGACGTTCTTAGAGAATACGGGAATCTCTACGTTCGGCGCGCCCCAACTGTTTTCCACAACTTCAATATTGCGTTGAGTCATTAATACGGGCGTATTACGTAAAGCCGTGTCAATGAATCCGTAATTTTGGCGGCGTAAGTTCTGCCAATCCAAATTTGAGGGGTAAGTCCCTCTTGCGTTCTGTCTTTTTAAATCTACTAATCCAGGCATTGGAAAAAATTAGTTTAATACTAATACTCGGGAAGCGCGTCAATATTATAGCGCGCCTTTGCATCAATATATAAATTATTATAATTGTCGTCTTCTTTGCTAATCCCATTAGCTGAAGCGACTTTTTCAAAATGAGATAAGAAGTCCATTCTTGTCTTTACGTTTGTAATATCAATATGAATTTCTTTCCCTGTGAAACCACTAGCTCCGAAATCGGTTGTTTTCCCTGCCCCGCCTCCTGGACTGCTAGTCTCTAAATAAGCTTTAAATTTGGAAGTAAGAACTTCCTCAAGCGTTGCGTGCGTTACGCCGTTGGGGCCTTTGATAGGAATCCCTTGTTCGTCACACCAAACGATTTTATCGTTCTCAACTCTTGAGTGACTAATCAATTCTTGTTTTTTCAATTTCAAGATATCGTTAATCATTTCGTCCGAAAACCCTTTTGAGAAGTTTAGCTTTGCAATACCTTGGTTGATTGTGCTTGATTTCAAAGAAGAAACTTGTTTTTGATTAAGCTCACTAATAATTCCGTCCTTCTCTTGGATAGCTTTATTATAGTTATTTGTGATTTGCTCAATCTCCTTTTTGTTCTTCTCAATAAGGTCTTGCAATGCCTTCTTGCTCTTGTCGGGGTCTTGGCTTACCGCCTCCAATTTTTCAGCCAATTCTTTATTCTTTGCAGCAATTTGGACCAAGAACTCACTTGTCTTTTGTCCGTCTTGCTTTTCAAATCCTAATTCGTTGAATTTTGCATCAATCCCGTCATAAAACTTTTTATCGTGTGATTTTATATTTTCGTTCCAATAAGATTGTGCAATACTTGAAGCGTAACTTTGTCCGACTTCCGTTCCCGAAAGTTGTTGAAGAATCGCTTTTTGTTGTTCGGGAGTTGCCTCTGCTATTTGCTTTTTAAAATCGTCATTCATAACGTCACTGTTATTTTAAATTTAATTAATTGAATCTATTTGTCGGATTAATCTTCGGATAAAGAAGATAACAATTCCGCTATTTTGGCGGCGGGTACGTTGTGCTTCTCGGATAGCTCTTCAATAAACTCTTCCGAAACAACAATTTCTTCGCCTTCTTGCTTATCAATATACGCTTGGAACGCCTTGAGAATCTTCTTCTCTTTGGCGTCTGTCAAACGTCCCGTTTTGTTTTTCTTAACAACCACAACTTCAACTTCTTCTTCTTCTTCTTCGCCTTCCTCAATCGTCGGGTCATGAATAATAACCAATTGGTCATATTTTCCGCTTATGGATTTTTTCGCGTTGTCGTCCATTCCGTCAAATTGGAATTGGTCCATCGTGAAAACACGAACCTTCAACTCGTAACCAATCCCACCAGTACGAACCAACTTCAAAGACATGAAGTTATAATACTCTTTGTTATGGTAAGGGATTGCGGACGGGATATCCGCGTTCGGGTGCTGCTGTTTAATGTACTGGACCTCCTTGGAATCAATCAAGTTCGGTTTGTACATTGGTGTTTGCTTCTTCTTTTTTTTCATTTTCTACATATTTTATCAAAGAATTATAAATACTATTTATTTTTTGCTCAAAAGAAACTTCGCTCCCGAAGTCTACAATTGAACCGTTTTCTCTTTCAAATTTAGCAATAAATTTGGTGATATTTGCCTTAATATATAAATCATTTGCTTGCATTACCCCATTGGATACTTTTTCGTAACATTCTCCAAGTGTATTGTATGGCGCGGGGTTTAGATTATGCTCAATTAAAAGCTTTTTAATAAGACGCGGTTGAGCCTTATATTTAGTTTCAATCAATAACTTGTATATTTGGTCAAGCTCACTCTCGGGAAGACCCGCGTTCTTTGCGTTCTCAAAAAGCTTTTGAAGTTGCGCCTCATTCATAAGGAACCATTCAGTCCCATAATTAGCCGTACTTTTAACCTCTACACCCAACCAAAGAAACAAAGCCGTCTCTTGAAGCCATTCGTGTACGCGCGAAGCAATTCCCGACAATACAAGAAGCGGATTCTTTCTATCTTCCATCAAAGAAGCAATTTGAGCATCGTTGACCGCTTCCTTTTCAATTACACTATTCGCGCCCGTTGTGTTCAACTTAATTGAATTCTCTCTTGCGTTTTGCTTTGCGTCTTCATACTCCAAGTTTTGAGTCGGCGGAGATATGAAACGGAAGTATCCCTTTTCGTCGTTCTCGTCCTTATCAATTGAAGGATTGATTTTAATTGAAGTACCTGGACCGCTAAACGTGTTATTATTGCAACTGGTACAAGCTTTTGGTGCGGTCCATCCGCCGCCCTCGGTGGGTTGGCTAATCATACCATTAGTACAATATTCGTTTTCGCAAGCTGCTGCAGCGTACTCCACAACGGGGAAAGTACTGTATAACTCCGCATAATTGGAATACGCGTCAAATTGAGTCCAACGGGACAACATTCCAAGAACATTCCCCAAAGGGGAATATCTTTTTTCGTCTTTCTTAGTGTTTAGGGGCTTATCAATAAACCAACGCGCGGGACAATATCCCAAATCGTGCGCTTGTTCCTCTATACTAATTATTTGCTCATTCTTCCCCAAAGTTATGACGCGATAAAACTCCGAATCATAAAGTCCAATTTTCTCAACAACGGAATTGTCTTCTCCGTAAGCAAAGGAATGCTTGAACATAATCCAATTAAAATCTTCCCCGCACGGACTTGTTTCGTAGTCAAGCACCCTCTCGCAATCTAGCGCGATATAATAAGGAACCCCTTTTTCGTCCTTGTCTACAATTACGATCGTTTGAGGCTTGCATTGAAAAGCCTTCCTTCCGACCTTCTCAACAAACTTTCGCGTATTGAGTTGGAAAAGGATTTCTTGAGAAACGTCTTCGGCTCGCTTGTTTGGAAACTGAACAAAGAAGTTCGCGTTCCTACCGTTCCAAACGCGGTTTAAGTCGCCCATTATGTCGGACGTTATTGACGTAACAGGAAGCGGAAAGTCAAACATGAGCATTGTTTTCTCATACTTCTCGGGCGCGACTCTGTTCTTGATAGCTCTCTTGATTTCATTCCAAGCCGTTTCTCTTTCTAACTCATAGAAAAAAAGCGGTTCAGAAACGACACGGAGACGACTCTCGTAAGACTTTAAACTTCCTACTTTTGTCCAGCTTCCTCTATTTTTTAGAAGTTTCTGTATTTGACTTCTTGATAATTCCATCTTTGTCGTGATATTGATAATCTGATTCGGGAGAAACTTCCCAAGATTTTGACCCTTTTCTCTTTTGATAAGAAAGGATTCTATTGGCGTGTTCTAAGCTCAACAAAGTCTTCGCTCCGCTTTTGTTCACTAGCTCAACCTTTTGTTCTTTCTTTCTTCTTGCCATAATATACTTTTTGAATAGGAAAAACAAGGACCGACGAAGCCAATCCTTGTTTTTTATAATTACGCGCTCAAAGGACTCCAATTCGTAGGAGTAATAAAGTGCTTTGTTTCGTCCCAATCATAAGGCAATTGGAAAGTCAACGTATTAGAATCAAGTGTTCCGTATCCCTGGTTACTAAGAGAACCAAGAACGACGTTGGTCGCTAAGAAGCCGCTGAATATATCCGCGTCATTCTTAGAGCCAATAATATTATTTTGCTGATTGATAAACCAAACTTCAAGCTCGTTCTCACAAATCAACTTTCTCAAAGCTGCGATAACTTCCGCGCTCAAGCTGTCAAAGCGAATCGTTCCGTCCGACGGGTTGATTGCTGTCACCTTTGTGGCACCGCTAAAAAAAGTATTATCTCCACCGCCCTGGGTAACTAAACCACCAGGATTGATTGCAGACTCACCTCCGCCCGTTGAGAATGGCGTTTTGATAACCTTCGTATCGTCCGCCGCTGCAAACAAGACAAGCCAAGGAGCTTCCGAGTCGGGAGTATTACCCGCGCCTTGTATTGTTGCGGGTAGGTTTTGAAGCGGGTCGTTTAGGTCAAACTTAATTTGGCCCTTTCTCGCGAAGAATAACCTTTGTATTTGTCCAATATTCTCGGGACAATCTTGGTCGGGAATCTCTTGGAGACTTGCGTCCAACGGACAACAACCCGAAAGAAAAGAAAGTATAAACATTTGAATTCTTGTTTATAGGGTCACATTATCGCCAAGCACAACGATTGATTCCCCTTGTTCATTTAAAAAATTATATTGTAATATGTAGCTCTGACCGCTCGGGTCCCCTACGAAATCAAGCCAATTTTTAACGAATACTTGCCTTCCTCCAACACACCCCAAAGTCAAAAGAGAGATAGGACTTCCAATCGGTGCGGGTGCTTCTCCTACTGGCGTAATAGTCAACTCAATGGACTTCACGTCACAAGAAACACTTGGGTCGCAAGAAAGGCTTGCTTCGTATTGATTTGTTACGCTATTGGTACGCGGAACAAATCCCTTTTCAACTAATTCAAGCGTTGGAACTTCCGTCCCACAACAAACAATTCCAACGGGCGGGTCAATATAGACGCGTATCTCGTTAAGAATTGCAATTTCTGCTTCAGTTAGTTGTGTATAATCTAGGCTAATATTGAAGATTTCACTCAAGAAGTTCTTAAACTCCGATTCTTGGAACGCTTCGGTTTGGTCTTGCTCCAAGGCTGTCTTGACCGCGTCAATTGAGAAGGGCGTTATTGCCGCCAACCAACGCAAAGAAGACAACAAAAGCGCGGATTGTCTTTGGAGTCCTTTCTCAAATTGTAAACTTGTTAATACAAAAGCCATAAATAAAAATATTATTTTTTGCCAAAATACAAAATTATTTGCTATATGATACGGTAACCGTTCGTTTTTTGCTGAAACATTGCTCACCGTATCGCAAAGCGTCCATAAAGTGGTTGTAATTGTCTTCGGGTTGTTCGGTTGTTCTCCCGTCAATCCTGTTCACCTTCCAAATATAATTTCGTTGCTCTTCTTTTACGTGTTTATTGCTTACAAAGTTTAACGTCCCGTAACTTTTGAGTTTTTTGATACCACTCAAAATAGAACCCTCCCCTTTTACACAAGCCTTGCACCGCCAATTTAGTTTTCTTAGCTCCTTTATACTCTTAGGCTCTGAAGAATCGCAAATTATCAACGATCCGTTCCTTAGTCCTTTTTTTAGACCTAACGCTTCAAACCGCTTCGCAATCTGTTGATTAGTCAATTCACTTTCATACAACAAACACTTCGCGAAAAGTTGCCCTTGAGACAAGACAAGCTTGACCAAAACCGTCGGGTCGTTATACCCAAAATCTAAGCCGAAACCAGTCTTCTTTATATTCTCCGTTGGTAATTCACTGACCCAACGAACATTGGGGAAGACAACCCCCGACAATTGGCCCGTCTTGCCTAGTCCGTAGACGTTCCACATATTCGCGGCGTAGTCGTCAATAATATTCCCGTACTTATCAAATCCTTTTGTCTTGTTGCTTTCAATCTTCTCAATAGTTGAGGCCCCGACGAAGCTGTTCCAATTCCCATCCTTGTCAAAATGCCCGTTGTGTGTATAGTTGGAAAGAAGAAGCTTGACGTTCTTTTCTCCAATTAGTCTATCATGTACCCAAAACGAAACGCGCGGATTGTAGTCAATATACGTCTGTTTATTGGTACGAAGCCAAAGTTGTTCAAATATCTTGTAGGGATATCGGTTCGGTTCATTGATGAAAAGATAATCCCTTTTACCCCCTTTTTGAGCAAGTATTTCGTTGGGAAAGACTTTGAACTCAATAAACGAACGGTTTTTGAAATAATATATCTTGTCCGTTTTGTTTACGGATAACAATTCGTTTTCAAAGAAAGGTATTGAATTAACGATATCGTCCATATCTCTCAAAGCTCCCGTTTTCAATGAAGGCAACGTGTCACTTGTTACCGTGATAATCGTCTTCGGCGTTTCAATCGCTCTCATGCAAAGAACTTGCAGAATAGAATACGTTTTTCCGCTATTGGTCCCGCCCTGGTTTATTATTGTTTGTTCCTTGGCGGTGTAATTCCATTCAAAAAGCGGCGTAACTGGAAAGGGACTACTTATCGGCATCGTCTAAATGGTCTTTTAT
>Ga0098048_1000382_pt1 | contig 22099 bp, 22 predicted proteins | sample 13_taG_FD_75052 | JGI IMG/M metagenome (GOLD analysis project Ga0098048, IMG submission 75052) | Marine viral communities from the Subarctic Pacific Ocean - 13_ETSP_OMZ_AT15268 metaG | ecosystem: Environmental > Aquatic > Marine > Oceanic | place: Pacific Ocean | collected 2015-01-16 | reverse complement strand
CATTTAATAGTTCTTGTTTGGTTAGTGTCTTTGTTTCACCTTTGCGCGCGCCGTCATCGTATTCAATCGTCACCTTGTTACCGTTGACCGCTATGATGTGAGCGTGCACTTGCTTACCCTGACCGCTCTCAAGCATAAGTTTAGCCCCTACTTTTAGATGTGCCTCATCAAGTAAATGCTTACCCCCTACTGTGTGAGTCTCTTTGTAGATGTAACGGTATTTAGTGCGCCCCGTTGGAGTCATCCCAATAGGAATGCGCTTGATATATTTATGCCCCGCGCCCTTTGCCAGCAATACACGCACGGTTAAAGATGCTTTGACTAGATCTGAAAACGTTACTTTATTCATTGTTAAGTTTCACTGTATAAACTCTGTTAACGGCTTCATCCTCAACACCTGTGTCATCCTCAACACCTGTGTCATCCTCAACACCTGTGTCAGCCTCAACACCTGTGTCATCCTCAACACCTGTGTCATCCTCAACACCTGTGTCATCCTCAACACCTGTGTCATCCTCAACACCTGTAAATTGTTGAGGCGCTGTGCTGAACGCATTAATAAATGTCGGGTCAAGTATAGTGTCACCGTTGGGCAATGATGGAAGGTCATACAACGCCCGCACTTCATTTATTGTCATGAGTGATCTGACTTTATCAATGTTCATCTTAAGTTGCTCTTGAACCGTTGTTGCATCAAGCCCTGTAAACACTAATTCAAAGCGGTCATCTAACTGATTAACAACATAGCGGTTTAGCCACTGTTGAACCGCTCTTAATAGGGGGCGCAAACCCTTTTCTTTACTCATTAATGCACGGTCAACACCTGTGCCTTGATTCAGTGCTGAACGCACACCTTCTTGCCCAAAATGAAAGCCTAGCTCCATAGGGTCAATCTGATACAACGCACAGATGCATTTCATCAGGTAATGTTGCCACTGTTGAAACTCCATATCTTTATTACTAGATGAGAGATTAAGCGCCTTTAAATCTTCATTACTGTCAGGGTCAAGCTGGACTAGCGGCGTTTTCTTTGCGTTTGCTGACCCGCTAAGCATTTGATAAAACTCACGCCTGAACGATCTGAACAACTGGGGGTTCATCTTGCTCTTAACCGCAATAATGCCCGCAACAGATATGCCGTTTGTAAAGTTTGCCGCGTTGAATATATCAGCGTTTAATAGGTTTGTAATCAGTCCTATTGCTTCTTCAAGTTCAGGGAAACCGTAACCGTGAAAACGCAAATCTGAACGGGGGCGGCGTACACCAAAGCACATATCAGCGCCCATAAATTCAGCTTTGGGTTTATGGTCAATCACTTGAACATATTGCGGTTTGTTCGCATCACGCCGCCCCGCTGACTTTTCAGCGGCGCTCATCTTTGTACGCCTTATTGTGCGGCTGTCTACATTAACAAAGCCCGCAACGTCACCCCCCCTGTTGCGTATAACCTCGAAACAAGCTTGATCATATGTTAGTGAATCCCGCACAAGCATACGCAAGAATGATTCAAAGTTTGTGTCATGCGCAATGCGGTTGTCACCGCAATCAACAATAAACTGATACAGTTCTTGAATGTATTGCGTGTCTTGCTTGCTGGGCATTGCGTCACGGTCTTTTAACCTGATCATGAAACCTATATCATTACCGTCTTTTGACGGTGTTGCAAACTCAGCAACCTGATTAATACGCGTTTGAATTATTGATGCTATCAACGGCACTCTTGTCATTGATAGAAGTTGGTCATAATCTAAACCGCGTGACGTTTCACCCCCTTCATTCATACCTTCTAGCATGTAGGCATTTGCAATGTCACTTGCGTTGACCTGATGACTTGACGGTGACGGAGCTTTTGCGCTGGGGGCGGGCAACGCCTTAAACACTTCATCATCAGTGTTGACGTTATCCGTGTCACTTTTAAACCAGTCAAATAAACCCATTATTGCCTCATTTCATGAAGGGTGAAACACCCGTTGATTGTGCGCTGAACGTTGAAGGGCGCAAGACCGCTTCAAGGCTTGCGTCATTATCAAGGTCAATATCATGTGCGTCAATGAAACGCCGCAAGTATTCAACCCCTTCACTCGTTGAATACACACCCCCTATAAATATAACACGCGCAATGCCCGCTTGCTGTATCAGCTTAGCACATGCAAGGCACGGCTCACCATTGACCATAAGCCAGCACCCCTCAAGCGCAACACCCCGCCGCGCCGCGTTTGCAACCGCGTTTGATTCAGCGTGATTGCACCCGCGTGCAAGCCGTTCACCGCTGGGTATTTGTTCTAGTTCACGCGTGCATATATCTTCACCGCCGCAACAGCGTGACCCGCCCCGCGCACCGCCGTTATATCCATCTGTGACAAGGCTATTAATACGGGGGTCAATGATCAAGCACCCGAACTTGCGCCGCTTACACTCACTTAGTTGAGCAAGGGCGGTTGTTTGCTGTAACCAGTGTCTAAGGTGTTTAGTCTTCATTGATAAACAATTCTGTTGTAACAGGGAAATGAGCGCGTAAGAACTCAAGCACGGCCTTTGCAACGGCTTGCACTTCAGGCTGTGCATGTGGGTGCAAGCGTAGACGCAAGAACTTAAACCAATTCAACAGGTTACCTGACATATAAAACTCTGTGTATAAACACTGAGGCAACACCCCGCGTGCTTGCTCTCGACACACCCCCGCATTAATTAACAGTGCATATGATTCAAAGGCGGCTTCAACCTGATCTTGATATACAGCAAGCGCGGCGCTGTTATCTTGAACCGCGTCACCTGTTGAGCATTGAAGATTCTTAGCCGCCTGTTGCCTTAGCGTTTCAGGTATGAAGAACTCAAGCCCCTTGCTGGTATAACGGCGGGATACCTCATTGAATGAAAATGTGCGGTGACGCATAATTTGCTTGCTCACAAACAGGGGGCAAGTGATGCGCACGCTGACTGTACTGTGCTCAAATGGTGATGTGTGTTGCTCTCTTGCAAGAAAGGCAAGTAAGCGGCGCTCACCTTCATCAAGCTCATCATCAAAGCCGTCTAGTTCATCATTTAACAGGCTCACGCGTGCCGCGCTTACAGCCCGCTTATCATTGCCCATATAGTCAACGAGAGAAACGCCCCCGATAGAGTCACCATATATGTAAATCATCTCTGTGTTTCTATCCATGTGTCAACCTTCTGTTCTAAACGGTTCACAGCAATGCGCGTCTCTGTGAGTGTTTGTGTAAGCGTCTCAAGTATTTGCTTATCATTCTCAAGCGCCGTGACGCGTTGTTCCAGTTGCCCCATTGAACGCCCTTGCTGAAAGCGGTCTTTTACATATGTGTATATAAAGCCCGCTACAGTAACGGCACTCACTAGCGCCGTGATTGATATTGTGTCCATAAACACACCCCCGTTGTGACCGCCGCTGTGACGGCGGTTGTTGTGAATATCTGTGACGTGCAATTACAAGGGGGGCAAACACCCGCGACCGTTGTAAGTCTAAGTTGCATTTCAAGGTTGCGCACCCGCTGGGCAAGCACAGCCTCACGCGCCGCCGCCGCTTCAATAGTCTGCTGTAAGCGCACAATATCAAGTTCACCCCGCGTGTAAGTTTTACGCGATAACCACACACCCGCCTGACGTGCAACGCACCCTTGTGGTAAACGTGCCTTGTCACTCATTTGAAGGGCTGACGGGCAAGGCTTATGTACAACTTCACCGCTTTTAAGCACCCACTGCCCAGTTGACGGGGCGGCGCAAAGTGCGGCGCTCATGATTAAGAGTCTAACCACTGGTCAACCTCGCTTTCACGCTGACTTGTCAACTTCTCAGTTGCATCACGCTGGGCTTCGTTGACCCGCTCAATCTCATCAGCAACGGCGCGTGATTCCCGCTCTACTTCTTCTATCTTAGCCGTCTTAGTCTCAAGTTCTGTGCGCTTGCGTTGATTATCACCAAACAGGAGCGCGATAAAGCCCCCTATTACAGTAAGCGCAAGCTTCACAGAATAGATTAATGCTACTATAACGAGTAAGGCACACAGCAACGGTGCAAGTTGTTTTCTATGCTTATAAATAGCGTTCATTGTATACTCACAGGTGTTTATGTTCACCTGTAAATGTATCACTTGCCCGTCTAAATTTCTAGTGTTGTATTATCTAACAGCGCACGTTTAAGCGAGTCGGTAACAGATGCAAACACTGGACGTGACTTGACTTGATGATGCCGCTACTAGGCGCAAGGGTGCGCCGCCTGACTCAATCATGATTGCGGTGCTTGACATATGCGGCACGTCAGCAACGGAGGGTGTATGAGATTGCAACTCATCCACGCGGTAGAGATCACAGTTCAGATCTTCACCCTTTGCCTCAAAGAACACCGCCCACGTTCCACTTGAAAAGGATAACTCATTGTTACTCATAGTGAAGTCAGGCGTTGAAGTATCGGTGAACGGTAGTGCGTCACCAACACTTACTGCATCAAGCACACCCTCAATACGGTGTGTCTCGACAGGTGAGAGGTCACACACGTTCAGCCGAGATAGCATATCGTCTATATCCGCGTCACCGCTGAGAGTGAGTGGTCGCTCTATCGGTGTGGCGGTCGAGTTCTCGATCTCGCCAAATCCTATGCACCATACAAGACCGCGTGAGCCACGATGTGCGAGTATCGCGTTACCGTTCTCACTAGCCTCTATCACAGGATTTCCCTTAGACACACCTATCACGTTCATGACCGCACCTGAATCAGCATGATCTTGAAGACGCGCGTTGAACATCACAGTAGTGTTTATATTCTTCATGGTGTATCCCCACTTTCATATTGCCACAGTCCTGCCATTATAATTTTTACAGGATGCTGCACAAAAGGTTTATAATAAAAGTTCTGTGTTGCACCACCACTTGTATCAACAACATCACTGCTACCGCCTGACCGAAAAGTACCAAAGCTAGTATTCCCATTGCGTACAGTGAACCATATACGGTCACCCTGAACATAGTTAGCTTTAGGCTTAAGCGTTACGTTTAGACCTGTGCCATTCGTAAAGGCCGCATAATGAGTGTTAGGCTCACCAAAATTAGTGTAGGTGGCTCTCGGTAAATGAACTATCGTTAGATGTGCGTTACGTTTGTATGACATAATAAACCCCTTAGATTATATACCATTGTGAAGTACCATCACTTACAAGCGTGATAGCGTCGTATGTGTTACCTAGAGGAACACTCGTAGTAGCTCCATCATCAATAGTATCACTTGACGAAGCGTTGACGTGGATTGTGGGCGTAGCGAAATAATAACCGCCTGTTGACTTATTCTTAAAGGTATATTTAAACCCTTCGCCAGCAGAAGATGCGCTATTCATATACACATCAACCCCACTTTGATTAAGTAAATATATCTCTTCACTACCTGACGCAACACCTAGTGTCTCTGTAGCATTACCGCTAAGTGATGTCACAGTAGGAACACCACCACCACCACCAGCAGACGCTAAAGCGGTATCAATACCTGACAAGTGAGCCGTGATTGAGGCGGTGTTAGCGCCTGTATAGTTCACGCCCGTGTGCTCACCTACAATGTCATCACTAGCGATTGTCACAGCGCCGTTCACAACAGCTTGGCCGTTAACGATCTCAGCGCGGTTGTTGAACTCACTATCAATCCCTGAGAGATGAGTGGTTAGCGTGTCCGTATCAGAACCGACGTAATTAACGCCTGTGTGATCGCTGGTCAGGTCATCGGACGACTCAGGGGCAACGGTGCTTGTGATTGCCCACGTGGCAATTGAGATGCGTGAGAGAGCAATATGACCATTTTGTGAGAGATCAAACGAAGTCAGCCCATCGAATGTGTTAGTACCATCTCGCTCAACGGTCGTTGTGCCTGTGCCTAGACTCTTGACCACTACCTCATAACTCGGCTTGCAATCAGCCAAAGAAGGGAGCGTAATGGTCACATCACTAGCGGTGTTAACGATGTAAACTAGTCTATCCTCATTACCGTGTGTGATTGTTGAGTTAGTACCGCTCGCGTCTACCTCCGTTACACTCACAGGCGTGAACTCACCTAGTCTATAATTGACTACTAAGAAAGTGCCGCTTTGGTTCTCCACTAGAGTCTCAATGACTACGCGTTCACCAGCCTGTAAGGTGTATGTGTTACCACTGAGTGCACTGCTATCAAATCGTTTTAGGTAAGACCTATAGGTTATCCCGTTCTGGAAATTGTAAGCATTAAAGAGATTAACAGTCAGCGTTGATGAACCTCTATTCTCAACATAGAACCGATTACCATCTAAACCGTTCACAAAGTCATTGGCGCTGTATATATCAGGTAATGATATTGTGCGCGCTGTTGTCTCATCATAAGATGTCACATACTTATGACGCGCGTAAACAGTCTTTGAGATGTTACCTGTTAGAACTACCTCACCATGTACCGCACCCGCGTTTAAGAAAGCTTTACGGCCTGTATCATAGTTCAGCGCGGCGCCTGTGCTTAAGGCGCTAGTTGCTGTCTCTACTTCAAAAGCTGGCGACGTGAAACAGTACCACTTTACAGGGTCACCCGCACCTGATTGATACAGCCTTATTGTGCCTTGTGCTTCAATGGTGAGCCGTCTTGTGTATACTGCAACAGTGGGTGCGGCTGTGCCGTCAGCATAATATAGCGCACCCTGACCGCTAGTGTCATACAGAGAAACAAGCACAGCGTGTGCTGATAGATTCGTTACAAGTATGGTGCTACCATCAACAATTGAACCACTACCATGCGCGGGAACACGCACCTGAATACTACCTGTTAGGGTTGGTGAGATAACATACTCAGTATTGATAGCAAGGTTATTTATAATCGAACGGTCATCAAGCAACGTAGGTGCGACCCCGCCGCCCGCGCTGGCTAGCGCGGTATCAATACCTGATAAGTGAGCCGTGATTGAGTCTGTGTTAGCGCCTGTATAGTTCACGCCCGTGTGCTCACCTACAATGTCATCACTCGCGATTGTCACAGCGCCGTTCACAACAGATTGACTGTTCACTGTGTCAGCGCGGTTGTTTAACTCAGCATCGACACCTGACAAGTGAGCCGTGATTGAGTCTGTGTTCGCGCCTGTATAGTTCACGCCTGTGTGATCGCTGGTCAGGTCATTTGCGCTGACCTCTTCATTGATCCACTGCGCGCCGTCATACCGCAATACTTGCCCTGTTGCGGTATTAGTTAACACAACGTCACTGATGTCATCTAGCTGGGCAAGGCTTTCACCGTTGTCAATCTTGTCAACTTTGCCCGCATCAATTGCGCCGTTCATATCAGCATTGATCAAAAGCATATCACTGACAGCAAACGCTTGCCCAAAAGCGGTATCAGCGACGCTGACCTTATAAAAGTCACCCTGTCGAGCATTTGATAAGTCAGGGGTCAACGCCGTTGCATCAAACACACCCTTATATACAAGCCCCCCAGCAACCGCCGCAACACCCTGTGACACAACAGTCATTAATTGATCAGGTGTGATTGCCTTATTAACATTTGCACCGCTAAACGCCTCCTCATCTGTTGCAATGGTGAACGTTGTACCTTTACCTGTTAAGATAGCCATAATATAACCTCAGAATGAACGTGACATAAAAGTGATTGCGACTTCAGGAGATGCCGCCGCGCCTAAGTTTGAAAAGTCAATCTTGATCTTGTCAAACATAAAGCCCTGACTCATGAGCACCGCTGATGTTTGCGGCACAAGTGATTCAACATCAACAAAGTCAAAACCGTCAACAGGGAAGAACCGCACGGCATAGTCACCGCCGTCAAGCCCCGTTGTACTTATCTGAACATTTACAAGCGTGTCAGCGGGTGAAAATCCTATATTAGATTTATCAAGTATCACGGGGGTTGCCCCGCCCTGACCGTCAGGTTGTGCTTCAACCTTATAAGTGCGTTTTGCCATACGTCATTAACCTTTCACAGCGTGTTTTATATAAGTATATCACACGCGTGATTGTAATGACACAGCATTGCTTGCGCTAGTAAAACCAACACACGCCCGCATCATTGTGAGATGCGGGCGTGTGCTGGTGAATCAATGACTGTTTGCTGTGTTCAGCCTAATCAATTCACCGCGTTATCTAAACCTGTTGCATCTTGATCAGCGGTCATAAAGTTCAGCAAGGTGAAGTCAGTGCCGCGACGTGTCACAAGATTCTTACCATGCACAATCACCTTCAAGCCTGACAGGGCTGATTTGCCTGTATCTGAGTCAGGTGTCAGTGCGTTTCCAATCATATCAGGTGTCAACCCTTCATCAGAAATACCCAGCACGCCGCAAAGCATTGCACGCACGTTGCGCGGGGTTGTCTCTTTATCTTGCATGAGTAACCATGAACGCGCGCACCCTTTAGGGTTTGCGTTAAGGTCATCACTGTCAAGAACGGTACACTCAAGAACAACAAAGGCGCGCTGTGAGCGGTTCTCACCTTCTTTAAAATCATCAATGCGCACAAGGTATTTACCTACACCAAAATATTCTGATTGGCGGCGGGCTGTTGTTGCGGCGATTTGGTCAATGAAGCTCATATGCTTCTCACTTTCTCTTATGCCTTGCGGCTTGTTTCTTGTGCCTTGCGGCTTTGTGCGTTGTCTTTATTAACAAAGCATGTTGTCAGTGTTACCATGTAATACACACCGCGTCAACTATCTTTTCATAAATATATCAAGGGGGCTTAATTTATCTTTTACAGGTAAGGGTTTGCGCCAGCACCGCCCTTTAGAATCAACGCCTATTCTCTCATTTGTATGTGTATCAATATACGCGTCTACTTCACCGCCCGCTGGGCTTGTACTCTTAACCCATTCAGGCACGTCTTCTGTATCCATATACTCAACAGCTGGCACACTGCTGGGCAAAGGGGGTGATTCAAGCGGCGTGTCTGTCAGTGTGACCGTAAATACACCCCCCTGACCGTCAGCAACTTCATTGTCTCTTGTCAATAACGCATCTGCAAAGCCTGTGACCTTATCTAGCCATTCACTTGAATATGAAACAGATGTGTCAAACTTCACCTTTGTCAATGTAGCCTTTGAACCATACTTGCCGTGTTGATCTTCAAGCGCCTTTTCTAACTCGCTTAATCGTTCACGCTGGGCTTTCTTTGTAGGGGGTGCAACAAAGTCAGGATGAAGGGCGGCCACTTCAAGCCGCTGGTCAACTGTCAAGCGCGCCTCTTTGCTGTTACGCACAACACGGCACATATTAAGCGTCATTACAAGTTGATCAAGTGTGAGGTCATCAAACACAAGACGCTGGTGAGCGTCAACAATATGAAACGCGTCACCGTTAAACGCTTCAGTCACACTGTACGTCAATGACTCAAGTTTATTGCGCACAGCGTCAAGACGCGGGGCTTGTTCAACGGCGGGGGGTGTTGTTGTTGTTGTCATGTCTTCGCTCTCTTGCGGGGGGTTAAGTGTGTTGTTAATGATAAGCAATGCGCTTTCAACGGCGGTCAAAGCCTTTTCACCGTCAGCCGTGTCTTCAAGTACAATGCTGAACGTGCTGACCAGCGCGTGCAAGCCTGTGCTGAAAAGTCTTAAATCTTCATTCATCTCTTATACCTTGCTCTTGTATCTTATAGCGCGTTCAATGCCTGTGCGTTTATCTCACAATTCACATATCTCAGTAACAGCGCAACTTGCGCGGGTTGCACATCAGCGGTGCTGTCAATGCTCTCTTTGATGCGCACTATTCTTTTAATACTTTCAGATGTGCATAACTGTCTAAAGTCAGCGCGGGATAATGTATCAAGCGCGGTCGTCAAATCTGTGACAGGCTTGAGCGGGGGCGGTGTTGCCTGTGTGATTGTCACGCCCCCTTGTGAGGTTGCTGTAATCTTAACGCTCTTTACAGGCTCAACACGCTCACGCGGTTCTGTATGTGCATCAAGGGGTAACCATAAATTCTTCCCTTTAACGGTTGCGCGCCGCCAGCCGCACCGCGTCATTGCATTTGCAAACTTAACATTGCTCAAACGGGCGGCGGGGTCGCGCGTTGACAGTTTCCGTTTTACTTCAGCGTATGACACGCATGAGATACCCCGTTCTAACTCCTCTGATAGTATGTCACTCAGTTCTTCAACAATGTAATCAGGTTGTGTGAACTTCATGTTGTGCGCCGCTTGCCAGCCGCGCTCAATTGCGGTTAAATTCCATTCTTCACATATCACCCCTTCATACTTGCGCGTATCTTGATGACGCTCACGGGGTATGTTCTGACCTAACACACAACGCTGGTACGCTTCAGCGTATAACTGTGGCAAAACATCACGCACACCGTCAATATCAAGGCGCTGGTCAGGCGTGTTGAGATCATCAAAACAATCAAGCACAAGATAACGGCGGTTTCCTGTGTGATCGCTTAAGAATATGTTATCATTACTGTTTGTGATAAAATAGGTTGCTCTTAACCTCTCTTCATGTTCACGCCCAAATGCAAAGCGCCCCTTATCCTTCTTAGTAGTAAGAAACGCTTTGATTGATGCGTCTGTGCTGTTGCTTGACAGGCTTATTGCTTCGGGCAACTCTACAAGAAAACAACCCAGCATTGATGCGATCTGATCACCCTTGTGAGCGCCCGCACCCATATCAATGCCGCTATCATGAAAATAATCCATGCCTAATGTCTCAGTTAACCCCAGCACAGCGGCGCACAGTGACTTGCCCACACCCTGACCGCCCGCAAGCGTTAGAACGTGTTGAACGTCAGGGTAAGTGTTACCCACATAAATGTTCCTTAATATCCCTAACATAACGGCACGCCCATAAGCTGAATATAACTCACGCTTAGGGTGATCAGCGGGCAAGTTCAAAAGGTTACAAAGCCAACTATCAGCCCCGTCAAGCCGTCTCTTATTATCCCACTGTAAGGACTCTATCCAAGCGGTCACGGGGTCAAATGCGCGTTGCATTGCAACAGATCTCACAACGCGGCTTATTTGACCGTCGGGCACGTTATCAAGTGCATAAGGGTGATTGAACACCTTTTCAAATGTGATGTAATGCGCGTCTTTAAACTTAAACCACTCTGCTGAGCGTGCTATTCTGACCTCGCGGTCAACCGCGCCGTATACATCAAGGTGAAGGTCACGGTGAACAAACACCTGTTCAAGACGTGAGTTATACTGAAGTAACCCCGCCGTGCGCCCGTCGTGCAATAAGATCTGTTGCAAGTTCGATGAGTTCTTACGCACCGCGCCGCGCTCATTACGGATTAACTCAAAGACAAGCCCGTCAAACTTATAGAATCCGTTATAATTTCCCGCTGTATCAACTCTCCAGTGTGTATCACCCTGTTGCATATACTTAGAGGCTGTAAGCACAAACATGACACCATCACCTGAACGCGTTGCAAACATGTTCATTGAACCCTGACCTAACTGAGCAAGGCGCACATTGCGCACCTTATCTGTTTGCCCTTGCTGGCTCATCAGGTCATCAAAGTTCTTGTTGAAATCAGCAACGCTCATTGTGTGGACTTGCCCCGCAACCTCAACAAACACTTCTTCATCAAATCGCACATTGACGGGCTTGAACTTGGGCGGTCTACCCCGCCCCTGATTTGATGAGGTTGCGGCGGCTATCTGTTCAATAAAGTTAGTCTTTTCAACAAGGGGGGTGAATCCCGCAAGCGTTACGCGCCGCCCGTCATCAGTATGCTCACGCAAGAACCGTTCAACTGTTTTAGGGTTTGCACTGTTCTTGCGGTTAACGGTGCTGAGTTCACGGGTGCAACGTGTGCCTAAGTCCGAAACTTTAGGATCAACAGCTTGATAACCTAGTGCCCCATTACATTGAGCATACACCGCTTTAAAGTACCGCTTAAGGTCATCCGCATTAACCTTCACATGATCAGGCGCAAGCCCCGCCCCGTGTACTGTGTAACCTTCATTATCATCAAGCCAATAGTATGCATGACAACCGTGACCCGTGTAAGTAATGAGTGACGGCTTGCCTATGTACGGCACAAACTGATTTGTGAGTATGGGCGTGAAGTGTTGTGCGGTCAGGCGCTTTAGATCATCAACGGGCATAAATGATAAGACGGCTTTTACAAGGTCAGGGGCGTGCCGTTTATCATTCGGGTCAAGATCAGCAACCGCAACGGGCTGACGGTCTTTATATAGCGACGTTATATTATTCTCAATCAGCCGCTCTTTTGCGCGGGGTGCATACCCCTGATGAACAAGTGTATCAGTTAAATCAAAGTCAATGTAACAGGCCGCAATCTTACCCAGCGCCTTTTGTTTCTGTTGTGACGGGTCAGGGAAATACCCTGTTATCACCCAGTTCTGAGTGTAGGTTGTGGGGTTGTTTAAATGGTTCTGTTTGACCGTGCGCTGTGCATGGTACATCTTGCCGTTTAACGCGGGGGGCATAGGGGGCAACACAGACTGTGTTGCTGTCGGGTAATATGACTCTTGTGCCATTGATTAAGCTCTCTTGTGATTAAAGGTTGAACACAGCGCCTGTAACTGTAATACAGCCGTGAGCGGTTTACAAGTGCTTTCTGTGAGCACTTCCAGCGGGTCAGTATCATACGCGCGCATCATCACAGGCGCGGCGCGTGTTAGCCTGTTAATCATCATCATCTTACCCTTTCTCTTTTGTTTCCGTGTGCACCCTAACACCACCTTTGCAAGCGTGCAAGAACATGGTGAACACAAATTGCCCGTACACTGAAACATAAATAAATATCAGCAATAAATATAAATGCATAAACTATATTTATTTATGTTTACAAGTTCTCTATAACTGTGTTCAGCGTGTTCTAAGTGCTTGTTTTCATTAAGACGATTTCATAGTGTGCAACGTCAACATAAGCCACTTGCACAGTTTTAGAACTGTACAACGTGATTACTAAAAGCGTTGCACACTACACAATAACTGTGCTTGTACAGTATAAGGTATGTGGTTTTATGTGTTTACACTCGCGCCTTTTGTGACTATAGTTTAAAGCGTAACAAGTAAACTGAAAGGCACAAGAATGACAACTGATGAACACACGGCGGCGTTGGTCTATGACCTAGTTGAGCCGCTGTTGAGAGACAACACAGTTTTAAGAGATGATTTACAACGCGCTATATTACAGCACCTGATAAGATCAGGACACAGAGACACCGCCGCTTCACTTCTATCTGTATCAGATGCCAATGCAAACGGCGTGCTTGACATGCTCATTAATACTGAAGTCACGCTTGAACAGGTAAGGTCACAACTGTGCTGACTCACGTTTCTGCAACATCAATAAAACTTTTCAAGTCGTGCCCGCGCCGCTGGTTTGAACGGTATGTGCTCGATAAACGTGAGCCGTCATCAAAGGCAATGATACGCGGCAACAAGGTGCATGAATACCTTGAAGAGTATCTGTTAAACGGGCAAGTGCCTGATGATACAGATGAAGGGTTAATTGCACAGGCGGGGCTTCATCACTTGCCCACACTGACAGGTGAGTATCATGTTGAAATATCACTTGCAGAGTTGCCCATTTATGACACGCCCGCCCCCTTCAAAGGATTCATTGACCTTTATGTTGTAGGTGACACACCTGAAATACTTGACCATAAGACAACATCAAACTTTAAGTATGCGCTGACCGCTGAACAACTCGCTGAAGATACACAGCTGATTATTTATGCGGCGCACGCGCTCAACAACTGTGATGCAGACTACATAAGATTAACCCACGTTTGTTATCTTACAAAGCCCCCTTATAAGAGTCAGCGCACATCAACGCTTGTGTCTAGGGCGCACGTTGAAGAACGATTCTTAGACATACTTGAAACAGTTAAAGATATGGTTGCGGCGTGTGAGTTGCCCGCCACAACAATGCTGAAGAATAAAGACCACTGCTGGGCATATGGTAAGCGTTGCCCTTACTTTGATGATTGCCAGCGCACAATAAACCATAAAGGAATCAAGAACATGAGTGATAAACAACTAGCTGTGATCGACCGTTTACGCGGCGTGAAGCCCCCTGTGACAAGTGACGTGAAGACAAGTGACGTGAAGACAAGTGACGCACACCTGTACGTCAATTGTGTACCGCTGGGCGTAACGCTTACACCCCTAAGTGACGGTTTAAAACCGCTTGTTGATAAGGTATGCACAAGCAAGGGGGTTGAACACATCTCACTTATACCATACGCACAGGGATATGACCTTCTGTCAGCCCTAATTATGAATGACGGTTTGCCCGCTGGTCACTACTTTGCACACAGCCGTTCACCCTTGTATGAGAAGTGTTGTGACGCGCTACACAGCGCCGCGCAAAAGGTTGTGATAGGCCAATGACCCCGCAACTCGCGCACCTGATGAAGCACAAGGCGCGCGCGCCTGTTGCTGTCAGTGAAGCTGTGCGCCTGTCTCGATTACCCGCTTACACATATGTTGAGAGTGACCTTACTGACGCGCTCAAGACGGTCAACGGCACAATGCGCTTGCGCGCTAGTCAAAACAAGGCGCTGATCACGGCGCGTGATCAAGGCGGGGGCTTTGTGGGGGGTATCGGTTGCGGGCACGGTAAAACCTTGATCACGTTATTACTGGGGCGCGTGCTAGACGTTGAACGCGTTGTGCTACTGTTGCCCGCCGCGCTCATAGAAAAGACGCGAGTTGAGGCGGGTGAATATCGTAAACACTTCAACTTCACCACACCCGTGCTTATATCTTATGAACGCTTAAGCCGTGAAAGCGGCGTGAACGCTTTACGAGACTACGCACCGCAACTTATTGTGTGTGATGAGGCGCACAAGATTAAGTCATTGCACAGCACCCGCACGCGGCGGCTGGGTAAGTATTTATTTGAGCAACGCGCCTGTAAGTTTATTGTTATGAGCGGTACACTATTTAATAAAACAGTGGGTGACTTTGCACACCTTGCAGACTGGGCGCTTGAAGAAGCATCACCCGTGCCGCGCAACAGTCGAGATGTGACCTCACTTGACAACTTATTGACGGGTGACGCTGACCGCTTTGAATATGCCGCTTTCTCAAAGTGGCTAAAAGGGCGCAAGCCCCGCGCCGCCTTATATGACACACTCTCAAAAGCGGGCGGCGTAATGTTCACAAGTGATGAACAAGTGAAGTCATCATTGCGGCTTGAGCAAATTGAAATGAGCGTGCCTGATGAGTTGCGGGACGCAATCAATCAGTGCTTTGCTGACGGTGTTGTTGAAGGGCTTGAAAAGTATATTGACGCAAATGTCTTAAGTGAAAGTGATCACCTTTGGGCTGATGATGACGCGTTTGCGTTGCGTGCGCTAGGTCAGGTCACAATGGGCTGTCTGTATGTGTGGCACTGGGTAGGCAAGCGTGATGATGAATGGTTGAACGCACGCCGTAACTGGTCAAGAGCGGTGCGCAAGTTGCTTGAGTATCAAGATGAGCTTGATTCACCCGCGCTTATATTTAACCGCTTCAATGAACTTGATGATGACTTGCATGACCTGTTCAGCACAGCGAGGGATGAATGGGCGGCGGTCAAGCACCGCGAACCGCCACCGAAGCATCAACACTGGGTCAGTGACTATTTTATTGATGCGGTGTGTAAACTTGCGCGGCGTGACACACACCCCGTCATCATATGGGTTGACCTTCAAGCCATAGGTGAGCGCATAGCGGCGCGGCTTGATATACCATACTTCGGGGCGGGCGCAACTCTACCTGACAAGGCTGTAACATGTGTGATGAGTATTAAGGCACACGCAACAGGTAAGAACTTGCAAGCATGGTCACGCAACATCATTGCGCACCCCCTTGCTGACCCTTCAATGTATGAACAGTTGATTGCACGCACACACAGAACAGGTCAAGCCGCTGATGAGGTTACTGTCAGTGTGTTTCACTTCTCAATATTTGGTTCAGCATTGCGGCGTGCAATAAAACAGTCTTATGTTGTTCAGGAGAGTACACAACAGCCTTTGCGCCTGTGTTATGCTGACAAGATACGGGTGAAATATGAAACGCTTACCTAAATTACCTTTTACAGATGTTGAGACGGTTGAACTCGTTGACGATTCATCACGGGATTTGACGCACGTTGACCCGCGCCTGAAAGGTATTGACATACCCGTGACGCTCAAAGGCTTTGATGATTTCACCCGTGAACGCTGGGTGCTTGCTGTTGAGATGATGATAACACGCGGCATTGAAACAACAACTGAGATTGCAAGCAAGACGGGGCTAAGTTCACGCACGGCGGGCATACTACGCAAAGAAGTGATTGCGCGCTGGGCAAACACTATGACACGCGGGGCGCTTAACCAGCGCCGTGAGAAGTTGTATATAGAGGCTGACCGCGTAAAGTCTGAATTATGGCGGCTTTATGAAAAGGGTGAACATGAAGGCGCTGACTTTAAAGAACAATTATCATATCTTAAGATGATTGTTGATACAGGCGCGCGTCAAGCTAAACTGTGCGGGCTTGAAGCGATACCTGAAGACCAGCAAAGCCCCGCCAATAACAAAGACAAAGCACAGATCACAAGCGAAGCTGAAGCCCGCTTAAAGTTGCCTGTCGGTTCACTTGAGACAATAGGCAAAGCATTGGCTGAAGCTATTAGTAATCAAAGGGGTAACGCCGATGAATGAGGAACAAATCAACAAACTGATCAAGACTAAAGAAGGGCGGCGGCTGTTGTCTATTCACAGCCCGTCATTCTTTGCCGTTTATTATATGGGCTTTGATTATGTAGCGCATCAAGAGAGATGGATAAATGAATGCGTGCGCCTGACAAGACTTGCACATGAGAGAAACAGCAAAGAAAAGTTATTGTTGCTCGCGCCGCGTGATCACGGCAAGTCTTACCTGTCTATACTCTATACCGTATGGCGCTTATGCACGGATAGAAACTCAACAATCCTCTTTGTCAGCGCAACGAGTGGGCAAGCTGAGAAACGCCTAAGACTTGTTAAAACATTCCTAGAAAGCGCAATTGTGATTGATGACTGGGCAAGTGACGATTTGCCCCCGTTCAGGACACCTAGCACTAAATGGATAAACACACAAATTTACCTTAACCGTGATATTGAAAGTATTGATCCGTCACTTGAGGCAGTGGGGGCGGGGGGCGCGGTCACAGGCGGGCACTTTGATGTGCTTGTGCTTGATGACGTTGATGATGATAAAACCACATACACAGCTGGTGTGCGGCGTAAAACACGGGAATGGTTATCAGGTACAATACAGCCCGTACTTACACGCAACGGTGTTATGCTGGCTGTAGGTACTAGAAAACACGCAGATGATATTTACGCGCACATGATCAAAGACGCAACATTCAACCTGATACATGACCGCGCAATTATTAAAATGCCTGACTCATACCAGTTTGTAACTGAAGTTGACGGCGCGGGGCGTGACGTGATCAAAGAAATAACAGTACAAGGTGAAAGCACTGTATTATGGCAAGATCAACGCCCGATTGAGTACCTATTAAAAGAGCGCGCAACAGTAGGGTCACGTCTCTTTACAAGAGAATTTCAAAATGAAGTGCAAGACGCTGATGACGCAATGTTTAAAACAGAGTGGCTTGACGCGGCACTCATGCGGGGGCGCTCACTAGGCTTGCGTGAGATACCTAGCGCGGTGGGTAAGTTGCGCGTTATACAAGCGTGGGATTTAGCCTTAGTTACTGACGCAACACGGGCTGAAAAGAATGACAGTGATTTCACTGTAGGTATTTGCTGGGCAAGTGATGAGGCGGGGCACAGATACCTTTTAGATATCACGCGCTTCAGAGGTGTCTCACCTTCTGAACTATACCGCCGTGTTGAACTATTCTTTAATAAATGGCGGCAATACGTCACGGTTGTTGCGGTTGAAAAGAATAATTTCGGGCAACTCCACACGCTCAACTTAAAACAGCGTAGTGACATACCTTTAAGAGAGCATCAAACAACAGCGCGTTCAAAAGCGTCAGCCCTGACAGGCGTGCCCCGCCTCACAGTATTGTTTGAGAATGATAAAATCACTTTGCCCAGCCGTGACAAAGATGACAGAGACACGCTTGAACCCTTGATCAGTGAGTTGCAAGGGTACGGCGTTGAAGCGCATGATGACACGGTGCTTGCCTTGTCAATCGCTGAAGCAACTTTACAATCAACCTCTTTTGAATACAGCGTCAGCTTTGGAGATGTAGAGATTGACATGTGGGGTGATACTGTGCGTGATGATCAACGCTGGGCGCAAGATGCTGAAAACAGCCATTTAACTAAATTGTGGGATAGTATAGGCTTGGATGATGAGGTTCATTAAACATTATCAAGGGGCTTAAATATGGGCTTATATAGTTCAGTGACAGGTGATCAACCGCTAAGTTTTGAACGTGCGGTGCAAGGCGGGCAACGGCTACCCGCGCGAACAGATGACCCCTTCTTGCAACAACGAGAGATTGAAAACATTGTTGCAACATATAACGCGGTAAACCCATACACAAAGAACCGCAATCAAATTGTATACGTATCATCAAGCAATGTTGTGGCCGCATCCTATGACGTAACAACCCGCGTGTTACTTGTCGAGTTTAGACGACATGTAAAGGGTCAGGGCGCAATTGCGGGCGGCGGTGCGCGCTATGAATACGCGGGCATAAGTGAGCCACAATGGAACAGCTTTAAGCGTGCGGGTAGTAAAGGGCGTTGGGTGTGGGCAATGCTAAGGCGGCGCGGCGTACCATACAGGCGCATAAGATAAATAATACACACCACACTTGACAAGCCCTTAACACGCGCCTAGACTTGTACCCTGTAAGTAATACACAAACGCCTTGCGCGTGAAAGGTACAAGTAATGAAACGTGAACTCATAGGCTTTGATATTGAAACCTTCTTCATCGTCAATCAGGTTGCGCCCCAGCCTGTATGCGTATCTCTTTACTCACAAGATACGGGGCGTGAACTCTACAAGGCACACAGCGGCGCGGCACGCCTTAAAGAATTACTAAGCGACCCCGCCGTTGATCTCGTTGCACACAACGCAAACTTTGACCTGATCAGCATGAGTGTGTTTGACCTAGACCTATTCACGGCATTTATGACCGCGCTGAAAGCGGGGCGCATCTACTGTTCAAAGCTTGCTGAGATCTTATTGAACACCGCTGACCCCGCATGTGAAGGTCACGCACGGGTTAACGTGTTTATTGACAGGGGTGAAGATTATGCAACGGGGCGCTGGTTACCTGTTTCGAGTAATGCCCTTGTAGGGTGCGCATATAAATATCTCAGCGTTGACTTGAGCGGTGACAAAGACAGTGACTTGCGCCTTTCATACGGCACGCTTGTTGATACACCGCTTGACCAGTGGTCACAGGCCGCCCGTGATTATGCAGAGGGTGACGCGCAATACACACATGACGTGTTGCTTGCCCAGCGTCAGCGGGGTGTGCAACTCGCGGCGCGTATCGGTGCAAACCCGCTTGCTGATTTAGGGCGGCAAACATTTGCAGAGTACGTCTTACAAATGTCATCAACCGTGCTAGGTGTTCAGGTTGACGTTGACCGTATTGATGAAGCCGTTGAGGGGCTGATGACAGCACATAATGAAAGCATTGAAACCGCGCTGACATATGGGCTGTATAAAGTCACAAAGAATGAGCGCGGTGTAAGCACTGTCAATGCACAGGTTCAAACCCTGTTGCGCCGCGCGCTTGATCTTGTGGGCATTGATCACCCACAAACCAGCGCGGGCAAACTGACCACTAACAAGACAGCAATGAGCACGCTTTATGATGCTATTGACTACGCGCTAAGCTATAGGCGCAACCTAGACCATAAAGCACCGCTTACTGATCAGGACGTTGCAGAACTCGCGGGCATACAGTCAGCGTTTAAGAGTCGTGAGGCTAGTGAGACGGCTTGGAAAGCAAAGCGCACGTTTCTTGATGCGTTGCGCGGCGCGGCGCTTAACCCTGACAGCCGCTTGCGCTACAAATACAATGGATTGATGGAAACGGGGCGCACGTCGTCGTCATCACCTAACTTGCAGAACATACCTAGAAAGGGGGCGGCGCGGTCATGTATCAAGCCGCGTGCGGGGCATATCTTCATCATTGCTGACTACTCAAACGCCGAACTAAGAACACTTGCACAAGCTCACATCAATGAAGGGCGTGCGTCACGCCTTGCAAGCGAGTACCAGCGCAACCCGCAATTTGACCCCCACCTGTTTATGGCTGTGCGCATACTAGGGGGGTTGACTTATGACGACGGCTTGAGGGTGCTCAGTGACAAGGCACACCCGCAATACAAGGCGCTTAAAGAGAAGCGGCAACTAAGCAAAATCGCAAACTTCGGGTACGCGGGCGGGCTGGGTGCTGAGCAATTTATTGACTATGCAAAAGGATACGGCACGCGCCTGACCTCAGAACAGGCCAGCACGTTGCGTGAACAGTGGCTTGATACATGGGTAGAGATGCGTGAATACTTTGAACGGCGGGGGGTAATGTTGCGGGATGCTGAAGAAAGTGACTTGCTTGAACGTGTGGATGCGCTCACCAGCACAGGCAAGGCGCGGCGCTCAAAGCACGTCAGTGATAAAGACTGGGCGTGTGTGTATACCTTCAAGTCATCAGGGCGTGCGCGCTACTTGCGCAAGTTCACCATTGCGTGCAATACACCCTTTCAAGGCATTGCTAGTGACGGCGCAAAAGACGCGCTTGTTGATGTGTTCAGTGAGTGTTTCCTCGATGCTGTGTCACCCCTGTACGCATGCAAGCCTGTGCTGTTTGTACATGATGAGATTGTGCTAGAAGTACCCTTTGACGGCACGCCCGCCGCACACCACAAAGCCAGCGCCGCCGCGCTTCGTTTGCGTGATATCATGGTGAAGGGTATGCAACAACACACACCTGATATCCCCGCGCTGGCTGACCCGTGCCTATCATATGAGTGGACTAAGGACGCTGAGAGCGTGACGCTTGATAACGGGCTGTTGTCAATCTACTCATCAAAAGAATAATACAGCTTGACATACCCCCACACGCCTGTATAGTGCCAAGCACACGGTTGTAATAATACAGCACTCACGGCGCAAGCCACAAGACACAAGACACAAGACACAAGCCCGCGCCGCTAGGTGCAATATCGAGAGAGAGAGACAGCATGTTACAAGACACACTAAACGCCGCACGCCGTGAACTGGATGCGCTCAGCATCACCCGTGACTGGTACATTGTTGACATACATGACGCACCGTTACCTGTTGCGCTTTGGCGCACGTTCATACACCGCCGCCCCCTTGTGCGCCTCAACAGCGCGATTGAAGCACAGCGTGACATTGTTGATTATCTTGAATCGTCACCTGTACAATACAGGCTTCACCCCGCCGCCTTGCCTTGCATTGATGATGCGCTCTTTGATCTCGTTGACGTGCTGGGTGATAGTGATGTAACCGTGACGGGTGTGATTGATGGGCGTACTGTTGACACCGTTGACGGCGTGTTGATTGTGAAGTGCAACGAGATTGAACAGTACCGCGTTGTATGCGGTGACGCGGCGCTGGATACACGCAAAGTCACTGACCTTGCCGTTGACCTTGAAGGGCGCTTGCGTATCAACACACTCACGCTAGAGTGTGCGGGCGGGCGCGCAACAATAACAGAACCGTCAAGCCCGCTCACAGATTCAGCCCGCGCCGCGCTTGATTTACTGTGCGCGCGTGACCTGTTGCTATCAGGTGAGATTGACGGCGCTGTAGTGATAAGCGAGCAACTGGAAACAGCCGTGCGCGTCACCGCCCGTATCAAGGGTGAAGTTGTGTATGAGAGAAGCGGTGACCACGCGCTTGAACTTGACGCTGAAGCCCTTTGTAAAGCTATCAGCACATTACCCGCACATCTTCACGGGCACAGCCTAGCAAATAGATTCAGTGACGTGCGTGCCGTCAGCAATATAAGCGGCGCGCTGGTCACTGTTAACCACTGGCAAGCCGCCCGCATCAAGCCCGCCGCACACTAGGCACAGGCACGGGGCTTGCCCCTGTTGAGCCAGCACCCGCGCTCACCACAGGCACAGGCACGGGGCTTGCCCCTGTTGAGCCAGCACCCGCGCTCACCACAGGCACAGGCACGGGGCTT
>Ga0098048_1000379_pt1 | contig 22161 bp, 37 predicted proteins | sample 13_taG_FD_75052 | JGI IMG/M metagenome (GOLD analysis project Ga0098048, IMG submission 75052) | Marine viral communities from the Subarctic Pacific Ocean - 13_ETSP_OMZ_AT15268 metaG | ecosystem: Environmental > Aquatic > Marine > Oceanic | place: Pacific Ocean | collected 2015-01-16 | reverse complement strand
GCCCCCGCCAACCAACGGAGGACAAGATGAAGAATGAGTACACCACAGACATGAATGGCGAGACCATTCACACCAGTCAGCTTTGCTGCCGCTGCTCAGAGTTCAAGGGCGAGATGCAAAAACACGCTGACGAAGATATCGGTGGGTTCTTCCTGTGCAACTTTTGCGTAGGCGAGATCCTTGAGCGGAAGCAGAGGGGGGACTGGTGATGACACAACATGACATGATCGAGGGCGCCAAGCGCGCCAAGTTTAAGATCGAGTTCATGGCGATGATGCTACTCGCAGATCGCAAGGACAAAGCAGCGGAGGCGTACGAAGAGGCGCTGCGCGAGTTGAAGCAGATCATAGGAGAGTAACAACAGAACCTCGGGCTTCGGTCCGGGGTTTTCCCAAAAACCCGCAGGGTTTTTGGGTCTTCGGGCGCAGGTCGCAGGCCCACATATATATGGCGCGGGTCGCAGGTCGCAGGTCTATTATTTATTGGATTAGTTGGGATATTATGGTACTGTTTATGTGAGCAATATCGCTCGATAACGGAGGTTAATTAAATGAAGTATGCAGATGAAATCCAGAAAGCGAATGGTCTGATCAGTCAAGCCAGAAATATGCTCGAGGAAGTCACGTGCGAGATGATGGACGATGGCTTTGCCGATCAGGAAAAGCTGTCCGAACTCGAGGAACGTATTGACGAACTCGATCACGTCGAAGGTGAGCTTGAAAGCATAGCGCCCATCAACTAGACCCTCCGTGCCCGGGCAGGCTGGATACCTGCCCGGGGAACGCGGACCAAACGGAGACAGACAGATGAGATTCAAAGAATGGTACAACACATGCGATGAGATCGTGCAGCGCAAGGTCGGTGTAGGCGTCGAGGATTTACCAGACGCACCATGGGCTGACTACTACGAGGATGATCTCACTCCGCACGAAGCTATCGAGTGCGCTAAAGAAGATGCATGGCATGACTACCTAGTGCCTGGCATCCTGTAACCGGTCCCTCCGGAGACTAGGGCCACCATTCGGTGGCCCTAGTTTTTTGCGGTCCATATACATATGGCGCGGGCCGCAGGACGCAGGACGCAGGATTATTTTATTTGATTTGATGGGATTATCTGATAATATCTTAGGACATGGAAAAACGCGGAGGTTAAACCATGCAAATGCAAACCCGATATAAGAAAAGCCGCCGAGCTATGGCGGGTTACACGTTTAAAGTGTTAAAGCCTGTCACCAATAAGAAGCTATTAAAAGAGGTGATGAAAGGCCGGTTTAAAGGCTACCGCGTCCACACCCTAACGCTTGAGGAGCGGGCGACATGTCCCGCAACATGCCATCACCTGGCAACTTGTTACGGCAATAATATGCCATTTGCACACCGGCTGGAACACGGGCCGGAGTTGATCGCAAAGATCGACAGCGAATTGAAAGCACGGCATGACAAGCTGACGTTGGTGCGTCTACATGTTTTGGGCGATTTCTGGTCTGTTGAATACGTTGAACAATGGGGCCAGTGGCTCGATGATCATCCGAATCTGGCAGCGTGGGGATATACGCACAATTGGCCAGACAGCATCATTCCGTTAGAGCGGGATATTGGGCAAGCTATCCAACGGGTAAAGGATCGGCATCCTGACCGGTTTAGGATTCGCTGGTCTGATCGTCCTGATTTGCCAGACAGTGCCAACAGTGAAGCATTAGCGCAGCCCGTAAAAGGGGAAAGCTTGATCTGTCCAGAACAGGAAGGTAAGACCGGCGGTTGCGGTGATTGCGTCCTGTGCTGGGAACAGCCCGCCCGCAATGTCATATTCAAAACACACTAGGAGCTTCCTCCGGGAAACAGGGACGGGTTACAACCCGTCCCTGTTTTCGTTCGTGCTGCCGGCGCCATCATCACAGGGCGCAGGGGCGCAGGACGCAGGATCGAGCGACTCGATCCATGACTCACGGGCCGCAAGGCGCAGGGCGCAGGGCGCAGCAGACATATCACCATACCAGCGGGCCGCAGGACGCAGGACCGAGAGCCGCGAACCGTGCAACTTGGCCGCTAAACCACCGTCAAACAAAAATACAAGCCTCGTAGAGGGGTCGTGGACCAAGAAAAAACTGACACCACCACACCGTGTATGCCCCAGATGCCAAGCAATCTGGGATTTTGAGATGGTAAAGCGGTCATTCTTGGTAATTTTTAGTTCAGCCCATACCGGCACACCATCCATGCACAGATATACGTCCGGCATACCTTCACCGGCACGGTTCTCAATCCGCTGGCAGTGGGTCTTTTTCGGTAACTTCTGCCTCAATGAGTTCCATAGCTGGCGTTCTGTCCGAGGCATCTTCAACCCTCTTCATATTGTCAAAGGCATGTGGGTGTCGTTTGCGGAGATCATCGAGTCGGGCGACGATCTCTTCCCGCGACAGTTGATCAAGCTGGTGGATGTGGTTCTGTTCCCGCCGGTCTATGGTCAGGCCACCGAGAGCGGACCTGATCTTCTCCGCATTGATGGCGGCAGAGAATTGACCAGACTCTTCTGCCCCGCGCGACAGTTCGTCAAGGCGTTTGAGTTGACCGACAAGGGTCACGCCGTATTTGCGCTCCCGCTCTTCCCGCAGTTCTTTGATCAGATCAGTGACCAGAGGGTAGGACGTACCATCCAGCAGTTTGTATGCGTGTTGCTTGGCGGCGTCGGGCGAGTAGCCAGCCAGCCTAGCGCACTCGGCATTACTGTATCGCCCCTCGACGTAGTACCGAGCAAACTCTCGTTGCCTGTTGGTCAGGCCAGCGGTCTTCTTTGGCAAGGTAAGCCCCCTATAGGTTTTTCTGTGGGTTTTTGTTTTTTGCAGAGCAAAGGGTCGCACGAGCGGATTTGCTCGCTCTCAAGTGTGTTGGACGTGTTGAAGTGTGTTGAGATTCGGTCAATGTTTTCAACACTCTTTACACTCAACACACTCAACACACCATTTCCCAAAAATTTTTTCCAAAAAGTTTTTCGTGTGGAAAAAGCTATAGGAGCGAACACACTTAATATTTTCTCTTGTATGGCATGGGATAATATGAGATAACTCCTTATCGGGTACTGCATGGGACTATATCGGTTCAAGTACCAAGGTTCAAGCTACACGGAGATAGTTATGAAAAAGCAGAACAACATCATCAAGAACATCGAAGCCACTGCCCAGCGTTTGGGAGGCACGGTTGAGGTCACGCGGTATCCTTACATCAATGAGGCTATTGTCGAGGCCAAGTTCGGCAGCGGCAACAACCTGATGGTCAACATCGGGCCGCGTGGTGCGATCAAGTATTGTTCTTGGTTCGTGACTGCCAGCGATGGCGTCTGGTCTGTCCACCATGACGACAAGCGGTTCACGGGCAAGCGCAACGGCACGGCGGTTGGGCGGTTCTTTAACCTGATGCAAACATATGCAGTGAAGGAGGCAGCGTAATGAACAAGGTAGAGTATTCGGCGTCCACTGGTGCGCCAATGGTTACCATCTCATCCAGCCCAACGTGGGATGCGTGGGCTGAGATTGCCGAGGCTGTGTGGGTCACGGCACTGGAGGGCGGGTGCAATTACTGGATGGACTACATCCACATTCGCCATCTGGAGACGAGTGCCCCATACGCGAAGCTGCCGGAGGGCCGTCACTGGAGTCTGAAAGACGGTGGCGACATCGTCAAAAATTTCAGCATCGCGGTTCACCACAACGCTGACGACTGGCCGTCCAGCACATCCGAGGTTACCGAGGCCAAGTCATTCGATGTGATCACGGTGGGCATCAACAATCTGCCGCCGGAGATCAAGCTGTCGATCATGAACCCATACACCTGTGACATCGACGCCGAGATTGCGGATCAGATCGTACAGACAGGTTTGTTCGGGAGTGCGGTCTATGGGTGAGCGGGGGGCATTGAAGCATGGCAGTCCCGAGGACCGTGGATCGGCGGACAGGTATTATGGTCGGCGGTACAACCCGCATTGGGAATGGTATGGCGAGACATGTGGTGGTCGCATTGAAAAGGATCAGATGACCGCCGAGGAGATTGCTGAGTATGACAGGGGATATCATGGCGAGACAGGCGAGAAGGTCTGGTCCGATGCCGAGTACATTGATGGAGAGAGGGTAGAGTGATGGGTAAGGTAAGTGATTGGCTGATTGGCATGCAAGAGGATGCCGCATGGATGAGCCGTGATTCGTGGGCCGCGAAGAATGGCGCGTCGAATCTGCGAGTCTATGACGAGGTGCAGGATTCGATTGCGGGTCTGGCTAAGAGTGCCGTCAGCATGGCGGGAGATCGTTCTGCCACGCCTGAGATGTTGCAGGAACAAATCAACAAGCTAGAGGAGATATTCCGTGGGAAAGATTGATAAACGAAAGGCGTACTGGGTTGAGATTCAAATGCCAACGTCCGCTTTTGGCATCACCCATAACGTGAACTTGACTGTTTTTGCTCACAGCAAAGCTGTCATCTTGAGCATGTTCCGTGACTACGCGGTAAGGAGGATTGATGTCAGCCCCTTCCACTGATCCCAGACTGATGCATGTGGCCGACGAGGTTCGTCGGCTCATGCGCGAGTTCGGTGATCTGTGTTTCGATGAGGCACCGCAGGATGAAATCGATGCGGCTTGGCGTAGGTACAAATCCGTCAAGCGGCTACAGAACGAGGGGGTCGAGTATGTCCCAAGATTCTAATGGCGAAAATCCAAAAAAGTTAAGTCTGTCGGGTAGCAAGTTAACCCTCGGCGGCGTTATGGCCGAAGCGCTGTCCGACGCTGGGCGGATGCGCGCGGGTGGCGTAGGTGTTAGGACCAGAGTGATGGTGGAAGTACGACGCAAACGTGCGCCCGTCGCACCACATAAAGTTCGTCCGGCAGAACCCGTGTCTCCACAGAAGATGAAAAAACCTGTTCCGTGGACCGTTGACTCTCACACCAAGCATCCTGAGACAGAGATGTGGCATGACCGTGTCGGGTGGGACAACCCGAAGTCAGAGAGTCGGTTCCGCGTGGGCGAGAACATTACCAGAAAGGAAATTGCATTAAACAAGAAGATTCGCGCAAAAGATTGCAAGACTGTCGAAGAAGTCATGGGCTTGATTCCAAACCTGCGGACGGTATCGAACAGCACAAGGCTCAGTGCCGACATGAACAGGCTGTTCGAGTACGCTCGGGGGGACACATGGAGCAAGCATGTGTTCAACGAGAGTTTTGTTTCGAAGCGCCCTGATGGAGGAGGGAAGTGGACGAGGCACATGCGCCCGATGGGTGCGAAGGTGCTGGTCCGGTTTCTGGTGCATGTGGGTCCGGAGTTTTACATCGACGGCGACATCGATCTGAGAGCGTTGCGTGAGTATGCATCGAGTGCGGATGTTTTCGAGGAGCCGCCCGCCAGCAACGACAACAAGGTAACGCCAGTAAAGATTACCGAGAGTCGTCAGCAGACAGTGACCACTCGGCCCTATGACACAGGAAAGTTTCGTAAACAGATGCTTGCAAAGAATCCGGTGTGTCCTGTGACCGGCATAGACAGACCACAATTTTTGCGCGTGTCGCACATCAAGGCCGACAGTGCCAGCGAGGCAGAAGGTAAACATTACGAGAGGACGGACGAAGCAAACGTGTTGATGCTGTCGTTGGCAGCAGACGAACTGTTCGATGGTATCTGTCCACGAGGTTTCACCGGCTGGAAGGGCCGTGCTGCGTGGATCACGTTTGCCGATGACGGCAAGCTGATGCGGAGTCTTCACATGACCGGTGACGAGTTACGTCGGTTTGGAATCTCGCACCATGTGTCCATTGCACACCTATTAAAAGGTCGGGCAGGTGATCGGCGTCGAGAATACTTGCGGTGGCATCGAGAGAATATGTTCTTGGACAACAATAAAAAGGAGGACAGTGATGGATGAGTATCAAGGCGTCGAGTGCGACCACTGCGGCGAGAGATGCTGGGAACATACCAGCTATTTTGGGGACATTCGTTGCGACGAGTGTGCCTACGAAGACGAAACCTATAGAAGGGAGATTCTAGGTGAGTGTACATGACAAGCGAGTGACGCGCGAAATGCGTCGGAAGATGTTGGAAGTCCATAACGACCTGAAAAGCATTCGCTGCACAGTCGAAGAGTGCAACGATATGTGGCTGTCTGATCTGGCTAAGATGAACGATATCATCAACTACCTACAAAGGGAGTTCGAGTTCAAGCCGCCGCAGGGTACGGGTGGGTACTACATAAACTATATTTTTGCCGAGGATGTGAAAGAAGCGGACGACGAAGAATGAAGCTGGTCTGGGTTTTGCTTTTAGTCACGGGATACGGTGTCGATGAGTTCGACACCAAGTCTCTGGGCGGCTACGATACTATGGCAGAGTGTCATGTGGCATCGACTCAAACATTTTGGGAAAACATGCCCATCAATCAGGAAGCACTCTGCATCAGAGTGGAGACAAGGATAGATGACGATTGATAAAGGCGACGGAGTAATGGCAAAGCGGCTGGCACACGGCATGTGTCCAAAGTGCCAGATCGCGATACCAAAAGCACCGAGGATCAAGTGTCTCGGTTGCGGACTCGAGATCAGAAGCAACGAGACGCAGGACGAAGATCGTCCTGTCGTCGTTCGAATGAAGGCGGTTTGGAAATGAGCAGAGCGTTTTATATTCATCCATCAGCATGCATGTATGCAGGGGTTCTGGATCCGGATTTTGATCTGATGTTTGGTGGCAGCTTTCCTGCCGACCTGACATTTCAGGAGGAACCCTATCGAGGAAACATTGGTGGCAGCATCAATGGTCCTGTTGTCCGCAATACACAGGTCTATGACCGTCCGGCGATTGGTAGGGTCAGTCCGTGGCCTGAGATTCGCAGGCAATAGCGGATAGCATTGCATGGCATGGGATAATAAAGTATCATATGTCATTTCAGGGAGATTGGACATGAGCGAAGAAACAAAACTGATGCCAGAAGCAGAGGCAAGAACTGTTATGGAGTGGAGCACCGCTGTTCAGGTGATTGAGTGGTGCGTCGATGAGATGCTGGACAAGATCGCCGAGTATCCGGACGACTATGGTCCGGGCAGGACCGACGAGGTCATGGAAGCATGGGAACGGATTCTGAGAGGGTGATATGTTTGTTGCGATAATAGCTGTCTGCTTTGCGGCGGATGTAAATGGTCTGCCGGTAAACAAATGCTACATGCGTCAGAGCGATGAGCGTTTTAAAAGTCTGGCAATCTGCGAAGCGTGGTCTTACCGCAACGAAGAGAGTATGTTCCGAGCCATGACGTTAGAGTCTACAGAACCAGTGGTTATCAACATTGTTTGCCGTACCGCTGATGAGAAACAGACATGAAACCCCGCGATCCAAGCTGGCGCGACATCCGTCGCCACCACATAGTGCCGGACAAGCGTCAGGATATGCTTGCCAAGATTCACGAGGAAGAGATGCAGGATCGATGCCCGCGCTGTGGAGGTGCTGGTCGGGTTGAGGTTCATGGACACTATCAATGTGCTGCATGTGGCAGCGTGATCGATGACTGCTGCCAAGGAGAATGCGCGACATGACCGACAATGTACTTAGCTTTCCGGTTCACAAAGTAGAAAAAGCCAGAGACCCTGTGCCGCAGGTGTGTGAGGCCGCAGCAAAAAACTTCAAGGAATTAATTATACTTGGTCAGAACGAGGCTGGCGAAGTGCAGATGATAACCACGGTCCACGATCCAGCAGAGATATTTTGGTATTTCGAAGCTGCCCGATTCGGGATCATGCTAGGAGCAACAGAGGATGAGTGAAGTTGTAGAAATGATTCGCGTTCAGTTTGATTACATGGACGGCAAGCTGTCGCTGCGAGAGGCGCTGGATGCTTTCGAGGAGTGTGGTTCAGACTGCACTCGCGGGCAACTGGAGCAGATGCTGCGAGAGTCGCCGCGCTACAACGTAACAAACATAAAAGAACCGAGGACCGAGGATGAAGTTTAACTACAGGACGGAGCCGTATGCTCACCAGCATGAAGCGCTGGTTCGAAGCTACGACAAACGCAACTACGCTTACTTTATGGAGATGGGGTGTGGCAAGTCGAAGGTACTTATTGACAACATGGTGTGGCTCTACGAGCAGGGCTGTATTGACACGGCGGTTATTGTTGCGCCGAAGGGTGTTTATCGCAACTGGGAAACGGCGGAGATTCCCACCCATTTCCCCGAAGCCGTTCCGCACGAGGTTTATGTATGGAATCCGAGTCCCAACAAGTCGCAGGCAGAACGTCTTGCAGCCGGTGTTAAAGAGCGTGGTGTCTTCCGCATCCTTCTGGCAAACGTGGAAGGGTTTGCGACTAAGAAGCTGCCAGCTTTTGTGGATAAGTTCACACAAGGCAGCACGTTCTTACTTGCTGTTGATGAGTCCACTACAATCAAGAACCCCAAAGCCAAACGCACTAAGACGCTGGTCATCTTCGGTGCAAAGGCTGCATATAAAAGGATCCTGACGGGATCACCGGTAACCAAGTCACCGTTGGATTTGTATGCACAATGTGGATTCATGGACAAGCGGCTGCTCGGGTTCGACTCGTTCTATTCTTTTCAAGGTAGGTATGCGATCACGCGAACGCAGCGGATGGGATCGCACAGTTTCAATCAGGTGGTGGGCTATCGGAATCTGGAAGAGTTATCGAACAAGCTGCTGACGTTTTCGTATCGCGTAACGAAAGACGAGGCGCTGGATCTTCCGGATAAAGTCTACACCACACGCAATGTCTCACTGACCAAGCAGCAGATCGAGCACTACCACTCGCTCAAGAAGGCTGCGATTGCGATACTTGAAAGTGGTGAGTTGGTTTCGGCGCCCGCTGCTATGACGCAGCTGATCAGGCTGCAACAGCTACTGTGTGGGCATCTGGTAACAGACGACGGCGAACTGGTGGAGATTCCCAGCAACAGGATTACGGCGCTGCTGGACTGCATTGAAGAGATGACTGGTAAAGTTATTATCTGGTCCAGGTTCCGCTACGACATCCGCAAGATTGAAGCAGAGTTAAAGAAAAAATATGGACCAGAAAGCACAGTCACATACTTCGGCGACACAACCAGTGACCAGCGTGAGGAAGCAAAGAAACAATTCCAGACAGGTGACGTTCGATTCTTTGTTGGCAACCCGCAGACCGCTGGCATGGGTCTGACACTGCATGCTGCAACGAACGTGGTTTACTATGCAAACGACTTCAATCTCGAGAGTAGGGTGCAGTCAGAGGATCGAGCGCATCGGATTGGTCAGCATCATCCTGTTCTATACGTTGACCTGATGGCTCCGCAGACTGTGGATGTTCACATTGTGAAGACGCTTCAGAAGAAGATTGAACTGTCGGCTGCTGCTCTGGGTGAAGAAGTCCGGAGATGGTTGGAACTTTCCCCCCGTGCCAATGACGATTAGAAGCCTTCTCGATGATGGCCTGATGTTGAACTGTTAAAGAAGAGTAAAGTTGATGAGGGTACAAAGCACATCTTCCCGTCTCGGGTTCCACATACAGAAGACGTACGCCCATCTTTCTCTGTTTGGTTTTAAGCTTTCGAGATATGTACGATCCGTTTTCTCTTTGCGCTGCTTTCTTGACATCGAACAGGTGAAGCTTGCCGTCGGGCGCAAGAGCAATCAGGTCTATTGGACCCTGAGACATGACCGGTTGGTAGACATAGCACCCTTGTTGTACCAACCACGCGGCGGCAATAAGCTCACATTGAGCGCCGTCACGGATTCTATGATCTATTCCCATTGAATGCTTGACTCCCTCGCATTGTATGGGGTAAGTTTCCCTTAATCTTCGTATAAAATCAAGGAGAAGAACGTGGACAAGACGAAGTACAAATCTGTTGCAGTGTCGATAGAGATTTACAAAAAGTTACAGAAGCTGGCAGAGGACAGCGACAGAAGTGTGAGTCGTCAGATTGCACACATGGTCAAATTACAGGAGCAGCAGAAAGCTGCTTGACCATAAAAGTTTGCCGGTGTATCACACTGGCCGCAGCCCGCGCTTACCTCCGTGGGCAGGGCTGCACCACCACCCGAAGGGGTTAAACTTTTTACCAGAAGGAGAGAGTGATGAGCGATGTGTTCTCGCTATTTGAAGAAGAGGCAGTCAACGCCGACAAGTTTGACAACGTGCAGAAGGAAGGCGCAAGCGACCTTTCCAACCTGATCCGTCGATCCCTCGAGATCGATAAGCAGATCGCAGATGCAGAACAGTTTCTGAAAGATCTGAAATTTAAAAAGCGCAAGATCAACGAAGAAGATATTCCAATGCTCATGGAAGAGATGGGCATGGACAGCGTCACCGTGGACGGTAACAAGGTTACTCTGCGGCAGTTCGTTCACGCGCGGATTACAGAGGACAAGCGCAATGAAGCGTTCGGTTATCTGCGATCCATTGGCGAGGCCGACATCATAAAAAATGATGTAACGATCTCGTTCTCAGCAGGACAAGACAACATGGCTGGCTCGGTGGTCGATGACCTCCGGCAACAGTACGGTCTTGATCCGTCACAAAAGACTCACGTACATCCGTCCACCCTGAAGGCGTGGGTCAAGAACAGAATCGAAGCCGGCAAGGAATTGGACTTCGACACATTTGGGGTTTTTGTTGGCACAGAAGCCAAGATTTCAAGGAGCTAGTGATGGAAGACGTAAGAACTCTTTACAGAACAGATGCTCCGGATACGAGCATCGAGGCTGCACAAAGTATAGACCCGACAAAGCTAGAGGGTTTGGTGCTGCGGGCGATAAAGTCCAGCCCAAACGGGTGTATTTCGGATGATGTTAGAAGGTTCTGTAGGGAAAACTACAACATCAAATCGTATTCTTCGGTGACAGCAAGGTTTGCTTCCTTGGCGAGGAAGGGACTGATTAAGTACACGGGTGAAAGAAGGCCCGGTGACAGTGGGAGAGGCCAGCGAGTTATGGTGGCTAATCTCGATAACAACATCGAACAAGTGATGGGGAACTAACATGGCTGGTACAGCAGTAGCAGATAAGAAAGAAACCGCACCGTCCACAATCTTTGCTGACATGGCAGAGTTTGCAGGCGAGGGCATGGATTCAATTGGTACAGAGGATATGCAGATTCCGTTCTTGCGGATTCTCCAGCCTCTGTCGCCAGAGGTGCAGAAGGGTGACGCCAAGTTCATCAAGGGCGCATCCGCAGGTGATCTATTTAACACCGTTACTCAGCAGGTCTGGGACGGCGAGGAAGGCGTAGTAGTTATTCCGTGTGGGTACACCGTCAAGTACCTCGAGTTCGGATTGCGTGAGGCTGGTGGAGGTTTCCACGGTGAGTTGGATCCTAATTCACCGGACGTGAAGAACACTACACGCAATGGCGCGGCAGAAATACTACCGTCGGGTAATGAGCTTGTCCGTTCGGCACAGCATCTTGTGTTGCTTGTTGATCTTAAAACAGGTCATACACAGCAGGCGATCTGTGACATGAAGAAGACACAGTTGAAGGTGTCTCGTCGCTGGAATACGCAGATGCGTATGGTGCAGTACGAAGGACCACAAGGACTGTTCAACCCACCGATGTGGGGCACTGCCTGGAAGATGACGGTGATCTCGGAAAGCAACGACAAGGGTACGTGGTACAACTATGGCGTGTCTCGTGTCGAGCCGACCGAAGTTCCAAGTTCCGCGTTTCACGCTGCGAAAGCATTCTTCCAATCGTTCCGTTCCGGCGATGTAAAGACACAAGCTGGTACACAGGACGAGATGAGCAAGCAGTCGAACACTGCCTCCAGCAACACTGACGACGATATCCCCTTCTAATCCACCGGGGTTTTGACCGTGGTACAGGGGGCTGCGGAAAGATTAACAGGTCCGGTGGGTGTGCTCCTTTCGCGCACAAAGTTTGCTTGTTGATCACCCCCTGCCTTTTTTTATGGGGGCAGGTATGAACCTAGCACAACGGTTCATGGCTGCGTTTGAAGGATTCAGCGCAGCACATGGACAGACACAAATATCAGAAGAACGTCGAGCCGGTAAGCAGAAGGCCAAGTCCTTTATCGTACGTCAGCCGCTCACGCTCGAACTTATTGAAGGGCATCTTGCCGGCGCCAAGGGTGTTGGCTCGATCCCGATTAAGGAAAACAACAAGTGTTCCTTTGGCGCACTCGACATCGATCAGTACCCGCTGGACCTTGCGGCAATAGACAAGAGGCTACGAGACAATGACATCCCCGCTGTGGTCTGCCGTTCGAAATCAGGTGGCGCGCATATCTTCTTCTTTTTCACAGAGGAGATTGGCGCTGGCGAGTTCCGTGACAAGGCGGGTGAGATCAGTGCCTTTCTTGGCTACGGCGGTTGCGAGGTGTTCCCAAAGCAGGAGCAGCTTCTCGTCGAGCGTGGTGATGTTGGTAACTTTATTAACCTTCCGTACTTTGATTCGGAACAGACGATGCGTTACGCCATTAAGGAAGATGGCGACGAAGCAGAGATCGAGGAGTTTCTAGAGCTTGTTGAAGCTCGACGGTGTACTCCAGACGCTTTCGTTACACTGTCCCTCGGGCGCAGCCTCGACGAGTTTATGGAATACCCACCCTGTATGCAGAGCCTGTTCTCGGACGGCGTACCAGAGGGAACGCGGAACATCGTAATGTTCGGCACGTGCGTGGCGTGTAAGAAAGAGCAGCCAGAAAATTGGAAGGGCAGGCTCGAAGAGATCAACATGTCTCATGTGCAGCCTCCGCTGCCTGCATCCGAGATGGTGATCATCCAGACACAACACGAGAAGAAAGAGTACGGTTTCCCCTGCCAGCAGGAGCCGTTCAAGTCTCGCTGCAACAAGACCCTGTGCAAAACGAAGCAGTTCGGAATCGGTGGGGGCAGTGCCTCCGCCGACATCACTGGGCTGTGCGTGGTCAAGTCGGAGCCGCCGGTCTGGTTCTGCGACGTTGATGGCAAGCGTGTAGAGTTGATTACCGAGGAGCTACAGACACCGCAGAAGTTCCAGAAGGCATGTATGGAACAGATCCATCAAATGCCTCCGCTAATGAAGTTGGGCGACTGGCAGGCTATGGTCACGATGCTGATGTCCGACATGAGCGAGATCGAGGTGCCGGAGGAACTGACATACAAGGGTCAGTTCATGGACTTCCTCGAAGAGTTCTGCACCGGCAGGGTTCAAGCTGCGAGTCCCGAGGAACTAGCACTGGGCAAGCCGTGGACCGAGGACGGGCTGACCTACTTCCGCATCGAGTCTCTGATCAAGTACCTGCGGAACAACCGCTTCGACACCTACAGTCGTGGTCAGATTCAGGAGCGCCTGAAAGAACTGAATCCAGACGGTAAAGCGTCGGGGACAAAGAGCTTCAAAGGCTCTGACAGCCAGTGGAAAACAGTTCGAGTCTGGCACATCCCTGCCTTCAGTCCCGAGGTCGAAGCTCCGGACATCGACATACAAGGGGAGGACATTCCGTTCTGATGGAAAAGGCAATCTTTGGCCCACCGGGCACAGGCAAGACAACCACCCTCCTCAACATCGTGGACGATGCGCTGCAAGGCGGCATGGATCCGACGCGCATTGCGTTTGTTTCGTTTAGCCGCAAGGCCGCAGACGAGGCGCTGGCTCGTGCAAAAGAGAAGTTCGGCTACGACGAGAAGCAGCTTGTCTGGTTCCGCACTCTACACTCTATGGCGTTCCGGTATCTGGGACTGACGACAACAGACGTGATGAAGGGCGCTGACTACAACGACCTTGGCAAGGCGCTCGGACTCGAGTTCCGATCACACGCTGCACTGAAGATGGAAGACGGTCCGATGTTTGCTACCGGTGTTGGCGGCGATGCGTACATCAACATCATCAGCAAGGCGCGGGCGGCAGAGATTCCTGCCGAGCGGGAGTTCGACATATCTGCCCACTGGAGCATGAGCCGGCAGCAACTGCGGCTGGTTGAGAATGCACTGGCACGATACAAGGATGTGCACGACAAGGTGGACTTCGTCGATATGATCGAGCAGTTCACCCTCGGCGGCGAAGGCCCGAACCTCGACCTGTTGATTGTGGACGAGGCACAAGACCTGACACCAATGCAGTGGCGCATGATTCGAGAGGTTCTAGTTCCACGGTCCAAGGTTGTCTATTACGCGGGCGACGATGACCAGTGCATCTATTCGTGGATGGGTGTGGATGTGAAGGACTTCATGAACGCATCTGAAAACGTCACCGTTCTGGACAGATCGTATCGTCTACCCAAGCCGATCTACGATGTGGCTCAGAGCATCATCCGTCGTGTGGCGGTGCGACAAGATAAAAGCTGGGATCCGAACGATCACGCTGGCACCGTTAAGTTCCATCATGATATCATGAACGTGGACCTACGAACTGGTGAGTGGCTTATCCTTGGCCGTACAAATCACATCGTCAACAAAGTCGCCGCCTCTCTTAAAGATCAAGGCTTCGTCTTCTGGCGCGAGGGTTCGGGTTGGTCCATCTCCCCGAAAACACTGAACGCACTGGAGGTATGGATCCGATTATGCAGAGGCGAAAAATTTACCCCACTGGAAATGAAGACTTTTGGCTCGTACTTGAGGAAGGAAGTTATCAACCGCCAGGGGAAAAGACGCTTCAACAATTTAGACCCCGAGATCGCCTACTCTCTCGACGAACTTATCGAGAACTGCAACATGCTCGTATCGCGAGATATGCACTGGACCAAGGTTCTGCGGGCCTCGGAGAAGGAGGCACTGTACATAGCCTCTATCCGGAGGAGTGGCGAGAAGATTCTGGGGGATGCGAAACCGAGGATTCGTCTATCGACGATTCACAAAGCAAAAGGTGGCGAGGCGGATAACGTCTTACTCCTGACCGAAACTACAAAAACCTGTGACAAGAACGATCCGGACGACGAGGCGCGTGTGTTTTATGTGGGGGCCACCCGCGCCCGACAGAACCTGCACGTCGTTGAATCCGGCAAAGTGAGGTATGCGATATGAGCATCTCCAGAAAACAACTTAAAGAGGAACTAGAGCCGGGCCTGCGGATGCTTTTTGGCGAGGATCTATGGGACAAAGAGCAGGAGAACGCGAAGCTCTTTTGGGACGAGAAAAGAGAGAAAGAAAAAATGGGTAAAAACAGAGAACACTTCCTGCGTGAGGCAGAAGAACTAATCAACGGTCCGAGGGCCGAGGATTACGGGCCAGCGTTGGTAAACCACGAGCGGATTGCTACGATCTGGAACGTGCTGCTCCGCTCTAAGCTGTTAAAACAGATCACGCCGACAGAGGTGACTGCGATGATGATCGGCCTGAAGCTTGCCCGCCTTGCCGAGGACATGCACAAGGACGACTCGTGGGTAGATATCATAGGCTATGCCGCTCTGGGAGGAGAGATTTCTAACGATGAAAAAGAAACATCAGTTTGACATCTTCGATGCAGAAGACCTGAAACGTGTAGCGGCGTCAGGGGTTGAGGGAACGTGGTCTCCACCGTCCAACTTCCCTGACCTAACGCAGTTTGATCGGATTGCCATCGACCTTGAGACTCGAGATCCAAATCTGACGCGGCTCGGACCCGGGTGGTGCCGAGATGATGGTTACGTCATTGGCTACGCTGTAGCCGCTGGGGATTTTGTGGGGTATTATCCCGTGCGTCACGAAGGCGGCGGGAATATATCAGAGAAGAAGGTAGTCAACTGGCTAAAGAAACAACTGGCTACACCGCACATCGATAAGATTATGCACAACGCACTGTACGATCTGGGCTGGCTACGCTGGGCTGGCATCGAAGTGCAGGGTCGGGTGATTGATACGATGGTTGCAGCGCCGCTGCTCGACGAGAACCGCCGGTACTACAACCTGAACAGCCTGGCTCGTGACTATCTCAGTGAGTTTAAAAACGAAAAGCTGCTGCGTCAGGCGGCGGATGTGTTCGGTGTAGATCCCAAGTCTGGCATGTGGCAACTACCCAGTCAGTTTGTTGGCCCGTATGCCGAGCAAGATGCTGCTGTTACTCTGCGACTATGGGATCGTTTGGAACAGGAATTGCGTGACGATGAATGCACAGGCATCTTTGAACTAGAGTCGTCGTTGACCCCGCTGCTGCTAGACATGAAACAGACTGGTGTCCGTGTTGACGTAGATCGAGCAGAGCAGGTGCGAAAAGAACTGAAGACTAGAGAGTCAGTTTTACTTAAAGAAATAAAGGAAGAGACCGGCGTCCTTGTAGAGCCTTGGGTTGCCACATCGATAGCAAAGGCGTTCGACGCGCTTCGGCTCACGTACGAAAGGACAGAAAAGTCTAATGCGCCCGCTTTTACAAAAGCTTTTCTTGCGAATCACGAGCACCCTGTCGCACAGAAGATCGTACGCCTTCGCGAGTTTAACAAAGCCAACACGACATTTATCGAAACTATACTCGAGCATTCTCATAACGGGCGTATCCATTGTGATTTTCACCCTCTTCGTTCAGATGAAGGGGGCACAGTTACCGGACGATTTTCTTCGTCCAACCCGAATCTCCAGCAAATCCCGGCAAGAGATCCAGAAATAAAAAAGATGATTCGCGGACTCTTCATACCAGAAGAGGGGCACAAGTGGGGATCGTTTGACTACGCATCTCAAGAGCCAAGGTGGCTGGCCCACTACTGTGCGTCATTAAAAAATCCACACCCCATGATCGAAGAGGTTGTACAAGAATACCACGAAGGCGCTGCCGATTTCCACCAGAAGGTGGCAGACCTAGCAGGGATCAGTCGCAAAGAAGCAAAGACCGTGAACTTGGGTATCATGTACGGCATGGGCAAGAAGAAGCTGGCCGGTGTCATGGACATCGAGGTGGACGAGGCGACTGAACTACTAAGCAAGTACCACGACAAGGTGCCGTTTGTGAAAGGCATGGCAGATCTTGCCATGCGTCAGGCAGAAAAGAACGGATTCATACGTACCGCTCTGGGACGCAAGTGCCGGTTCAACATGTGGGAGCCAAAGATGTTCGGCTACCACAAGCCTCTGCCACTAGAAGAAGCTGCCAAAGAATATGGCGGACGTGGGGCAATTAGGCCGGCGTTCACGTACAAGGCACTGAATAAACTGATTCAAGGTTCAAGTGCCGACCAGACCAAGAAAGCGATGGCTGTGTGCTATTCAGAAGGATTCACACCAATCCTCACGGTGCATGACGAATTGTGTTTTAACGTGAACTCTGATGAACAGGCAGCGCGGATCAGTGAAATAATGTCAACTTGTGTGAAGGGGCTGAAGGTTCCCTTCGATGTGGATACAGAGCTTGGCAACAACTGGGGTGAGGTGGGATGAGAAAGTTTCGTTACCGTCCCGCCATCGCCAACGGCAACCCGGTTGTTCAGTTCCTGTTCAAGGAAATGCACAAGCAGCGTTGCTGTCAGATGGATCTGTCAGAGCGGGTTGGACTGCACCGTGACACCCTGCGTAAGTGGCGCACGACGCACACCCCCAGGATCAGTGACATGGAAGCAGCACTGAACTACCTCGGCTACACGCTGAAGGCAGTGCCTATCAGAGAAAAGAAACAGGAGAAGAAAAATGAAAATCAATGTTGTAGATAACGAGCTACACTGCCCACACTGTGATCATGAACACGTTCACCACGTTCAGACGTTCATGTATTGCCGAAGCGAAGACAAGGAAGGAGTTTTCGTTACAGCTAACCCTATCTCGGGTCTGGTGTCGCAATCAAAACTGGAGTTGGACGACGAAGGGAACCCATCTGTGCGGAGACACGCCACTGTTCTTATGTTTTTCTGCGAAGGATGCCAAGACACCCATGCGCTTATGATCACCCAGCACAAGGGCACCACGTTTATTGAATGGGAAGAATAATGCAAAACTGTTTTGCTTGTGGCGGAAAATTAATCTGGGGCGGTGACCACGACATTGAAGACGACGAGGACTATTTCATCGTCTCTAACCTGTCATGCCCTGAGTGTAAGGCGTTCTATCTTATGTATCACCCAACGCCGCCATCCGATGAGACAAACGAGACGCCCGATTCGGAGTCTGTTTAGCCCACTTCGAGTCCAACATCTGACGACTGGCCTCTGCCCAGTCCCTAGAATCGACTGCCGCTTTCATTTTTTTGAAGCCTGTTAGCCGAGGACGGCCTAATTGAAAGCACATGTTTGCGATGATCAATTGTAGCTCTTCCGATAACTCGTTGAAATCGCTATACAATAATTCGCAATCTCGTACAGTTCGTTGGATGTCCTCGTGGAATAGTTCATCGACGTGCTCCTGAGAGACCTCTGAGCCTACTTCGAACCCGTAAAGCTCGTCATTTTCAGTGATTAGGTGACCAATTCCGACGGTGGGGTATCCTAAGTGATCTAAATAAATTTCCAGCTTGCAGCCTTCGTCGGCGGCTAGCTCTTTTTGCAGTTGTTCTAGGTTCATGGTCCAGTCCTTGTGGCTATCAGTTGAGTTCCCGGGTTAAGACCAGCCAACGCCTGTCGCGTTTGTGGACTTGTAGTTGTGGGTACGGGGGCTGCCGTCGTTGCCGGAGGAGCAACGCTAGAGGGAGATGGCGCCCCCGTGTTCTGTTGCGTTAACTGTTGTTGTGGTGTCAGTGCAATCCCTGAGAAAAGCCCGCCACTCGTCGGTGCCGCAGAAAGATCCGAGGACCGAGTTTCATCAGGCTCCTCCAAAGATCCGAGAGGTGTGCCTTTAAGGTCAAAGCGAATATCATTCAGTTCGGATATTGGAAGATCGTTTCCGTTATTTTGAACCTCTCGCCTTGTTTCTCGGCTTATGGTCATCGGCACAAACTCACCGTTCATAAGCTCACGAACATTTCCTATCTTGTATTTTTTCATGGACTTTCGGATATCCGCGTCACTCATGCCCAATGCTCGCATGTCTTTGACGGTCTGATACATCTTGCTCTGCACTCGGAACAGAGCTTCGTTGGCATTGCGGTAAGCATCAATTGCCTCTTCATCAGTCAAAGCACCACGAGTTTTAACCGCAGTGTTAAAGTTCTGACGTGCGCCAGTGATATTGCCGGAGTAATCAAACGATGAGTACATCACAATGTTGTCAGGCTTGACTTCGATTTCAGACAAGCCCGAGATAGCGCGAAGAAATTCTGTCGCAGCAAAACGCTCGTTGCCAGCGGGGTCTGCCTCACTACTGGTCATACCACGGAAGAATCTACCCATCTGCACACCCGGCATCTGAGTTGTTTTTTTCTGCGCTTTTAAATCGACAGGAGACATGCCGGGGTTGAATGCGTCCAGAATGTGGACAAAGCTTTTGTATGCTTTTGTTCCAGCCTCGTCCACGTCGCGGTAGACTTTAGCGCCGGTTTTTGTCTGCCCGTCGCGCAGCGTTGTGTCGATGATCTTTTCGGTAATAATGGATTCACCCGCAAATGGCTCGAATATTTCTGACACGGCTTCCATCGTTGCGTTCAGAGCTATCCTGCCTGGATCCTTACCGAGATCCTGTCCATCTATGACAGCGTTGAAGATGCCCTGAATTGGTCTTTGCAAATAATCATATGGGTTCGTGTAGCTAAAGTCCATGTAGCCGGTGAGGTTGCCGTCATCATCGACACTGGTTGGAATCAAGCGGCTGTTGCGGGACCACTCAGGGCCGCTACGACGAACGGCGTTTAGTTGATCCTCATCAACACCTGTCAGCATCATCGCCGTCTGCTGAATCGCTACAGGTGCCGCCATAGTTGTGAAGGTAAGACCTGTCAGTCGGCGCATACCAATACGCTGTAGCTCGGGGGACTCACTGGCAAGTTCGGTAAGTGCTTGCTTCAGTGTGTTGCCGCTGGTGCGAATGATCTCTGCGGGGAAAGCAATGAAGTTACCGACGGGCAGCTTACGAATGCTTTTGATAAACTCTGGCACTCGTTCGTAGTTTGGAACAGTGTTCTTAACGATGTCCGCTGCATATTGATCCAATGGCCTACCAAGAGCTTCTTCAGCTTTCTTCACGCTACCGAACGCAGAGATTAGCTTGTTACGCTCGAACTCGTAATTGTAGATTTTCCAAACATCGTCACCGCCCTGATACAGTTCCCGGGCAAGACCTGTTCCCTTTTGTAGAAACGCTCCGCCCCTGGACCGGGTGAACATATTTCCGCCTTGTTCACCAACACGGACACCAGCAATAACTTCGTCAGCTTCTCTAGTAACACCAAGACCCTCTTTCATCAGACGGTCAATCTCTCGAATCTGCGCTTGGTTGCCGATGACGCCCAGCCGTTGCAGATTGGTGTAATATTCAACTTTATCGCCGCGCTTTGTGATGTTGTCAAAAACGGTGCTGAAAGACTCGAACAGGTTTGCACCACGCCCCACGTTGCCCTGTGCCAGTGCGAACAGAGAAGCAGAGGTTACGTTACGAACCTGCGTAATTGGTGACAGTACGGTTTTGGAAAACTGAGTAGCACCCTTGCCACGTAAAAACCCAGAATACAGAGTGCGGGCGGTGTTAGCCATAATCCCAAGATCACCACTAACCACACGAGTTAAATCGCGATGAACACGATTCGACACAGCCATGCCCTGCGCCATGCCCCAGTAGTCTTCTTTCAGGACATTGTAGCTGGCTTGCAGTTCAGGAGGTAGCTGCTCAAACGCCTCCTTGCTCAGAATACCTTCGCCCGGACGATCTGCCTGCCTTGCCAGATACGAAAGAAAATCATCTGTTGCTGTAAACTCAGCCATGTCGGCGACTGTAGAGACAAACGCCTCCTCCGGATCTCGGACCTCACCGAGAAGACGACGGATGGTCTGGTTGTTGACCGTCCGTGCTTTGAACATGTCCGTCTTCAACTTGTCGATAGCCGTACGCGAAGACACCGTGCCCGACTTAGGTGCATAGGCTTTTCGCTTTTGAGTGGCAGTCGCCAGAAACTTAGCAACCAAGTCCTCGGCTGCGGACTCTTTAACGCGCATTGATTTGCCGACGCCAATGAAATCCTCTTGAGGCACAATCACAGGCAGGTCGTCTTCCGCCTTTTTTCCCGCACCGTATACGCGCTTGTAAAACTTTTCGTACACCTTCGGGTTGTTCTTAAATAGTTTGACCGTATCAGCACGAGCTTGCCTGAATTCATCCGTTTTCTGAAAACCATCGTCCTCGAACAGCTTGTATTTACGGCGCAGATAAGATCCGATGTTGCTTCTGATCTGTGACAAAACTTCTTCTTTACCCTGCAAGAAGTCCGACTGCTCAATCTTGCTGGACAGACCGTCTACCTGCTTACGCATCTGTTTCGCTTGCGCTTTGACAAAATTAGGAAGAACCTCTTCACCAACTTCGCCGGTCAGATAGCTGTAAAGATTGTTGTTGAGGTCGGCGCGAGTCATTGGTGTTTGTCCCACCATGACTTCTTCGACGCCCTTGTAGGCTTGATCCAGATTTTTACGAAGCTGAGACAACGTGGTGTACGCCGCTGTGGCTTCTGCCTCTACCTTTCCACGAATTGTAGAGCGAACCTCGGCAACATCTTGAGGAAGGTTGCCCCGAAACCGAAAAACAGATGCGATGTTATCGACACGCTCGGGTGTTAGTAAATTACCAACAAACGGAGTTTTAGGAACTAACTCCGAAGCGGCTGTTGAAAGCGCAGTGCCGGCCTCGAGTGCCTTACGCGCGACAGGTGCAGCGACAGGTGCGGCAGCAGTCGCCGCGACTCGTCCTCCCATGCCGATGGCTTTTAGAGTTGGCTCGATTAATGCGGTTGCGCCAGCCGCTTCAAATCCAAACTTGAGCTTATTGCCCATGCGGGCTAGCGCAGCGCCACGGCCTTCAAGGCCGATTAGATCTGTTGTTTGTGTCGGGCCACCTTCAAAGAAATCACCGATAGTTGTTGTGCCCTCGGTGGTAACTACGGCGTCAGTCACACCAGCAGCGCCGGCCTGTGCAGCGCCACGAATAAACTTAGGGGCGTTGGCTAAGATCCGCGCCTTGCTAACAAGACTTGCAGCGCCAAGACCAGGGACAGCAAACTGTGCGATGACTTCGGTTATCTCACCAGCAGCGCCCTCGGGATCAATGCCACCCGCAGCGCGAACGCCCTCGAAGAAGTCTGTGACATCTCGCGCGTAATTAGTGTCGGCAACCAGATCGACCCCTGAAGCGCCAAGTTCCGCGATGCCTTGTGGAATGCCGATCAGGCCAGAGACAATCCCTTC
>Ga0098048_1000377_pt1 | contig 22228 bp, 12 predicted proteins | sample 13_taG_FD_75052 | JGI IMG/M metagenome (GOLD analysis project Ga0098048, IMG submission 75052) | Marine viral communities from the Subarctic Pacific Ocean - 13_ETSP_OMZ_AT15268 metaG | ecosystem: Environmental > Aquatic > Marine > Oceanic | place: Pacific Ocean | collected 2015-01-16 | reverse complement strand
CCAGCACTAATAGCATAGTCTCTTTTATTTGCTATTGATCCGCTGTTGTTTTCTGTACTCCAGAAACTATCCTGTGAGTTGTTGCGAGTGTTCCATTGCATCAACCCTATTGCCCAGTGATTGCCATTGCTGGCTTGTGTAATCTCGTCGGTGGTAAAATCTTCATCCGGAACAAATGTAAATACGTTCTTGCCGTCCAGTGTAGTGTTAGTATTAGGAGTGCCATTTACTGTAACAGTGGCATTGCCTGCTTTGTCTGTTACTGCTGTTACATTGCTTCCACTGAGTGTGTAACTGCCTGTATCTGAAGCATCTAACCAAAATGCAGTTGTAATGTCAGTACCTGGATCCCAATTAGGGTAACTTGTATCATTGATTCCTACTGCTGCACTTACACCTAACCCATCTAGCGTAACAGTCATTGTTTCTAAACCTTCGAGTAAGTTATCGCTTGTTATGTTAAATATTTGCGAAGTACCAGACAATGCTGTAAATACTCCTGTCAAACTTGCGCCGTCGATATCTGCACTAGATACACCTGTTATAGTAAAAGGTATTTGTGTATCTGGACTTACATTTTTTGTTTGTAGTACAAAGGTTACGTTAGAACCTTCGTTAGTTGTAACTACACCATTTGTGTTTAAGGAGTATTCCGGATCTATATCAATTAAAGTATTCTGTCTAGGAAATAATTGTGCTTGAGATGTTAATCCCCTCGATACATCTTTAGACTTGCGTTTGCCCTTTAAAGTATTGCCATTCCAACCGCTAATATATCCTTCTGACTTTCTTGGGTTATGAGAAAGCACGTATTCATTAGGGCTATTGTGTTGAGAAGTGTCATCATCGTATAAACCGCCTGCAATGTCAAATGACATGTCATTACGCTCAGAAGTATTATGTATTAGACTGTAAGCATCTTCTTGTGAAAATCTTTTCTTCCCACTTGCTGCACAGGCTATTATACCAGCTACTTGAGGACTGGCCATACTAGTCCCGTTGATAGGATAAAACCAATTGCCGCTGCCTCGTTGTGCTCCTTTTGTGTCTGCTATGCCTACTCCGTTCAAACTACCGGTGATAACAGCAGGATTAGGCCATGCAGATAAAATTTTATGTCCTGGTGCAAATATATCAATAGCTGGTCCAAAGTTACTAAAAGAAGATCGTCTAAAGTCAGCACGGTTACTTAATGAGCCAACATTAATTGCACCAGAGTCTACGCTATTAGGCCAAGCACCTCTCATGTAAGGTATAGTACCTATATCGGTAATTGTTACAGTATTATTCCAATTTGGATCTAAATTACTTTCAGCCATATATAAATTATCATTGCCTGCTGCACCTATAATTACAACTCCATCTTCGATAGCATCTTGTACATCTGCAACTATTGAGGTGCTATGAGATGGATATGCGCCTGTGTTGAACCTAAGTCCAAAATCTCTTTCTAAAACACTTTGAGTCCATCCTCCTGAAGGAGGAGATGCTGGAGTGTAAGTTACTCCTTGATATACAAACTGTGTAATATCTCCAAATACAATATTAGTTTCATTTGTTTTTACCCTTACACCGCCGTAACTATGATTTGTAATTGTAGGGTTCCGATAACCTGTTTCTGAATTAATTTCTTTATTTAAATGAAATGCTCTCAAATAATCAAAAATCAACAATGATCCTACTTGCTGTCCTGTTACATATTGACTTAGTACAGATAAATTGTATATATTTGCTTCATTTGCCCAGCCGTAATGTTTTCCTGCAATAGTTCCTCCAACATGATTGCCATGATATTCTGGAAGATTAATATTTTCGTAGTATGTAATTGAACCGGTAGGTAGTGTTTGGCCGTCGTCGTCGATAGAACCTACTTCGCTATTATGTATGTTAAACCATTGGTATTGAACAAATCTATTTACATTTGTAGTGGGACTATACCATTCTTCACAGTCATGAGCCATTGTATCATCTACTATTACTACATCAACATTTTTACCAGCATTATAAATTTCAAAAGGTCCGGCTGTTACAGTTTCAACTGCGTCAGTAGATCCCCAATTACCTTTTTGTCTATCCGCAATATTGCCGCTGCAATGCACATGCGCCCATTGATAATCATTTACACTAACAGTGGAAGGTGATATTGTATCATCTTTCCAAAATGTTCCATTAATTTGATATGGTTGATTAGGTGTATACATTTGCCTTGCAATTTTAAGTTCTTCTGCAAGTTCTACTGCCCATACTCGATCATCTGCTAGGATATTATTTACTTGCTCTGTTGTTAGATCATAATGAGTATTTCTGCTCAAGGGACGCTTCAACAGACATGTATATCCTGCTGACGTCATATCTAAATAAAATTGCTCTAGATCATCTTTGCGGAAAAGAGTTACAATATATTCTGCCATGTTACACCTCCAGTGCTACATAGTGTAATGTTACTGTTAAATCTTGTTGGCTTCCGCTTTTGTTAACAACTTTTGCGTATACTTGAGCAGCTGGTGTTCCGTCATTGTTCCACCCTATTGTACCAGGTGTAATGTTAATTGTGCTACCGTCTGATGTAATAACTTCAGCAAGTACACCCGAACCTGCTTCAGGATCAGTATTAATATCTCTACCTGCATCATTAGTTCTTGATGCTGTGTCAATATACAATGTTACCCATGCAGCATGGCTAGTCTGTATTTTTAATAATGTAAATGTTTTTGCGCACGGAATTGTAATATCAGCAGCTGACTCATCTCCTAATGCAGTTGCAGTAGCAGCGCCTGTTGTTCTCGCCGAGGCAGTGCTGCCTTCTCCTACAATCTTAATAACACCGTTCATTGAGCTATGGTTAGCACAATAATAATATAATTCATCTGGTGCATCCATTGGTGGTATAAATGTTACAGTACCTGTGCCTGCATTATTAGTAACACCGTCGTTATATAAAGTACCTGCTGCTGAATTAACAGATTGTATTCTAAATGGGTGAGAGGCTGCAATGTTTTCAAATTTATATCTTTCACCTCTCTTGAGGTATAGTGTAGGATTATTTGTGTTTGATGTAAAATATTTAGAATCAGCATTAAACACATAATTAGGATTTGCACTTCCTGTTAAATCAAATTCATTTTCAACAAATCCAGTTACATCACCAGTTACATTACCAGTTACATCACCGTAATACATTGCTGTTCCTACACCAGCATCTACGTCAAGAACAAGTGTTCCGCCGTCGGCAGTTCTTACATCGCCCTGTACTTCACCCATTACATTACCGCTGAATGTAGGTGTTGCAGCGCCAATGTCTAGTACTACACTTGTTGCTGGATTTGCTGGATCACTTACTACATCACCGTAATACCACGCTGAGTCTGCAACAGTACCTGCATCTAATACTTTTGAATTTGCAGTGTCTGATAAGTCCCATGCAATAAGATTAGAATGACCAGTAATTGTTGGTATATCACTAGTTAGTGCTAGTGTTCCGGTTCCACCTGGTATAGTGTGACTGTTAATAGTTGTTAAACCAGTTAAGTCTGCATCTAAACTAAAACTCAAAGAAAACCCTGCGGCATCTACAATAATTTGTCCTGTTGCTCCTGTTGCAGTTAATGTTTCACTCGCAAAAGTAACACTACCTGTTCCTGTGTTACCAGCAGTATTAATACTTGTTGCGCCGCCACCACCGCTTTGTGCTACCCAATCATAATCTGTGCCTGTCCAGCTAAGAACATATCCACTTGTTGGATTACTTTGATTTAAATGTGTGTCAACGTCTGAATCAGTATAGGCTGTTGGGATAGTTGGCTTATTAGTTAAACTATTATAGTCTCCGTCAAATGTACTAAATGAACTTAAATCTGGTGGCGTATATGTAAACACGCCTGTCGTATTATTATAAGTAAGAGCTGCTGTTCCAGCACTTGCTGTAGTAACACTTAAATCTGTTAGTGCAATACCTGCACCTCCACTTGACTGTGCTACCCATGCATAATCGCCAGCAGTCGTATCCCAGCTTAAAACATCTCCGTCATTGGCGAATGTTACATTCAAATATGTAAACACATCAGCATCGCCATATCCGCCTGCACCTAGCGCATCGTATGTAATTTCACCTGTAGTTGGATTATATTCTAACTGGTGAGTTCCGTTACCATTTCTAATAGGTTTCACAACAAATGAATCTGCTGTTGTATTTTCTACTGCGGTTGAAGTTGCATTTATAACAATACTATTCGCTGCTTGATTTGTCTCACCTGCTGCGTTACCGATTGCTATTGCGTAATCACCTTGCGTAGTTTTACCAGCACTATCACCAATTGCTACAGCATTAGCACCTTGATCATTATTAGCTGCTAGGCGTCCAATTGCTACTGAATTTACGCCCTGAGTAACTAATGCAGCACTCGTACCAATTGCAATGCCGTCGTTGCCTTGTGATGTTTTACCAGCATCGCTACCTAAAGCAATTGCAGTTACGCCTTGATTTGTGTTACCAGCTTCTTCGCCTATAGCTATTGCCTTTATGCCTTGAGTTGTTGTACCAGCTGCATTACCAATTGCTATTGCCAAATTACCTTGATTTGCGTTACCAGCAGTGTATCCTAATGCTACTGCGCCATCACCTTGTAAAGTTACACCGGCACTATTTCCAACTGCTAACGCAAGAGTACCTTGTGTAGTTTTACCTGCTTCTTGGCCGATTGCTATTGCAAAATCACTTTGAGTCGTTAGTCCTGAATCTGTACCAATTGCAATAGCCTGTGTGCCTTGGGTGCCATTACCTGCTTGTTTACCAATTGCTATCGCTTCTTCACCTTGTGTATTATTTGCTGCACTACTACCAATTGCAATTGCGTTTGCACTTTGATTGTTAGCTGACGAGACACCGATTGCAATAGCTTGTGAGCCTTGATTCTCGTAAGCAGCATTATAACCAACTGCAATTGCATTTGAACTTTGATCATTTGCACCAGCATAATGACCAAGTGCTGTTGCATATTGACCTTGATTTGTTGTTCCAGCTAAGTGTCCTAGTGCCACTGCACTTGCGCCTTGATCTGTTTTACCTGCCCAATCACCAACTGCAACTGCCTTTGCTGTTTGGTTTGTATTGCCGGCACTATTACCTATTGCTACTGTATCTGAACCTTGAAGTGTTTCACCTGAATTCTTACCAATTGCTACGGCTGCTTGTCCTTGGCTTGACATACCAGCACTTGCACCAACTGCTACAGCAAAGGTATTTTGATTAAGTGCACCTGCAATATCACCTACGGCAACTGCGCTTACGCCCTGTGTATCTTCGCCAGCGCCATTACCAACTGCGGTAGCATTAGCACCTTGATTCGTTGAACCTGCTAGGTCACCTATTGCAACTGCTTCTGATCCTTGATTTGCATTACCTGCATAATAGCCCAGCGCAGTAGCATTTGCTCCTTGTGTTGTTTCACCTGCGGAAATACCTACCGCGGTTGCATTAGTGCTTTGTGTTGTCTCACCTGCATTAACACCAATTGCTATCGAATTTGCGCCTTGATTAGTTTTACCTGCTTCGTATCCAATTGCAACTGCAAGATTGCCTTGATTTGTCGAGCCTGCAATTGTTCCGATGGCTATTTTACTAGGTCCGTTTGCAGTATTTTTGTCAGTTACTTCAGCATATGTCGGAATATTACCTACATCAGATCCAGGCGCCCATTGTGAGCCATCCCATTTAAGAACTTCGTCAGGTGCCGGTGCAGTAGGGGATACATTACCTAAATCGCTTAACAGTGTTGGTACTACTGGTTTGTTAGTAAGATCATTATAGTCTGCACTAAATTTGTCTTGGGGAGACCAAGATGACCCATTCCATGTTAATACTTGATCAATACCCGGGGCGGTATTTTGTACATTTGCCAAGTCTGCTAAATTAGATGGAATACCAGGTTTATTTGTTAAGCTCTGATAATTACCGTCAAACGTAACAGGAGTGTTTGTAAGACTATTATAATCTCCGTTAAACAACGAAGGTAGATTGCTTAAACTATTGTAGTCGCCGTCAAATAATATTGGCTTAGACTGTATCTCTGTCCAAGTAATAATTTTATTTGCTTCAGCATTTGTGAGTGCTGTAATTCGTTGGTCTAAGTGACTTAGATTGCCGTCTAACTCTGTATGAGTTAGAGGTTCTGTTTTATTTGTTCTTAAAATTAATGGCATTGATATTCCCCCTAATCAACATAATTTGGATCTACGTATCCTTCTTGTACATAGCTTCCGTTTACTATCCTAATAATTGTTTGTTCTTTTGCACCCTCTATTTCTGCAAAATCTTTTGTAAGTGATTCTATATTTCTTAAATCATACGTGTCAGTTTTAATTTCCTTTTTAAATCCAACTGTACTTGATCTTAATCTATCAGAATTAATCACTTGTGTAATAATTGTATTAAGTTCTATTGGATTCAGCCCCTTTAGCGTATCTACTAATCTAAACACCGGTATATTATCGCTAGATGCTTTTTGTATAAAAATTCCACTAATTTCTCTAGAAGGAATATCTTCAAATCCTCTTTTTTTAAAATATCCAACTAGTGCATCAAATTCATTTGAATTAATCGGTGTACTAGTAGTGGGTGAAATAATTTCGGTCATCTTACTTTCCTGCTATAATCTTTGTTGCTAGTTGTGCTAATTTAAATGTATCGGAACTACTGTTAGGATCTCTTGTTGCAAGATCAACTACCGTGTCTTGGATTGCTTGTTGTGGCGAATCACCTGATACAATACCTAGCAACACTGATGTACTAGCCAATGATGCCACGTATGACGGATTATTTGTTAGTTCACTTAATATTCTAGTAGACGGTAATATACTAGTAGGAGTAGTAGTTGCATAACGTCCTACTGCCTGTGTAGGACTAAACAAACTGTTACCACGTAGTAAATCACCAAACAGGTTATCGAAAAAATTACCTGATGTTGGATTGCTAACAAACGTTGTAGTAGTTGCTCCGTAATTTGCCTGGGCATCATTTTTAGGTATATACCCTTGCGTTCCATTTATTAATGGACTAGGTGTATTGTCGTACCCTGTTTCATTATCAGTAAAGTTTGTAGGCAATGTCTCAGCAATATTACCTTGATTATAAATTACACCTTCATATGCAATCGACATGTTATTTTCCATCATGCCGCTGCCGTCAGCATTATCTAGTGAGTCATGTCCGAATGATGTGACTAGTGGGTTTACTAATGTATAAGACCACCATCTACGTTGTGTTAATTGATAAATTTTTATATGGCTAAAAAATGTATCTTTCATTCCGTTGTCTAACCCAAACTTTTTATTTGGTAATGCAAATTTATTTCGTGTTCCAAAATCAAGTACATCATTCTTACCATCTCTGTAGTAAAAATTATAATACTCTTTCATAAGCGAACTTGTTGTACTAGAATTATCATCATGGAAAACAAATCTACATTCGTCATAATCGATTCTAGTTTGAACATTCTTTTTTCTATTATACTGCTGGCGTGTTTCTGTGCTTACTCTATAATTAGGCAAGTCTACTGACTTTGCTAAAACACCTAGCTCCTTAATACTATTCTGCGTATTAGGCGCAGCATTTCTAGCTGCCTCATCTTTTAACATAAACACCACATGGTAAAGAAATTTAGTTTTAGGTGCATACGAAAGATTGTATTGTGTATACAATTTACGTGCATGTTCTGCATCTCTTAGGTGTACATTATTCTCTGGATCATATTGTAGTGTCATATAGTATTTATCCATAAAAAAACAGGAACCAAAAAGTCCCTGTCTTTATTGTTAATTTTATTCAACTTATCTAGCTGTTGGTTGCCCGATGCCGCTAATTGCGCCGCCGTTTACGCCTTTTTGAATTGCATTATCATAACGAATAGTTAATGAAACTGTAACTGCGTCACTTGTTGCATATGCTAATGTATTATAGTTTGCTGATTCAATATAGCATCCTTTAAGTTCAAATCTATCAAGCACAATAGGATCTTTATCGCCATTGCCGCCATCTAGGATTTCAATCTTAGTGTGGAATTTATAATCACTTGCTGCTGTTGCACTTGCTTGCTCAAAGAAGTCAAACTGTTTCTGCAACTGACTGCCTACTGCTCTTTGAATATTATTACTTGCATCTTCACGTAGTGTAAGCGTAATTGGCTCCCACGTATGTTTACCTGCTAAGTAAGTTCTTGAGTTGTATGCATCAAGTGTGATTTGTTCAAATGATAAGTTAGGACGGGTTACGTCCACAACTTGTCTTTGTAGAACACGTAGACTATCATCTACATCAGCGCCAAATAAATCAAAAGCTACTCTAAAACGATACTGTAATTTAGGCATTAACAGTGATGAATTAGCCTCGCCCTCGAAAGGTACTGATAAGTTTTGTAATGTTGTTACTGGCATTCTATTCTCCTAATAGTATTTATGTCTTAGCCTAAAGACGCTATTTCGCCTGTGTTTTTAATACGTAACGGAATGTAAATAAACTCGATAGCTTTGACTGGTTCAATAGCTACATCTAGATACAATTCGTTCTTATCAACTCTTGCAGGTGTATTGTTTGTAGTGTCACAAACAGTTACGAAATCGTAAATGCCTCTTAATCCTACTAGTTCTAGTAATAGCGCATCTGCTGCTGCTTTTACTTGATCTCTTGTACCAGCATCATTTGGTTCAAATAGATATGGTCTTGCAAGAATTTCTAACTGTCTACGTAGGTAAACTGTTAGTCTTGCAACGTTAACTCTGTCTAATGCACTTGCATTTTTAGCACGAGTTTTCTGTCCAAACACAACTAATCCACTTCCTGTAATAGGAGTAATTGGGTTAATGTTGTTTGAATATAGTACGTTACGCTGACCATTGTTTAGTGAAATACTTACAAATTCGCCTTCGGCACTTAGGTAACCTGTTGCTGTAGCATTGCTAACTGCACCACGTCTTGTGCCTGCTGGGGCCATCCATGGATACGAAACTTGATCACTTAGGATCATTGTTCTTAGTGCCATGTGTGATGCTGGAACAACAATGTTGTTTCCTGCGTTATCACTTGTAAAGCCTGCTGGGTAATAAACGCCTAAGTACTCATCTCTGCTTACTAAGCCTCTATCATTATCTTCAACAGCTAGTTCAACGTTAGTTGCCCAGTTGTTAAGTCCTGTTGCGTCTGGTGCAAGTCTCATCGGTGAATCACCAACAATAAACGATGTTAGTTTTCTATCATAGTTAAGACTAATCATCTCACCAATTAGCTCTGGATAACCAGGTGTTGCCATTAAGTTAAAGAATCTACGCTCGTCATCTCTAATTTCTTGGTTACTGTTTACCATTGCTTGTAGTGCTTGTACTACTGACTTACGCTGTGCGTTACGTCCAAAGCTGCCTGAACCGTCAACGTTATTTGCTGATTCAGTAACCCAACGATTTGGGTTATATGCTGCCATTGATTCGTCACCATTGCGACCATTGTTTTGGCCAACTGCAATGTGATTACGAACAAAACGCTTAACATTAAAGCCAGAACGTCTTAGGTTCCATAGTAGCATACCTTTTGGATATAGTGCTGGATCTGGTGCATCTGGATCTAAGTAATCACTTTCTAGTAAGTCTTCGATATCAGCTGCAACAACATCTGCGCCTGCTGTGCTCCAACGTGCATCTGCAAATAGAATTCCGTTTTCACTTGTTTGGTCACCTTTGTCAATTAAGTTCCATGCACTTAGTCCTGCATTCCAACGATAGATAGTTGGGAAGTTTTCTAAGTCGCTTGTGTCAATCCAAAGATCATTATCTTCAATAGCTGAACCGTCTGCTTGTGCTGTTGGTTCACTTGCTGCAACGATAGGACCCATTGTAGTTCCAAATGCGTTTTTGTAACCTTGCCATGTTGCGCCATTATGATACATGATGTCAACTTCGTCAATCACTGAGTTGTACCATACTTCGCCATCTGCTGTTAGCGTTGTTGGTTCAGTTGCTGATGCATCATATGCTAGTGTTTTCCAAAGTGTTGCAGTCCATGTGCCTGTTGCGTTTGGATCATACATGTTTACTGTTGAAGCACTGTTGTTTACATCATAAGGAGCAAATCCATACTTTGCTAGTGCGCCATCTGTATCAACTAAAGTAAAGTCGCCGCCTAGTTTGTGGCTAATTACAACTCTATTTTGATCAGTAACTGATGCTGAAACATTTGCAAAGCCTGCATTATTAATTGCTGCTACTAGAAGTGCTGCATCGCCTGTTCCGCCTGTTGGCGTCCAAGTTACTGTTTTAGGTGTATCTAATACTGCTGACCCTACTTTAGTTTCTGCAATATTTACATTAACTGGTCCACCGCCAGTAACTTGATTTGCAACTTTTGCACTAGTAATTGTAGTTGCGCCTGTTGCTACTCTTCTATAAATTTTAGCATCTGCTTCTACTGGTGACGCATCGTTTACATTTGCTTTTACATATGTAGCGCCTACTGCTAAGTTACTACCATTGCCTGTTGAATCAAGTGCATTTAATGCTGCTGCATTTGAAGTATACACTGGTGCTGCAACAGTTGACCATAATGCTGTATCAGCACTGTATGATTTAATATTCCAGTTAGCGCCACCGTTTGGTGTAGTTGTTTTCATCCAAATACTACCTGTTGGTGCTTCTGCTGCTTCGCCTGTTTTAAATTCAGGAACACTAGTATGTGGAGCAATTGACATTGTAGGAGCATTGTATGTTCCTGCTGTCAATCCTAGATCTGCAAACAAATTATTGTTAGGGTCGGCTAATGTAATTGCAGCACCTTCGCTAAAGAATTCTAAAACTTGTGTATTAGAATTATAGCTTACTGTAATGTTAAGCGCTGTTGTTGCCAATGTTATTGTTGAAGCTACCGTTGCAAGAGTGTCATTTTCACTAAGGCTGATTGATAAACCGTTAACTTCAATAGTAGTATTTGTCGGTACTATAGCGCCTGCTTCAGTAGAAGCAACTGTTGGCCAACTTGCTTTCCAGGCTGCTGAGCCTACTTGTACCCATGCACCTGATGTATTCTTGTAGAACATTCTGTTCATGTTGTTTGCTGTAACTACTGCATAATCGCCAATAACACCAATTGCTGCTGATGGCATTGTGCCGTCTAGTTCGCTTGCTTTGTTTACTACAATTGGATTAATTGCTGTGAAGCTTTGTCCGCCTGCTGTTACTGCTGCTGCATTCCACTCTAGTAAACCGTAGCTTGTGTTTTGTGTATCTAACCAGTATGCACCGTCTACTGGTGTTCCGCCTGGAGCGTTTGCACTTGGTGTTAGTTTAGCTAGATCAAAGTCTGCTCTAACAACAAATACTTGGTTAGTTACGCCTAGTAACGAGTATGCTGTTTGCAAACCGTATTCGTTTAATTCACTACCGTGAATCATGTTTCCGCTTGTGTCTGAATAGAAACTTGGATCTCCAAATAGATCTCCTAAGTCTTTCTGACTTGTTAGTAAAAATGGAACACCTGCGTTTGCTTTTGTTGTTCCTGTTGCAATACCCGTTCCTGCTGAGTTAGTTTTATTTTCCGCAGTTGCAACAAATATCATTGGTACAGTACCCGGTGCACTTGGAGTGTAAAAACTCTCATCAATTACCTGGACCTCTACACCTGGTGAGACTAATGCCATCATATTTCTCCTTATAAGGTTATATCACATGTATTTATGCTATTTTTATAAAACAGACTGTTTAGCTTGCTGGAAAAGGGACCGAAAAGGTATGATAAATACAATATGAGACCGTTATGTATATGCAATCAGAGACCTGCTGCTATAAACTATATAAAAGAAGGCAAAACGTATTATCGCAAAAAATGCGAAACATGCTTAAAGCATGGCATAATAGGCTACGGTATTCCTCGATGGGTTATGTCAGGCTATGAGAAAAAAGAATACTGCGAAAAATGTAGATTTAAATCTGCACATGAAGAACAATTTAATGTATATCATATTGACGGAGACTTACAGAATTGTCGACCTAGTAACTTAAAAACTGTATGTGCTAATTGCCAACGCATTATCCAGAAGGAAGGTTATACATGGCGACAAGGAGACCTTACTCCAGATTTTTAGGTTGACAAAACAGTAAAAGATGTTAGTATTAACTATAGGCAATAATAGAGGCTAACATGATTTTATATTTAGATATGGACGGTGTAATTGCAGACTTCTTCGGAGGTCTTGAATCTTTTTACGGAGTTGATCATTGGAAGAAACTTCCTAATAAAGAAAAAGCAATTACTGATTTAAAACACTCAAACTTTTTTGATATACTTGAGTTATTTCCAACATCAGTGGAACTTGTAAATTTTGTTAGAGATCTTGCTGGTGATAACTATGGCATTTGTTCAAGTCCGTTGAGAGGTGATCATCAAAATAGTTCTTATCACAAACGTGTATGGTTGACTAGGCACGGCTTTATGCCGCAAGTGCAACATCTAATCTTTACAGGTCAAAAAGAGAATCATGCAGTTGATGACTTAACAGGAACTCCAAATATTCTTGTTGACGATAAGCCAACTAATATCGCAAGATGGATTGACAAAGGTGGTATTGGTATTAGATATCAAGCAAACGAAGATAGCTTGAATGATCTAAAAATGAACTTACAAGCAGTATACAAGGATTAACATGGCTATTGATTATAAATTTAACGAAAGAGAACTAATTGAAGAGTTTCAAGAATACATTGACTCTACATACAAAGGCCATTATGCGCAGAATAAATTTCAGTCAACTGAAGTAATTATCGAGCGCGGGCACGGAACTGGGTTTTGTATGGGCAATGTTGACAAGTATTCAAATAGATACGGTCGAAAAGGTAGTAAGGACGATGCACGTAAAGATTTAATGAAGGTGTTACACTATGCACTTATCCAGTTGCATATACACGATAACGATCTTTAACCAATAAGAAAACTGTAGCCGGCTCCGCCTGCTACTTGCTGCGAAACTTCTTGCTCTAACTTATCCATTTCACTTTGTGCTTCTGCCTTAAGCGTATCTCCGTTTAAGGTAGAACCACCTTGTGGTCCAGCAATAGTAGCAAACTTTGATCGTGCTTCGCCTAGCATATATTTACAGTTAGCTAAAGTATAATCTTTAATCCACTGCTTTGTAAGATAATCGTTTAATAATTCTTCGTCTGGTCTATAATTATAACAAAATAACATTAAGTTTTCTTCAGCATGTGGTCTTTGTAAAATAGTTAATTTTTTTGTTGCTGTGTTCCATTTAAATTCAATATGTGATCCAAACATTCTGCCTACTAATTCTTGGTACTGACTAAACATATCATATGTTGCTAGTCCGCCCATTTTACTTGCTGACAACAAGTAAGCATTTGTGTATGCTAAATTAAACGGTTCGTACATTGATCCACCAGTTCCGCCTTGTGTTCTAGCACCTACAGTTCTGCGAAATATCTGTCTTACTTCAATAACTTCTTGTGGTAGTGTATAAACGTTTTGATCTACAATTGTAGGCATAAACATATATGATTCTTCAACTGAATTATCTGAACGCTGTCTAAATCTTGTCAACGCCTTTGTAAGTGCTGTTTCGTAGTGTATAGGATCGAGCTCTACGTCAACCATACCGCCTCCTAAGAAAGCAGCTACATAGTCAAAGACTTCTTGTTTTTGTGTTGATAAATTAGACATTTCAGTTCTCCAATAGTATTTATCCTACGGATAAATATGTATATGCCAAGACTGTCTTTATATAAACCCGAAAAAACAAATGATTTCCATTTCCTTGACAAACAAATCGCGGAGATGTTTACTGTAGGTGGTACTGATATACACATCCACAAATACTTAGGATCTGGTAATTTACCAGAAGGTGAAGCTGATGCTGTGCAACCACAGTACGATGAATTAAATCCTACTAACATACAGGACTTACTATTTTTAGAAAATAGAGATAGAAAGTATGACGTAGATGTATATACGCATAGAGCTATCTATAATGTACAAGATATAGACTTTGATCTAAGTCAATTTGGATTGTTTTTATCAAACGATACATTGTTTATGACTGTACATATTAATAGCATTGTGAAGACTATTGGACGTAAACCATTGGCAGGTGATGTAGTTGAATTACCGCATCTTAAAGATGAACATGCACTAAATGATGCATCAGTTGCTCTTAAACGCTTTTATGTTATCGAAGATGTGAGTCGTGCAAGTGAAGGATTTAGCCATACTTGGTATCCGCATTTATACAGGTTAAAACTAAAACAAATTTACGATGGTCAAGAATATAAAGATATTTTAGACTTACCAGCTGATGAAGAATCTGATACTACATTACGTGATGTACTTAGTACCTACGATAAAGAAATGCAAATTAATAATGCTGTGATTGCGCAAGCAGAAGTTGATGCTCCTTTGTCTGGATACGAAACCAGTCACTTTTATACTGTAGAGCGCAAAGAAGACGGAACAGTTGCCCTGGAAGAAATTGACGGAGAAAACCTCACTAGCGAAATTATAAACAGTGTCGAAGGTAGAGAAGGATACAGTGGTTATCTTGTTAACTACGGTGACGGTGAGCCTCCAGTGGGTAATGTATTTGGTAATGGTATACAGTTTCCTACAACAAACGAAATTGGTGATTACTTTTTACGTACTGACTTTTTACCTAATAGATTATTCAGATATGACGGATCACGCTGGCTTAAGGTAGAAGACAATTTACGTGAGACACTAACGAATAACAACAACAGACAAACGCAAAAAGCAGGGTTTATTAACAATACAAAGCAAAGTCAGATCGGCGGCGAAGCAGTTGAAGAAAGACAAAGCTTATCTAAAGCACTTAGACCAAAGGCGGATAATTAATGCAATTTTTTTATGATGGACAGATAAGACGTTACGTAACGCAATTAATGCGCCTAATGAGTAATTTTCCTGTTAAGTACGGCGACGGTACAATTAAAACAGTCCCAGTTATGTATGGTGATTTATCAAGACAAGTTGCACATCTTATCAAAGATAATTCAGAGAATAAATTACCAAGTGCGCCTAGAATGAGTGTGTACATTACTGGATTAGAACAAGATAGAGATCGTACACAAGATGCTACGTTTATTGATAAACTAAATTTAAAAGAACGTGAGTATGATACCGATACTGGTAGCTATCTTAATACACAGGGTAAAAATTACACAGTAGAACGTCTTATGCCTGCTCCGTATATGTTAAGAGCAAACGTAGATGTGTGGACATCAAATACAGATCAAAAATTACAAATTATTGAGCAAGTTGGTGTTTGGTTTAATCCTACTCTTGAATTGCAAACAACAGATAACTTTGTAGACTGGACAAGTATTACTACACTTGAATTAGAAAACATTAATTGGACAAATAGAACTGTACCAATGGGTTTAGAATCAGAAGTTGATATTGCAACTTTAGGGTTTAAGATTCCAATTTATATCTCACCTCCTACTAAAGTAAAACGCTTAGGTGTAATACAAAATATTATTACTAGTTTATTTGACGAAGAATCAGGTAACATCGAAGAAGGTATTACCCGTCCACAAACTAATGCATACGATGATAGTAACACTGCCGGTGTTGCAGAAAATGAACACGGACGTAAGGCTGTAACAGAATCAACAGATCAAATGGCAAACGTTAACTATCTAAACTATCCTGTATATGTTGAAGGTGCATCTGCTAAAATTATTAGACGCGGAGTTGTAGGTGGCATAAGTTGGAGAGATATTATTGAGTCATCTCCTGGTGTGTTCCAAGCAGGTCTAAGCAAAGTATTTGTTAATAACAAAAACTCATCATCTATTGTTACTGGTACATTTAGTTTAAATCCACTAGATGATAGTATGATATCAATTAATTGGGACATGGATAGTTTCCCGCAAGATACAATTATTACAGGTCCTACAGGTGACAGAACGAGTATAGATTACATTATTGATCCGTTAACTTTTAATCCTACTACAATTAAAATTGCAGGCACACGCCTATTGCTTTTAGATGATGTCGGAAATGCTGACTCAGTTGAAGGACCAGCTGCTTGGCGTAATACTGATAATACTAACTTCGTAGCAAGTGCAAATGACATTGTTGAATGGGATGGTGCTAAATGGCATATTGTGTTTGACGCAAGCGAAGCAACTACAACTACATATACTACAAATCTAAATACAAGTGTGCAATATAGATATAGCGACAGTAATTGGTTACTAAGCATTGACGGTGAATATCCAGTAGGCACTTGGAGAATACAGCTCGAAGACTAATTACTTTTATGTCCGAGATAATTTGTAGTGGTGCTCTTTTTTATACGTTAAACACAAAACGATTTTTACTGCTTTATAGAAAAAATGGTAAACGCAATAACCAATGGGGTATTGTAGGAGGTACTAACGAAAATAAAGAAACGCCATGGGAAGGCTTACAAAGAGAAATTATCGAAGAAGTAGGCGCACTACCTGAAATTATAAAAACTATTCCATTAGAAACTTTTATATCATCAGATGAGAAATTTCAATTCCACACATATTTGTGTTTAATTAACGAAGAATTTATTCCACAATTAAATAGTGAACATGACGGATATGCATGGGTTGGTTATAATAATTGGCCAAAGCCTTTACATCAAGGACTGCGTAATACTCTTAACTCTAAAACAAATAGAACTAAGTTAGAAACAATTTTTGAAATAGCTGATTTATTTTAATTATTAATAGTAATATTAATTTCCGTATCGGTATTAATTTGCCAATCACCATTGTCATTTACACTACTGTTAACGTTACTCGAAGTGCCACCTTTAATAACAAATTTTACTGTACAGGTAGGTGGATCACCAAGAGCAATACCAGGATGCCATTCAGAAGTATTTCCCGCATTTTTTGTAGTTATATGCGATGCTGTTGTAATATTCCAAGCTGTTGAACATGAAAACGCTGCTATTTTTCCGTATCCTGAAAGATAAAATCTAGTTCCGGCGGAATTCACTATTAGACCTTCCCACATATTGTTAGCTACAGGAATCTTATAAGTATTCTGAAATGTCCATGTACTAGGGTCATACCCGGTACCTGACCATTCTTGTATATACTGTCCTGATCCGTTAGGCGCACTAGGATTACAAAAGCATAATACCCACATCTTTGTAGCATTACTTTTTATATCCATGTCTTGAATAGACACAATATTTTGACCAGTTACATACTTAATATCACTGTGATTTGCATATTGTACGTTTGGTCGGAAAACTGACGGTACTCCATTACTTGGCCACTTATACTCATGTAAAAGATCATTTTGGCTATCAATTATATACCAACGGGTGCCGTTTACGTTCATCCAAGCTCCAGTGACATGAGATCCAACTGCAACAATAGTACCCCTGTTAGAATATGTTACATTAGGGTTAGTCAATCTAGTATCTACGTGATATCCTTCTGTTAAACTAAAACGATATAGTCTGTCAGTTGAAGTGTTGATAATATACATATATTCGCCATTATCACCAAAATTTAAAGTTGAAACAGAAGGGTTGCCAAGCCCTTGTATAGGGGTTTCAACTCTTTCATAATCAAAGGTAGATAAGTTGTCGTTAATCCGCCATCTATGAATTCTTGGAATATTGTTTTTGTCAAGTGCCCATAATCTTTGAGTATTTACGGTTTGGGCATTGATAGTTACTGATCCGGTATTATTATTCATCACTATGTATCCATAGTGTGGCGCATTAGTAAGACCGTTTTGTAAAATAGAATTTGGACCTACGTTACCGGTGACAGTAAAATCAGTATTGATTTCAGCAGTACTACCAATTAATTCAAAATAAATCTCAGTGCCATTTGGTATACCATTGCCTGTAAGAGTTATAGTTACACTTCCACCTTGATTTATAGTTGTGCTTGATCCTGTAATAGTGTGTACCGAAGGAATACTTGTATCATAGATTTGGAAACTGGTGTCATATCCAATACCATTACTGCTACTAAGTTGGACTGTTTTAGTTTCTGTACCTTCAAGTACATAGTCCTCAGAAATTGTCGTAGTAACACTACCGTACGGGTATTGGTAGAAGCCGGTAACTGTAGTAAGAGTTACAGTACCGCTAGTAGGCCCAGAAAAGTCGCTTTGAGGAGCTGTAATAGCCCAGTCAACTGTTGCCCCTATTGGAGTGTTTTGTGAAGTGACTCCAATAGTAACAGTTTTATTTGTAGTTTCGTTTTGAATGCCGTTGACTGTCGGAAAAAAGGTATTTTTTTCTAATCGTATGGTACCTGAACCACTATCCACGTCTTCATCCATAGAGATAGTGTAATCTCTATCAGTAGCAGACATATTAGCTTGGCTCCAGTTATGTTGCAAACTTATAGTGCCAGCTCCGTTAGTAATTGTAAAGGTACCACTAGTTGCTGCCCAGCCTGTAGTAGATGCACCACTAACTCCACTTAATGACCAATTATATGTACCGTTTGGATAGCCTATAGATGTTATATCATAATTAAGCGTAGCGTTAGCTAATTTGTTGTTTATATCTACTATGTTGCCGCTGTTATAATTAACCTCTTGTACACTAGTATCATAAATAGTTATATTTTTAGTGAATCGAGTATCGTCATCGAGTGTAATTGTCATTATCTCGGTACCTTCAGTAGTAACATCATTTGCTACAATAAAATTTACACTTGTGTAAGAGTAATTTGTTAAATCTGAAGTGCTAACAATAAAGCTGCCTGTAAGACTTGCTCCAAAAAGATCTGTACTACTTACTCCTGTAATTGTGTAAGGAAATGCTGTTCCATTAGGTACATTCTTGGTTTTTAACGTCATATTTATATGATCGCCTTCGTTTTTGATATAATCAAGATTAGTTTCATAAAGAGAAATCGGTGATCCATAAATTCTATCGTTTGTTACGGAAGTGTTTGTTGGTGAGCCATCTGATGCATAAGCATCGACAGAAAAATTAACAACCTCGTCCGATCCTTCTACTGGTAGATCAAACACTGCTGTAAAAGAAACTGTATCGGTATTAGTAGAAGTTCCGCTTGATACAAAGTTGCCTGACAATGGCGGAGATCCTAAAAAGTCTGAAGAAGTAAGAGTATTGCTGCCCATGCCGGCATACGTCATAGTATAGCCAACAGTTTCGCCAGCTGGAAGGCCATACATCTCTAAACTATACGTAATAGTATCTCCAACATACCAATCGGTTTGACTTTTTGTTAAAGTATATATCTGCGTACTTGTATCATTCACTGTAACAGAGATAGATTCGTTATGATAAACTGAAACAGTCATTGTTTCAGTTCCTTCGTATTTTACATCGTTTGCAAGTGTCCACGAAGCACTACTTGTGCTGGAGTAAACTGTAAAGTTTCCTGTAAGTGATCCAGAGGAAAAATCATCTGCTGTGACACCAGAAACTGTATAAGGAATATTAGTACCATCTGGTACTCCGGTAGTAGTTAAAGTAATTGTTACACTGCTACCTTCGTTAATAGTTGATGCACTTCTAGTTAAACTAAATGTTGGTTCATTTATTGTAATATCAATCGAATCTTTACCGTTATCTAAAGATAGTGTTAATGTTTCAGGTCCGTCAATATTATTATCAAATATAGGTTCAATTAGCAACTCATCGGTATTACTATTAATAGTAAAACTTCCAGTCAACGTTTGTGTAATGTCACCACTTTGTATTCCAGTAATCGTGTAAGGAAGATTAGTTCCGTTTGGTACACCTTGAGTAGTTAAAGTTACAGTCGTATTTCCAAATTCAGTAATAGCTGTGTCAGTAGCACTTAGAGTATATGTTGGAATACTGGTATCATTAATTGTAATGCTGATACTATCATGAGGATCGCCAACTGGTCCTATCTCAAATACCATTGTTTCGGTACCTTCAATAGTAAAGTCATTTAGTATATTATACGTTCTCGATACGTCTGACCCTTCTACAAAATTACCAGTTAAACTTACATTATTAATATCAGATGACTGAACTCCTGTAATTCTATATGGTATTGTTTCTCCTGATGCTACGCCAGCAGTTGCTAAACTAATAGTAAGAGTATCACCTTCGTTAATATTAGTCGATGATGCTGATAGTGTATATACACGTTTTAATATATCAACTGAAAAAGATTCACCAGTTGTTAATTCAAATGTTACTGTTTCGGTATTCTCTGCTGACAATGTGTCATAAGAAGTTTCTAAAGTTATTGACCCTGCTCTGCCAGTATAATCACCTGTTACATTTATAATTGCATGAGTATATGGATATGTTCCGTCTGCTACATTTACTCCGCTTACAAAATCTGAAGGTGTAATATTACCAGAGATTTGAACCGGTATTGTGCTGATATTACCGAAAATACCCGACTGGTAGAAACTTACAGTGATTGATTCACCTTCGTATACTGACGTTTTTGCATTTAATTCAGTAAGAACTGTAGTTTTATCAATGACCTCAAATAAATATCCATCAAACACGTCATCTATAAAATTGCTTTGCCAACTATATTGACCTCCGACTGCATTAGCAGTAAATGATAATGTTTTAGATTCAGAAGTTCCAATAACAAAGTTACCTGATAATCCTAATGTGCCAGCAATTAAGCTTGAATTATTAAGTGATAAAAATTGATAGGGAATTTCATAGCCAGATGTTAATCCTGCTGTTCCTGTTTGCGATAACGTAAGCGTAGTAATATCACCTTCGGCAATATACGTTATACCGTTAATTGTTGGGTACCCTCCTGAAATCGATATATTAATATTTGCGCTAGAAGAATTAAGATACGTAATTGTATCGCTTTCGGCATATAAAATATTTTCAGAAGAAGAATCATAAATTTTTACTTGGTAAGTTTCAAATCCTTCTGGATAAAAGTCAGCAGTGCTTCCTATTGTAAATGTAACCGAAGAATTGTTTGCGTTCTGTGTGTCAATTGTTATAGTACCATTAGTAGACGGAAAGTCATCGTACACAGCATTTACGTTTGGTGCTGGTACTGGGTCAAATTTCCAATAAAACTGTGTTCCGTTAGATACACTAGGTGCTACTTCAAAAGTCACTGTAATATCGTCGCCTTCATTAACAATATGTGTTCCTACATCATCGACACCGACACCGTTAGGAAACACTGGGATATCATCAGTAAAGGCTATAGTTATTTCGCCAGCGCCTCCTGAGCCTCCTGCTTGCTGTCCAAAATATTGAACGCCGAACCAACCATAATTAGTTATATAAGCATCGCCGCCGGAGAAGCCGCCTATGCCGCCTCCGCCTCCGCCTCCGGCTGTTCCAGAACCTTGAATGTTACCTGCCCAATAAGACCCGTAACCTGAAAATCTTCCGTTTGTGCCGCCTGAGCCGCCGCCCGCTTGCCTATCAGTTTGCCAAGTTTGGCTTGAATTCCAAATAGTAACTAAATTACCCTCATCAAGTTGTCCTGAAACATAAGTTCCACCAGGTGCAGGTGAGCCGGCCGTTCCAGTAGTGCCAATACCTTTGGTACTTACTCCTCCGCCGCCGCTTCCGCGTATATCTGTACGATAGACATAGGTATATGCATCAGGTACATATATTTGTCCCATTCCACGACCGCCGTAGCCACCGCCTCCGACATCGGTATTTGATGCTACATTTGGATTGCCATAGTAACCGGCTGCGCCGCCGCCGCCGCCAGGTTTTCTGTCACTTCTACCGCTTCCGCTACTTGCTGTTCCATCTTTGCCTTTGCCGCCACCATGTGGTAAATTTTGAAATGCAGATGTTATATTATACGAGCCGCCTGACCCAACTGCGGTAGAAGCAGCTCCTCCCTGGGCTCTTGCAATTTCTTGATTGCTGCTAGAAGTAGCTTCTATCTCAATTTCTAAATGCCAAAATCCTTGAGCACCTGATGGTGTAAAATTTACTGATGTTGGAACTGTAAATGATAACGTAACTGTATCACCTGATAGTACTGCACTAGTAATATCATGCCCGGTTGCATCAGTATACCATACTTGCGAAACGCCACTATCTGTACCACCTGTTTCAAAAATATTTTGATATGCTGACGGAAGCGCTGTCCAAGTGACATATTCAATATTCGAACTTAAATCTCCGTGTGCCTTAACTTCTTTTACTCTTAATGTTGTAGGTGCAAATCCAAAAATGCTATTAGCAGAATAAGT
>Ga0098048_1000371_pt1 | contig 22400 bp, 20 predicted proteins | sample 13_taG_FD_75052 | JGI IMG/M metagenome (GOLD analysis project Ga0098048, IMG submission 75052) | Marine viral communities from the Subarctic Pacific Ocean - 13_ETSP_OMZ_AT15268 metaG | ecosystem: Environmental > Aquatic > Marine > Oceanic | place: Pacific Ocean | collected 2015-01-16 | reverse complement strand
GCATCTGATGGTACGTAGAAACTTTCGTTTATTACTGAAACCTCTACTCCTGGTGATGTTAATGCCATTTTTCGTATTCTCCTTGCAAGTTACGTATATACTAGAGTTATTTATTCAATCATACGGTTTTGTTGACATAATTTACCGTTTTCTTGGTGCCTATATAGGTTACGTAAATACACACATGCAGTACAAGGACAGACCGTTGTGTAAGGAGTGTAAGACCAAGCCTAGGGCATATGCCTACAAGAGGTATAATAGAGTATATTGGCGTAGTCGGTGTGATACCTGCATTAGGAAAAAGGCCGGCAAGCGGGTTGGAGGTGTTACTGCACTGCAAAGGTCAGGATACAAGAAGCACAAGAAGTGTGAACTGTGTGGATTCAAAGCACAGCACAAATCTCAACTAGACGTGTTATTTGTAGACGGTGACTTGAGGAATACTAATGGTAGTAATTTAAAAACTGTTTGCGCCAATTGCCAAAGGTTGGGAAGTACCCGTAGACTTGGTTGGAGAGTGGGTGATCTTGTCGCTGACGATTAGATCGTCTATCTTGGCGTATAGTTCTTCTTTTGTGCCATTGTTCTCAATGACGAAATCAAACTCTTCTTTTGCCCATGCATATTCTGAAGAATGTATACCCTTGGGTTCTATGTTTCCTTCAACATAACTTGTAAACCAATCCGGATCTTTAAATCTTTTTACTAGTAAAATTACCCCACCTTGTTCTCTTATCTGTTTCACTTCGTTGGGGAATCTTGTGTCTGCTATCACGGTGTCTTGTCCCTTGTACCTGCCAATGCAACTGTCCACCCAGATACCGTCGTACATTTGACCACGCATCACTTCGGTGCCAAAGTACTGTAACACCCATCTTGGCGTGGTTGGCTTGCCAAATTTATCGCTCCAGAACTTGTCTGGTTGTTCTCTCCATTGTCTGCTAGATTCCGTGTCCCCTTCGAGTAGAGCCCTGTCCCAATTGAACATGGACGCCACAGCATCTTTCAAACTTTTTGCGAAACTGTCTTTTTGATATCCGTGTTTATCCACGAGCCTGTCAGCCACTGTGCCTTTGCCAGAACTTATTAAACCTACTATTCCTATTAACATAGGTTTATTATACTATTTTTTTAAACGTTTTTCAATCTCTTTGATTGCTTTTTTCACGGATCTCAATATTGATGATCTCAGAGTTTTCTTGCGTTCTTTCAACGCTTTTATGCTCATTGTTTCCAATTCCTCTACCAACTTTTCCAGTTCATCCAGTGATAGGTCAGAATAATTTTTGTGATGGGAGTCTTTCATGCTGGGTATTTAAACGGAGTTTGGTAACAATTAACCAATAACAAAACTGTGTGGTGTTCCACCTTCTTGGTAGTTTCCTATGTCTGCTTCCAGTCTCTCTATCTCTGCTTGGCCTTCGTTCTTTAGAGCATCACCGTTCAGTGTTGTTCCTCCCTGTGGACCTGCTATGGTGTTGAACTTGCCTCTGGCCTCACCTAGCATTATTTTAGACACAGCGAGCGTGTAGTCTCTGATCCATGGTTTCGAGTAGATGTCTTTGAACAGGGTGATGTCAGGTCTGAAGTTGTCTGTGTGCATCAAAATAGTTTCGTCGTCTGCTCTGGGTTTTTGAGTTATTGTCAATTTCTTTGTTGCTACATCAAAATGGAATTGTATGAAACTTCCAAACATTTTTCCTATCATTTCTTGATATGAAGCGAATGCAAAATAAGTTGCAAGTCCCCCCGTCGCACCTGCTCTTAAAAGATATGTGTTTGTGTATGCCAAGTTAAATGGTTCAAACAGTGTTCCACCTTCTCCACCTTCTGTCCTTGATCCAACACTTCTTCTGTTTAAATTCCTTACATTTATAATTTCATCCGGCAAGATATAAGTGTTTTGGTTTTTCTTTAAAGTAAGGAAAGCATAAGATTCTTCCACAGCATTTGAAGATCTTTGTCTGAATTTATTGATGGCTCTTTCCAGTGCCGTTTGATAGTGTTTTGGGTCTAATTCCACGTCAATCATCCCGTCACCGAGATTGTTCTTAACGTAATCGAAAATTTCCTGTTGTCCTGTTTGTAGTTCTGACATACTCATATTTATAGTCATTGCCTGTGCAATAAATATGTATGATATGCCAAGATTATCCATTTTTAAGCCTGAAAAAGGCAATGACTACAAATTCTTCGATCGTAACATCAAAGAGATGTTTCAAGTGGGTGGGACGGATCTACACCTACACAAATACCTAGGGCCGTACGATCAAGGGGACACTAACAAGGACGGGGAGGCCTCTCCTAGCCAACCAAGAGTAACCGGAAGTGATCTTAATGAAACGACCATACAAGATTTATTGTTTTTAGAGAACAGAGACAGAAAATATTCAAGTAATGTCTACACTGTGCGTGGAATATACAATGTGCAAGATGCAGACTTTAATCTGTCGCAGTTTGGTATGTTTTTACAAAATGATACGTTATTCTTGACAGTGCATATGAATGACATTGTGGAAAGAATTGGCAGAAAACCAATGAGTGGTGATGTGCTAGAATTCCCACACATGAAGGAAGATTATTCACTAGACGAGAGCATACCAATTGCACTGAAAAGATACTACGTGGTTGAAGATGTAAACAGGGCCGCAGAAGGATTTAGTCAAACATGGTGGCCACACTTACTTAGATTGAAAATGAAAACGCTAGTTGACTCTCAAGAGTTCAAAGATGTAATAGGAGATGCAACCACAACAGGATCAGTTGCCAGTTACATGAGCACATATAACAGAGAAAAAACTATCAACGATCAGATTGTGGCACAGGCAGAATCAGATGCTCCAAAGGCAGGGTTCAATTACAAGCAATACTATGTTGCACCCATAGATGAGAGGGGTAACATACGTACAGAAAATGTTAATACGGAATCTCAAAGAGCGAGTAGCAGTAACACCGTGAATGCCACCATAGACACTCCAGCAAGTTCGCACTATGGTTTCTACCTAGATGGCGACGGTGTTGCACCTAACGGAAATCCTGCAGGTTTTGGGATATCATTTCCAACGTCGGGTGTGGATAAAGGTGATTACTTCTTGAGAACAGATTTCTTACCTAATAGATTGTTTAGGTACGACGGAACCAGATGGATCAAAATTGAGGACAGTGTGAGAATAACTACAACGAATAATGATTCCAGAGGCAACTACAAAACAAGTTTTGTTAACAATGCGACAGAATCAACTATAAATGGTTTAACAGTTAAACAGAGACAGTCATTGACAGATGCTCTAAAACCAAAGGCTGACAATTAAGAATGCTACACTTTTACGAAGGTCAGGTTAGGAAATTTCTCACTCAGTTCATTAGGATATTGAGTAATTTTTCTGTGGAAACAGGCAAGGGTAAAGATAATTCTGTGCAGTTAAGGGCAGTGCCTGTGGTGTACGGAGATCCAACGAGACAGGTGGCGAACATTATCAGGAACAATTCAGAGAACGCACTACAGTACGCACCAAGGATCGCCGCTTATGTCAGAGAACTGAACTATGACAGGGACAGGATGCAGAATCCTTATCACATAGAGAAACAGCATTTACGAGAAAGAGGCATAGACTCAGACGGCAACTACACCAACGAGATGGGTGCGGGTTACACAGTCGAGAAAGTGATGCCATCGCCTTTCAGGATGGAAGTGTCCGCGGACATCTGGACAACAAACACAGATCAGAAATTACAGATAATGGAGCAGATATTGTATCTGTTCAACCCAGACTTTGAGATACAGAAAACAGACAACTACATTGATTGGACCAGTTTGAGTTACGTTGAATTGACAGGTACTACTTTCAGTTCGAGGACTATACCAGTTGGTGCAGATTCAGAGATAGATGTTGCCACACTGACGTTCTCAATGCCCATATGGCTATCACCTCCAGTGAAGGTCAAGAAACTAGGTGTCGTGCAAAAGATCATAATGAGCATATACGACGACGACGGTGGCATAGCAAAAGGTTTAATAGACGGAGAACTGACATCGAGAAGTTACATCACACCAAATAATTTTGGATTGTTGGTGACTGGTAACCAACTACGATTATTAGGATCAACGGGCACCAATGTGAAATCAGGAGGAGATGGATTCCAGACAGGTGCCAATGAGCCCAACAATTATGATCCGTTTGAAACATTTGGACCAGCAGTAAACTGGAAAGTGCTGTTAGATCAGTATGGCAAAGTCACAAATGGCACATCACAGATAAGACTTACACAGCCAAACGGCAATGAAATTGTTGGTACCATAGCAACATCAACACTGGATGATACAATCCTATTGTATACAATCGACGGTGACACGATACCAAGCAACTCATTAACAGCAGTCAAGAAAATTATAAATCCAGCAACATTTGATCCAGGCACACCTGCTAACGGTGATAGATATTTGGTCATAAATGACGTTGGAGACAGCACAGCCAGTTTCCAAAGTGCAACTTGGGGTACACTTGTAGCCAGTGTAGGTGATATCATAGAATACAACAGTGCAACATCAAAATGGAATGTGGCTTTTGATGCCAGCAATCCAGATTCAACACAACACTACGTCACCAATCTTAACACAGGAATACAGTACAGGTTCAACGGCACGGAATGGGTGAAATCTTACGAGGGTGTGTACACACAAGGTAATTGGAGCATAGTGCTTGACGGTGGAGCAGACCCGGGATACAACTCAAGTCTTGACGCTACCACTCCATAGTTGTTATAATAAAGCATGAAAGAAAACATAGTCTGTTCAGGTGCACTGTTCTACGCCACCAGCACCAAACGTTTCCTGTTCCTACAGAGGACTGATCGCAAGACCCAAGGCATGTGGGGATTGGTTGGCGGTAAGAGCAAATTCACGGAAAGTGCCTTCGAAGGTCTTAAGCGTGAAATAGAGGAAGAGACAGGCAGTTTGCCTAAGTTCAAGAAGGTGATACCATTGGAGATGTTCACTTCAAACGATCAGAAGTTTTTCTTTCATACATATCTAGTTGCCATAGACGCAGAATTCATACCCAAACTCAATGAGGAACATTCAGGGTACTGTTGGACTGCGTTTGAATGTTGGCCAAAGAATTTGCACATGGGACTTAAAAATACACTCAACAATAAAAGTATAAAAGGTAAGTTACAAACTATATTGGATTTAATAGTTTAGTTGTTTTTGATATAAGATTTACCCGTGAGTTTTTCAATATCACGTATCATTTCTTCCATGTTTATTCTCACAGTCTTACCAGTTTTGGTATTTCTTGAATAGTATTCCCACTCACCTTCTTCGTTGTGAGGAGATATTTTAGTTACGTTACCTGCTTCGTCTCTTACGAACACTTCAGCACTAGACGACTCGTCCTTAGCGTAAATGTGTGCTTTGTTGGTAACACTAGATGGATCACTTCCCACAGTCATTGCCAAAGCACTATCGAATGTTTTAGCACCTGTTATGGTCTGTGTGGTGGATACTAACACTGTGTCTGCCGTTGATGCACCTGCTGATCCCCTCAACATGTGTACTCTGTAACCGTTCACTGTTGTACTCGCACCTGATGTAGATGCCGCTTTTACTGTCACTGTTGATCCAGATTGTGTCGCTGAGAATGTTAGTTGGTCTGTGCCTTTTGATGAAATAGTAGGTCCTGTGCTGATGTAGGCATCATCATTTGAAACTACCATTACTTCTGTGGCACTGGCCGCACCTTCTGTTGCGTTGTAGCCTGTGAACACATAGAACGCTCCTGTGTAAGCGGAATTTACGAAAGAGTCTACTGTTGTCGCAGTTGAACTTACTGTGGTTGCGGCAACAACATTAACATTATCTCCCGTTGATCCTGACTCATCGTCCGCAAGTAGAATCCTGTATGATGTTACCCTCAAATTTGGTTCGTTACCAGTTGCACTTACTACCACGTTAGACCCGTCGACTGCGGCCGTCAAGTTTATAAGGTCATTAGATCCAGTGTTTGTGGCACCATATGATGTGATGTACGCTGTGGTGCCGTCGTGTACAACCAATGCTTCTATATTGGACACTTCCGTTTTGGATGCGTTGTTGACAGATATGTAATACTTGGCCGCCCGGTATGACGCATGGGCCCAACTGTCTATGCTTTCCGAAGCAGAGTCAAGATCAGCGTTTAAAACGTTCGTCACATTACCTGTTGTGCCTGCTGAGGTATTATCTCCTAGTGCTATCCTGTAAAATGACACGGAGTTAACAACACTTGATCCCGTGGCTTTCAGTCTCGCATTACCGCCAGTGACATCAGCGTCTATAGTTATGAAACTGTTTGTGGCGTCACTTCTAGTGACGTGTGATGTTGAAACGACCGCGGCCGAATCGTTGTGTGCCAGGCTGTGTTTCGCTGTAGACACTTGGTCGTTTATCTCGTCTCTAGTGACTGTTAAGTACCAAGCACTGTCAAAACTACTGATTGTGAATTGGTTAATTATCTTCTCTGTGGTGCTTATTGCTGTACTGCTACCTGTTGCTGTGTCGTCAGTGTTCTCTGACGTAGAGCTTGTCGCACCCAGTTGTGCCCATCCGCCCGATGTCGTGTAACCTTCTATGGCATCTGTAGAACTGTTGTATCTTATCTCACCAGTTGAACCTGTTGGTCTCTGTGCTGTTGTACCATTGGGCACCGCCAGTGACGTTGTTCCTTCGAATATGTAACGTCCTGTACCTGAGTTATCAAATGTCATGTCTGCGTTTGATGGTGCACTCATGGTAGAGCCATTGAAAGTGAAGTCACCCACACTTATTGTTGCGAAACTTAAAGTTCCTGAACCGTCTGTGGTCAGTACCTGTCCTGCACTTCCATCAGACGTTGGGTAACTCAATCCGTCTGCAGTCAATGAACCATCAACAGACAGGTTAGTTCCGTTCAATAGTTGTAAAGAATCACTTCTGAATCTACCTGTGATTACATTGGACCCTGCTTTCTTGTGTGCGAATTCTATGATACCGTCTTCCGTGCCATCGCTGGCGTCAAGTATCTTACCTGTGATTTTGGCATACACAACTTCTTGGTCGGCATCGTTCTCGCCTTTGAATTTGATCTGTCCCAAGTAGTCTGCGTCGGAAGGACTGGAACTGTTTCTTTTGAGTGAGATTACAGGTCCTGCACTGCTTGAATCTTCTGTGGTTGTGATTAATAATGCATCGCCTGTTGACGTGTTTGTTATTTCTGCACCAGTGCTTGATGTATTAAACACTTCAGTGCCGTAATGATATAATTTCACTTCACCAGTTGAACCGTCTGCCAAAAAGTAAGTGGCCGTTCCGCCACTGCCGTCATCTGAAGTTATTTTTACATCCTTATCATTGGCGTATGTTCTGATGTGTATGTCACCGGTGGTTTCATTTATGTTGAGATCACTGCCAGTGTGTTTTATGTTTGCATCTGCGTCAGTACCTAATCTTAGTTCAACACTGTCATTGAAAGTAAAATTACCTGTAGTCGTACCTCCAGCAGTTGTGATACTGCTTGTGGTTATTGTGCCGTTTACGTGTAGTGCTGATGAGGGTTCTGAAGTACCAATACCCACACGACTGTTTGTGACATCGAGATACAGTAGGTTTGTTTCAAATGCCAGGTCTGTACCGTTCCTAGTCAAATTTGACTTCAGTACTGACCCAGATATACGACCTATGGCCATACTAGGTACTCCTTATAATAATGTTAGTAGAACATATGTCCTACACGGCCTCTCTATCATTGCCGACCGACAGCAGTGCTATTATTTATGTTATTTGAATGTCCACACTTGATCAGGCCATTTTTTCTCTAGTCTAGTCATGCCCCAACTGGCCAGTAGATCAGATATCTGTTTTTTGTGTATGCCATACTTTTGTCCAGAAGAGTTTCCTTCAATCTGGATAATGGGACTGTTGGTCATTATTGTGTGTTCTGCACCCTTGAGCACAGGCATTTCATAACCCTCAACATCTATCTTGATGATGTCTACATTGTCAAAATTGTAACTGTCTAGTGTGTCTATTACAGTATCTCCCTTAGAATTAGTGACATGATTGGTGCCAGAATGTGTTTCATATCCCATGGACACTGTGCCCTTTGATTCTCCCAATGCTGTCTTGTGCAGTGTGCAGTTGTTGTAGGTTGAGATGTTGTGCTCCAGCATGGGCAGTATTTTCTTGTTGGGTTCAAATATCTCTAATTTTTCTGCATGTGGTTGCCAAAAAAGAGACCATGGACCCCACCATGCACCTATGTCTATTATTCTACGCAACTTCCTGTGTGTGACATGTTTCAACAGTATGTCGTAGTTTCCGTTTTTATCTGCAAAGTCTTTCTGTACAGTCATAAAAAAAAGGGCGATGTTGCCACCGCCCTTTGTGTTCTACTAAAAAGTAAAATTATTTATTAGTTGTTTGATCTCACTGCACAATTTACCAGTTTGATACCAGCGTCTGTGCTTGATTCCAATGCTCTACCAATAACGTTAAAAGGAGTGATTGACTCACCTAACGTCACTGCTCTAGCACAACCTTTTGTTGATGATGTTACTAATCTTTGACCTTTAGTTACTTCACCTACAACTCTGACTGGTGTTCTACCTGTCATTGCTACGTATGGGTGTGATTCATCTGAACCTGCACCTGCGTTCATCATGTATGCTGGTTTGTCAGAGATAACACCAAAAACATCCTCAGACATTTCTGAATTGATTTCCGTGATCTCTGCTGAACCACCTACCATAACTACTGAACCTGCTTCCATAGGAGCGTCTGCTTCGAAACGCTCGGCAACGTCCGCGTACTGGGCCGATGATGCCGTGGATGCAATTACATTGGTTGATGGATTGTATTTCAGACCTGTGTCTGTTTCAATGCCTTGTGTTCCAGATGCACCATCTACTAAACAAATGAAGATGTCTTCATTGGCTGTGTTGTTAGCAGTCACAGTAACGTTTGTTGCTTCTGTGGCTGTAGCAGAGTTACCTGTACAAGATCCTGAACTTCCTGATGTGTTACCAGTCACGTTACCTGTTACATTACCTTCAATGTTAGCAACCAACGTACCTGTAGTCACAGTCAAGTTACCTGTTGATGCACCAGTATCCGTTGTTGTACCAACTATGAACTTGTCCTCTGATTCGTCCCAACCCATAAAACCGTTGTTACCAGTTGAACCACGCTCAAAGATTAAACCTAAGTCGTTTGCATTAGAACCTGAGTTACCTGATCCTAACTCGATCAAAGCATCTTCTATGGTTGTGTTTGTTGAACTGTTAGTAACTGCTGTACCGTTTGTTGTCAAGTTTCCTGAGATCACAACGTTACCTGAGAACGTTGCACTAGTGTCATTGATAACAAGTTCCGTGTTACCGTCTGCTGTTACCGTGAACGCACCATCTGAACCTGAGTCAGACACAATCGCTGTTGTGTTACCCGCTGTCAGTGTAGTTGATGATAGACTTGATAGTCCACTGTCAACGTATGCCTTGATCGATTGCTGTGAAGCAACAGAAGTGGCACTGTTTGTACTCAAGTCGTCTTCATCTAGGAAGAATCCTGATAGCATGTTTCCACTGTCTATGTTTGTAATTGCGTTTCCTGTGCCGTTCGCATCTATTGATTTGTTTGTGAACGTGTCAGTTGTTGCTTTACCTACAAGTGTGTCTGCCGCCGCCGGTAGCACAACTGTTACATCGGCAGTACTTGCTGGTCCGATTAGTGTTACTCCGTTGGTTCCGTTGTCAGTTCCTTCTAAGAATTTAATCTGACCTGCCGCACTGTTACTGCCTGCACCAATTACTAAACTGTGCCCTGTTGCAGTTGTTGTAGTTGCCGCAACTGTTGTTATTCTGTCAGTACCGTCAACTTCGATTGTGACGTTTCCTGTACCACTGTCAGCGACTGTAACGTTACTGTTATTTTCTGTGATTGCTTTTGTTGAAATCGCCGCGATCGAATCGTCAACGTATTTCTTGTTTGACACGTCACCGTCTGATGATGGTGCCGATGTCGTCATACCTGTAATAGTGTTTGCACTTGCTGATATTACTATATCACCAACTGAAATACCATTATGTACTCTAAAGTTTCTTGTTGTCATAGTTCCATATATCCCATATGATTTGTGTTAATAAAAGTCGAGTCGTAAAAAAACGCCCCAACAGTAGTATTTACCATTGGGGCGTTTAGAATTATCTTTAGGGTTCTAGTTTTGCTACTATACTGCCGCTAATGAGTACTGTACTTTGGCCGCTGTTACGCCACCTGTACTAGTTGCTTTAACTTCAATTGTACCACTGTTGTATGCCGCAGTGATTGTTGCCAAGTCACTTGAACCAGTGTTAGTGATTCCGTGTACAGTGATGAATGCAGTTGTACCGTCGTGTACCACAACACCTTTCATCGCCGCGTACTCTGTGTTAGCAGTGTCCGTCAACTGAATGAATATCTCAGCACTTCTGTAAGTAGCACCGTTGAATGTCATTATGTTAGTTGCACTTGAAGTGAAGTTAACAGAACTTGTCTCTGTTCTAGCAACACCACCAGTAACCAATGCTGTGTTGTCAGCACCTGTGATCGCAAAAATCCTAGCCGCACTGTGTGGGGCAGAAGTGAATGTGATGTTGGTACCTGAAACACTGTAGTTTTCAGTTGGTTCTTGGTATACGTTGTCGATGTAAACAAAAACGTTGTTCGCTGATTCTGGAGCAGAGCTGAAGAAACCAGTGAACGTAGTTGTTGATCCGTCACCTGTTGCTGATTCCTTGGTGAACGTCGGAGCATCGCCCGCCGTTGCAAAGGCAACAAAAGTAGATCCATCTGAACAACCTTCGTATTTTCCAGTTGTTGTGTTGAATCTGATGATACCTGTTGCACCAGTTGGTCTTTGACCTGTTGTTCCATTCGGCAATCTTAGTGCATCAGTTGAACCTGAAACATCTAAGTCATATGCCGGAGTGGCAGTCTTGATACCAACGTGATCCTCAGAACCATCTACGAACAATGCGTGTGCATGTCCATTTGATTCTACTCTGAAGTCAACACTTGCTGAACTCTCGTTGATCGTAACGTTTCCACCGTCTAATTCAACAGCAGTTGAAATTGTAACTGCACCTGTTGAGTCAGCAATGGCAATCGCCGCTGTTCCGTCATTTGCTTTAACATTAGTAACCTGTGCGTTAGTCAACGTAGCAGTCGTACCCGCTATAGTTGTGAACGTACCTGCCGCGGCACTGTTGGCACCAATAGTTGTGCCGTCAATAGCACCACCGTTAATGTCTGCTGTGTCTGTAGTGAAAGTCACACCACTTGCCACTGTAAACGCTTTGCTGGCTGTGATCAACTCTGAACTGTTAGTTGTGTCAAACTTCAAGTATGAGTTTGAACCTTCCTTAACGTCAAAGGCCGCCGCCGTGTTGTCAGTCATTGACACACCTACCGTAGTGCCATCAGCACTGATTGTGTCTAGTGCTATGTCACCCACGTTAGTGATGTTATTGTCACCAAAACTAGGAGCCGCCGCAAATGTTACAACACCAGTTGAGTTGGCCATTGTCATAGCCAGTGCACCGTCTGCCGCTGAAACTGTTGCAGTCTCAACATCTGATGCAGTCATTACACCTGCTCTTAGAGCCGCATAACTGTCGATTGTGATGTTACCTGCTGTAGTACCATCCTCTGATGCCGTTACCGCGAATGCGAATTGGTCAGTAGACTCGTCCCAGATGAATGAAACGTTGTCAGAAGATCCTCTGTTGAAGAATAGACCTTGGTCAAACGTGTTAGCCGCTCCACCTGAGTTGTTCTTCGCTAATTGGATAAGCGGATCTTCAACTGTCAATGTTGCACTATCAATTGTTGTAGTAGTACCATTTACTGTCAAGTTACCTGCAACCGTCAACGCTGTTGTTACTTCAACGTTACCTGATGAGTCAGCAATAGTCATTGATGCTGTTCCATCATTGGCTTTTAAGTTTGTAGCCTGTACACTTGTTGCAGTGGCAGTTGTGAAAGTCGCCGCCGCGGCACTTGCCGCACCAATAGTTGTGCCGTCAATAGCACCACCGTTGATGTCTGCTGTGTTTGTTGCTAAAGTGACACCATTTGCGATGGTCATGGCCTTGCTTACAGTGATCAGTTCTGAACCGTCTGTTGTAGCAAAGTTCATGTATGCATTGGATCCCTCTTTGATCTCCATTGCGTTCGCTTTGTTGTCGTCTAATAATAGGTCGAATCCGTTGCCATCATCTGAACTCAATGAGTCAACGTTGATATCTCCAACGTTAAGTGCGTTCAAGTCACCTAGGTCAAATGATCCTGCAACAACTAGGTTCGTTACCGTAGTAGTACCAGTTCCATTTGGAGTGATAGCGATGTTTCCGTTTGTAGCCAAAGAACTGATCGTCATGTCGTCGATCTTCAAGTTGTTTAACTCAATGTTTCCGTTTGCTCTTACGTGGGCTCTGTCAACACCAGCGGTCGCGATGTGTATGGTGTCATCATCCGATGTCCTCTCCACTTCTATCTGTGTGTCTGAGTCTGCGTCTTGCAGTGAAGTACCACCAGTCATCTTCAACCATCCACTCGCGTATCCTTCTACCGCGCCTGTGTCTGAGTTGTATCTGATGTCACCGTTGGCCGGTGAACCCGGTCTTTGTGCTGAGCTTCCTGACGGTAGTCTAACTGCGTCAGTGCTTGAGATGTGTAAAGTAGTTGCTGGTGAGGCCGTACCTACACCAACTCTGCTATTAGTCACATCCAAGGCTAATAAATTTGTTTCAAATGTTAAATCTGTACCTGATCTCGCCAGGTTGGCAGATAACATCTGTCCTGTTATTCGTCCTATTGCCATTGTTTTATCCCCTTCGATAATTGATTGTCTTGCAAAACTAATGGTATTTATTTGCAGACGGCGTATTTGCACCGTTAAATACCTATTCATATGAGGAAATACGAGTATATTACTGTGTTGGGACACAACACCATACGGTTGCCTTTCAACGAACTTAAACAATATGGTCCTATCATCAGTGTAGCAACACACAAACACGATGTACAGAACATTGACTATGTGTGGACCAGGCAGGAAAAAGACCTGTTATGGTTCCTACAACAGCGTCCTTCACCGGTTGATTGTGTGACCACTCCGGAACTTTACAAGAAGTATGTGTTCTACGACCAGGTACACAGTTTCCCGCCAATATCACCACAATTTAACCTCACACTTGATGTAAACACAGACGATCAAACACTGGCATTACTGACTGCATTAGGACTGACGGAAAAGAGAATACTGTTAGTGGGATACGACATATCAGATCCGAGGATTTTGAAAGATCTAAGGTCAGTGATAATGTTACATCCAGATATGAAATTTTATTTCTTGTCAAACCCACCTAAGACTAAACAGTTGGACTATTGTTCAAATGCAGAGTGCGTATTATTCAAGGACATGGAGCAACTGAAACAATGACAGAAGGAACAGCAAATATCAATTATATCATAAAAGTGTTATGGCCTCCGCACTGTCAGAACAGGGGTCTTCATGTACTCGAAGAACGTGCTGACATTGTAAAAGAGATGAACGGTATGAGAAGTAAGATTGAAAATTTCCTCAAAGCCTCGTGTAGTGGCAGTTTCAAAGCCAGCGACGAATACGATATGAAAGGGTTCAACGTTGGTTTCGAGTCGGGCCCGGACGTTTACAATTTTATACTAGAACAGGCGACAATAGGTTATGAAGTGGATCGGGAAATTGGTCGGTTGAATATCTTTTCAAACAAATATATCAAGCACAAATTATTGTATACAGCAAAAGGTATTGTGATAGATTAGTCGGCAAAACCGTGCATGACTACTACTCTCGCACCCGAGTGTGGGGCCTCAATAGATGATCCGTCATCGCCGCCTGTAAATGCCAACACGTTTGTAGCGATCGTGTAGTTCTGTATAGGTTCCTGCATCACACCATCCACGTACACTAGTATGTTTTTAGCATTTGTCGGCGTAGAAGTCATAGTAAATTGTGTTGATGAGCCATCGCCTGTGAACACATCCTTGGTTATGGTTGAAGCCGCGGCCTCTGTACGTAACGCGGTGTAGGTCGATCCGTCAAGACAGACTTCATATTTGCTCGTTGTAGTATTAAAGCGTATGATACCTTCCTGTCCTGATGGTCTTTCGCCTGTAGTTCCTACCGGAACGACCAGACCGGTCGTGGTGTTGAAGTCGAACACTCCCGTTCCCTGTGTGGTGAACGTCATGTCCGCATTGGTCACTGTGTTTCCAATGTTGTTCGTCGTGAACTCTGTGTTACCTGTTGTCGTAGATAAATTCTGTAATCCTTTTGTGCCGGTGTATCTGGCACCAGATATGTAAACTGACTTGCCTGTGAAACTAATTCCGTTTGGAAGACTGGCACCAATAAAGTGCAACACACCAGATTGGTAGTCAAAGAACCATTCGTCGTCGTTACCCGATCCTGTTGCGAACACTTGATCACCAGAACCAGCGGCGTTGCCGGCATCACTGGCTGTGTGTATGTAAACTTTTACTTGATACGTTGATCCAACCTCAGGTGGTATCCAGTCAGTCAAACCTGTTTTCCATGTCCTGTTGGCCGTCGCCGTACCGTCATTGGTTGTTTCGTCTGGTGTGCCTGTTGGATAAACTGTGACCACGCCTGAACTTGATCCTGGCATCGTTGCTGGAATGCTGGATGCTTGGTTCCAGGTGTTGTCACCCCTTAGCAGTAACGGTGATGCTATTGCTTCGTTGGGTGCTTTCTTGGCCGCATTGGTGTCAGTTTTAGTCGCACCATAACCCAGTTTCTTCCAAAGATAATCTACTTTTTTTGCGTCAGTTATTGCCATTAGTCAATGCTCAGTGCTGTGATACTGTCTCCTGATTCTAATTTGATTCTCACCAAGATGTTGTTACCTGTGGCATTTGTTGCATTCTCTGTACCCAGTGTGAACGTGAATTCCTGTCCTGAATAAGTTGTGTTGTCAACAACCCTGTCTCCAGAGTTGAACGCACAACCGTTGGATCCGTTACCACCGTTGCCTGTGTCTGATCCCGGAACACCTGAACCACCGTATGTGGCTGAGCAATCCAACCATCCATTCAACCCTGACGCTGAATCTATCGCAGTGCCTGGTGCCGCAATGAACATTCCAGAAACTTTTCCTGACATTGTAAGATTGAAGTTGGCCATCGTTGTCCTTCTGAAAGCGAACGTGAAGTACTGTGCACCTGACCTTCCTGTGTTCAGGTCTGGACCTACTGGTAGGTAACCTGAGCTCAGGTCTGTGGTGAAGTGTTTGATCGTTCCAAATCTTGATATTGCTTCATTGGTTCCTGCCACTGTGACTGCACCAGACCATGCGTGATCCGTGTAGTAGTTGGCGTTTGAAGAATCGTTAAGTGATGGTGTATCACCTGACAGTGAACCAAAGCCGCTTATCCTCACAGCGTCGTCATCGAAGCCGGCGCCTAGTGAATCTGATACAGTTATACCGTCTGCTTCATCGTCTAGTGCTAACAATGATGCGGTATATACTTGAATTTTTGTTGAAGAACTATCGTAACTTCCTGTTCCGTTGGCGTTCTTACTTCTTGCTTTAATTGTTTTTATTGACCTAACACCTGAACTTGTTATAGGAACTGTCACCGCTCCTATGGTGTAAGCACTCGCAACACCTGTGTCTGTGACAGGCACGCCACTTGACAACATAGTTGAAGCACCATCCACCTGTGCATATGTGAAATTTGAATCTGTTATGACGTTTCCAGAAGTTGATTCCTGGTTGGTGTCGTTGTCTACCTCGTGTGGTGACGTGGTGTCTTGGTATGCCTGTCCTGTAAAGTTTGCAATGGTTGTGCCAGTGACTGTCACAGTCGGAGATCCCGCGTTGTAGTATGGAATACCCGACACGTAACGCTTGGTTCCTGCTGTTCCCTCTGCGACCGCACCTATTGTTGTGGTTGGTGTTGCCGTGACGTCGTCCTTCAACACGTGTACATAACCAGTGTTACCACCTGCACTGCTTTCTAATCTCTGGGCACTCAATCCAACTGAGTAGTCTGCTAGGTCCTGGGTGATTTTAGCATCAGCGACCAGGTATAATCTCTGTGGATATGCTCCGTTTACTTGATCATAGTCCTTGTGATCTGATGTCACCAGTTTGGTGAATGTTGCGTTGTTGGCTCCGCCCTCTGATGTTGTGAATGTTCTCGCACCGCTGGCACTGGCGTTGATCGACGCAGTCACAGTCTGGTTAACTGTTGAACCTGTGCCGTTGGCATCGTTGACTAGGAACCCATCCATTACTGCTGTGTCAATGGTTGATGTGCTTGTGTATCTTCTCGCTGTGGTAGAACTCAATGAAGTACCTGCCGCCAGCGTGTCTGCTGAACTGGTGTTGTCAGTGAAACTAGCACACAACTTAGGTGATGTTCCTTGTGCTGAGTCTGACAGTGTTAAAGTTTTTGAGCTCAATCCTGCTGGTGCACTTGGTGTAGATTTCATCGCAAATGTGATGGTTTCTTCATCGTCTTGGAAGAAAGTATCTGGTTGGCCCGATGCCCTGAATCTGAAGTTGATGTTACCTGCTGATGTACCTGAGTAGTCTTTGTCTAGTGTTGCTCCGATACTTCCTGCGTCTGATCCGTTTTCTGTCACAGCAGTCAAACTGCTTGAATCATCGAAGAAATCATACACATAGTTGTCCGCATTTTGTGAAGTATTAGTGAATCTTGCTATTGCTCTGTCAACACCATCCAAGTCGACCACGTCGTACAATGATAGACTGTTGTCGCCTGATCCTGTGTTGACTGTAACTGCCGTGCCGGCGATGTTGGCCCTCACGTCTGGTTCAACTATGATGTTCATGTTCTTGACGAAAGTGGAATTGTCGTGACCGTTTGCTAGGGTCAGTGATGTGGTAAATGTCCTTGTTGTTCCCCCACTTTGTTGTCCCGACGTCAGATTGAAAGTGTTGGCAATAGTTTGACTCGTGTCTCCAGAACCGCCTGATCCTATGTTGACCACAGTTGCACTTGCACCTTCACCGAAGTCCCAACTGTATGTCTGTGTTGCACTGAAGTCAGTGTTGCTACCAGGATTTGTGGCTGTGTTGTTGGTGAATGTCACAGGGAAACCTGATGTTGATTCCTCGTTGATACCCCTGATTGTAGAATCTGTTGTTGAATATTCTGGTGTGTGTTCAGAGTACACTTCAAAGTTGTTTGTGGCCGTCTTTGGAATGACGCTAGGGTTGGCAGTTGAGTGTGTCAACAACCTTAGACGTATTGCATACTTGGTGTCACCTGTTCCTGTACCAGCAACAGTTGATCCGTCATCGCCCGATGCGTTGGTGTAAGTGTGAGCAAGTCTTGTTCCACTGTTGTTGCTTGAACCACCTGCCACACCATCGCCACTGATTGTGTTCTCTGATCCATCGCCCCAGTCTACATCGTATGTCACAGTGGCACCTGATGTGTTTGTACAGTTGTTCTGTAGGTAAACCGTGTCACCTGTGTCCGCAGTCGTTATAGGTGAACCTCCTGATGCGGCCGCGTACATGGCGAACGTCAACACAGGTTCTGCGGTTGAAGCCACTATGTAATTTGTCCTTGTGCTTGTCGCGAAACTTCCTGCAGAGTCGGTTGTGCCAGCGTCATTTTCAAACGCTTTCACTGTGACTGAGAAGGTTCCACCTGATGCATATGTGTGGCTTGGTGTTGAATCTGCTGTTCCTGTTGTGGTATCACCGTCGCCCCAAGTTATTGTGTACCTTGTGTTGGCACCCGCGGTTGGTGTGTTGGTGATTGTCAGTGTTACCGTGTCACCGGCACTGATAGCAGTTACATCTGCTACAAATGATGTTGATTTGATGTATGTGCCCGCCTGTACGTTACCGAGCACCTCGTTCAGTTCGTCAATGGCATTGGTTACTTTGGTGCTTGATGTAAGTCCTAGGTAGGCACCGTCACCAAAGGTTGAGTCTGTGGGCAGTCTCAATTCCACGTTGTCTCCTGTGACACCACCTGCACTGACTTGAGTGTCAACGTATGATTTGGTTGCAACGTCATCACTGGCTGTGGGTGACGCCGCTTGTATCTGAGATAATGTTAAATTTGAATAGTCTGTTACCGTGGAACCGTCTTGTGTCGTTGTTCCAAATCTGAATTTGTCTAGGGTTTCATCCCATATGAATAATGCGTTGTTGGCCGACGTCCTGTTGATCATTATACCAGCATCTGTGGCTCCGGAAGCATTCTCGTTGATAGTGATAATGTTGTCTTCAACAACCAATTGCTGTGAGTCTATTGTGGTAGTGGTACCCTGTACGGTTAGGTCTCCGGTGATTGTCTGGTTACCGGATATTCTAGTGTTACCGTTTACATCTAGGGCGAAATTGCCTGGCGAATCCGTTTTTACACCAATACGTCCGTTTGCGACATCTACGTACAGCAGGTTCGTCTGAAACGCAAGATCACTCGACCTAATCAGGTTCGATTCTAATATATCACCACTTATTCTATTAATTGCCATAATACTACTTTGATATTTACCAAATAAACACAACGACGGTGATCAACCATAAATATTGATTATATGACACTATTACCCATCAACAAAATCGAAAGAGTGGCAGAGAAACGTGTTGACGTAAGACAGGTGGATGTTTACGAAAACAGCATCAGCGGTGATGCCATCCACGGTGGAAAGATCACTGATTTCCACAGCACTGGGATAAAAGATCAAGCAGAATCTTTACAGATCACCGTCAACAATGACAAGATAGAGATAGAAAATAATCTAGTTGTCAAAGGCACGGTCACTGTGGAGAATTTAAAATACGTTGAGGCACAGGTTCCAAAACTTAATGTCACTGATGCAGTAATGATAGACCACAATGAAGTGATCTGGAAGGACACATTGGGCAAGAGTGTGAAGACAAGTTCACTCACACAACTGGGTATCCTGAAGAATCTACAAGTTGATAAAACGCTTTTCGCATCACAGAAAAGGGTAGGGATCAACACAGAGGCACCGTCAGCAGAATTCTCTGTTAATGTCGATGGCTATGAAGTCATAACAACCATGCACGAGAAAAATGCCTACGTTGGCACACATTCCCCGGCGGCGTTCGCCATTGGAACTGACAACACAGCGAGGATAACTTGCAAGTCCACTGGTGACATAGTGTTGGGCAATGAGAGTGATCCCTCTACCAATGTCAGAGTTGCAGGTAGATTAGGAATAGGAGCAAAGAATCCCCAGGAAAGCCTCCATGTTGTTGGAAATATCAAATTTGCTGAAAGAACTTTCTCTTCGGGATCACAGGCACCCACTAAAGAAAGATGGGACACAGGATCTATAGTATGGAATGATCAACCAGAGATTAACCAGCCAATTGGTTGGGTCTGCATCAAGGGTGGCACACCCGGCAGTTGGAGACCATTCGGTCAAATCAATTAAAAATTAGAAAAAAATTATTCGCCTAGTTTGTGTAGGTTTTGTATCACTGCGATGATGTGTCCGCTGTCTACATTGTTGTTGGCCGGAGGTGCTGATCCAAATGTTATCGCTCCACCTGAGTAAGTGTAGTGTGTGCCTGGCACTTGGTAAACTCCACCTATGAATATCTGTAGATCAGATGCGTCAGTGGGTTCCACAGTCAAGTTGGCCGCTGTTGATCCGTCAAGCGTGTTACCTGATCCATTTCCAAACACAGTTGTTGAACCGTCTCCTTGGAATGTGTCCACGGTCAGTGTTTTCTCTCCAGATGCTTCTGAAATGTTGTACCATGCCGATCCGTTGTATGCTTGATACTTTGATAGCGTTGTGTTGAAAATGATCTGTCCATTTACTCCACTTGGTCTCTGTGCTGTGGTCACATTTGGAATCTTGACAGCAGAAGCGTTGTCTCCTATCTCTGGGTTTTTTACAAATCTACCCATGATTATTATAATCCTATAGTTGATATAGTGGCGTTGAATTGTGCCGCCGAGTCTGGTGCCGCTATGTAAATCTTTGCACCTGTCTCTAAAATCATTTTCTCTGTGTCTATGATGTATGTGTCTCTGGCTTTTACTGTCAACTGTGAATATACTAGATAATTTGGTCCAACAGTTGCACCATTTGGAGTAACGTACAGATCAATAGTTCCGTCACCGTCAGTCTTGTTAGTGATGTATATCACTGTCACAGCCGTGTCCGCTGATGCCGTGAATGCGGCCGAACCTGTTGTTGCCGCTACTTGAAAATTTGTTATCGCCATATTATTATCCTAGTGCAATCGCTAATGCAGTTGCCTTACTCTTACTTATCAGTTCGCCTACGGCACCAGAACTGATGTTTGAGTTAATGAAGTACAGTCCTGTACCCCCGCCACCTGCTGTTTTGTTGTAAACTTTTGTTTGTGCTGTTGCTGTTGGATCAGAAGCCATACCTGAAAATGACAGCACGTCATCTATTACCACTGCACCTGTACCATTTGATGTTAAAGTAAGATCTTGGTTTGATCTATCTGTGCTGATTGTATCAATGTTGTCTAAATTTCTGCCTAAACTTATTGTAATTGTGTCTGGTTCAGCGCCTGCTGTAGTGATTCCGTTAGTACCACTAAACTGTAGAGTGTTTCCTGATGCAACAGTGATCTGTGTTGAGTCATCACCTGCTACTTTCAAACTGAATCCGGCCGCACCTGATACCTGTGCGTCCACATAACTTTTTGATGCGGCGTGGTCGCTTTGTGCTGGAGTTGATGCTATTTTAAGTTGGCCTGGTGTGATGTTTGTGATTGCTGACACTGTTGCCGCATGTGTTGTTGTACCTATCACAAATTCAGATTGGTCAGCGTCATAGTATAAAATTTGGTTGTCGTTAGAACCTTGGTTGAAAAATATTCCTGAGTCTTCGGTTCCTGCTGTGGAGTTGTTCCTGTTGACTTCCATGAACTGATCTTCTAAAGTCAGTGTAGTTGAATTAATTGTAGTTTGTGTACCTTCAACTGTTAAGTTGCCAGGTATTCTAACAGCACTAGCATCTAGTCTTATGGTATTAGAACCACTAGAGCCAGCACCTGCTTTTACTGTGTAATCACCTGATGTTCGTAGAGTCTTTGCCATTTGCTATTATTTATGTTGTGAATGGGGGAGCGTGTAACTCCCCCATAAAAGCACGTTTAAAAGTATTAGATTGTGTCGATTGAACCAACGTCTGTTACTTTTGCTTCGTCTGATCCTTCAGAGCTCAATGAGTATTTCGTTGAACCTGACACACCACCTGCTGTTAGATAATGCACGGTGTTGTTGAAGATCTTAGTTGCATAAGCCACTGTAGAGTCATCTAAGATGATCTGCACACAGAATTGACCTGCTGTAAGCGAACCTGTTGCTACACCTGTCAACGTTAACACTTGTGTTAACCTTGTTGAACCGTCCGCAGATAAAAAGTTAACTTTGAATTGTTTACTTGATCTCTGTGAAACGATGTAGTTTCCTGTTGCAGTTGACACTGCTTCAGCGCCTGATCCGTCTGGTTGAGTTGCTTCAGTTGAGAACGCACCTGAGACTTCGAAGTCTCCTGCTGTGTTTCCAAATCTACTTTTCTTTACTGGTCTTCCCATTTGTTTTCTCCTTTAAAGGAGTCCAATGCCAGTTCTCCTGGCTACGCGGTTTGATCCGCATAAGTCTCCTACAAGATGTAAGAGCACGTTTGAACTATGTGTATTTATTTAAATTTGAGATGTTTAAAGTACAAAGAAAAAGGCGATGCGATACAATCCAAAAATTAATCGCACCACCCCTGTAAGGTTACGTTATGTAAGTTCTATATTATTTTCTATTGTAGATATGATATAAAATCCATACTGCCACTAAACCGATCAGACCTTGGTCTGAAAAGCCTTGCAATATGCCTTGTATGTTTCCTATTACAGAAACGTTTGGCCAGAACGGAACGTTCTGCCCTTTGAAAAGGATTTCTAAAACGATTCCTAATGCTATAAGTGAAACACCTACATCAGCAAGACCTTTTGCCCATCCTTTTATCTTCATTGCGATATCCATTTTTTGGACCTCCCTTTGATTGTAAAGTTCCTTACGGAACTGAATTATTTAGAAGTCTAACACAAAGATAAAACTACCACATTTGGTCTGTGATGTCTACGAATACCAAAATAATTTGTTAAGTGTGCAGTTTATGATTGCACAGTCACAAAAAAAGGGCGACCGAAGCCGCCCCTTTTGAAATAAAAATAAACCTTGGCTTATTTGAATTTTAAGTTTGTTCCGCTGTTCATTCCTACTAATCCTACGTAGTCTGCCGCGTTACCTAGTGAAGATGCAGTGTTCGTTAATTCAACGT
>Ga0098048_1000370_pt1 | contig 22427 bp, 33 predicted proteins | sample 13_taG_FD_75052 | JGI IMG/M metagenome (GOLD analysis project Ga0098048, IMG submission 75052) | Marine viral communities from the Subarctic Pacific Ocean - 13_ETSP_OMZ_AT15268 metaG | ecosystem: Environmental > Aquatic > Marine > Oceanic | place: Pacific Ocean | collected 2015-01-16 | reverse complement strand
GATAGACTTTTAAATACTCCGGGTAGAGTGTCAACATCAGATAATGACATTAACTCAATTAAAAACCAATCTTCAATACCAAATGGTTTCAGCGTAAACCATTATCTAAATGACCCTGATGCTTATTTCATTATGACATCGGTTAATGCAGATGGAGAAGGTCTAAAAATGTTCAACAGAACAGGAATGGAAACTTCTATGGAACCTGAATTTTCAACAGGTAACATTAGGTATAGAGCTAGAGAAAGATACTCATTTGGTGTCTCTAACTGGCGTGGAGTTTTTGGTTCTCAAGGAGCTTAAGGTTCTTAAAACCAATAAGGGGAGCTTCGGCTCCCTTTTTTTATTTCTAAAACTAATATACAATCAATAGACTAGGATTAATTAACTTGTTTTACCAACTGACCTAGCAGACAAGCCAAGATGGTAAGACTTATTTCCTTAGGAGGAAATTATGGCAAAATCAACATTCTCAGGTCCAGTCAAGTCATTGGCAGGATTTATTACAGCAGGTGTAAACAGCAGTGTTAGCTTAACAGCAGATACAACACTAACTGTTGATTCACATGCAGGCAAAATTTTATTATGTAATGATGCAGACGGTAAATTTACTTTACCATCAATTGTTACAACAACACCAAGCGACCCAACAGACCCTAATCAGGCTAATAACATTGGTGCTTCTTTCTATTTCTATATAGAAACAGCAGCAACAGACTTAGACATCTTAACTGATGGTACTGACAAGTTTAAAGGCGCAGTAATTGTTGCTGTAGACGATGGAGCAAAAAAAGCTTTTGTACCGGGAGCTTCTAACGATGTTATGACTTTAAATGGTTCTACAAAGGGCGGTATAGTCGGTAGTGTTGTACAGGTTACAGCTATCGATACAGCTACATACCTTGTTCATGATTCATTATTAGTTGGTTCAGGAACAATAGTAACACCATTTGCTGACGCATAAGGAGTAGATTATGGCAGATGCAGTAACATCAACAACTATAGTAGATGGTGAAAGACTGGCTGTAATTCAGCTTACAAGTACCTCTGATGGCACAGGCGAGTCTGCTGTCACCAAGGTAGATGTAAGCGCCTTATCATCAAGTAGTAATGGGCAAGCATGCACAGGCGTAAAGCTTGGAAAGATTGTTTATTCTACTTTTGGCATGAGTGCAAGGCTCTTATGGGTTGCTGACACCAATACTGTGTGTTGGGACCTAAACTCTGACTATGCAGATTCAGAAGATTTTTCTGAATTTGGTGGTATTTTAAATACTGCTGCAGCTAGTGGAAAAACTGGAGACATAGCTTTAACCACGACTGGTCATACCAGTGGTGATACCTATGTCATAGTCCTTACACTTATTAAGAACTACGGTTAAAATTTCTTATGGCAGTAAAAAAGCCTAGAAAAAAAGCCAAGCCTATAAAAAAGACGACTGGAAAGGGCGGTAATTATCGCCCTACCAAGTCAGGTGCGGGCATGACCAAGAAAGGTGTGAAAGCTTATAGAAAGGCTAATCCCGGGTCAAAGCTCAAAACAGCCGTAACAGGCAAAGTTAAAAAAGGTAGCAAAGCAGCTAAAAGACGTAAGTCTTATTGCGCAAGGTCTTTAGGACAATTAAAGCGTAGCTCTGCTAAAACTAGAAACGACCCTAATTCAAGAATTAGGCAAGCAAGAAAAAGGTGGAAGTGCTAATGGCTAAATCAAAAACACCAAGCAATGTAACCAATAAAAGTTTATATAGCAGAGTAAAATCAGAAGCTAAAAGAAAATTTGACGTTTACCCCTCTGCTTATGCAAATGCTTGGCTTGTAAAAACATACAAGAAAAGAGGCGGTAAATATTCAGGAGCTAAAAAAGCTGCTACAGGTGGTGTAATTAAAGCAAGTACAGGCGGCTTTATAGCAAAAGGTTGTGGTGCTGTGATGGAGCCTAGAAGAAAAGTTACTAAAATGCGTGGTAGGTAATGGGTTTAGGTAAATGGTTTAAAGAAGAATGGGTTGACATAGGTTCTCCAAAAAAAGGTGGTGGCTATGACAGTTGTGGTAGAAAAAAAGCCAAAGGCTCTAAAAGAAAATACCCTAAATGCGTACCCAAAGCAGTTGCTAATAGAATGTCTAAGTCAGAAAAAAAATCAGCAGTAAGTAGAAAAAGGTCAAAAAAACAAGGAGTTGGTGGTAAGCCAACTAATGTAAAAACATTTGCAAAATGATTACGCAGGCTTCTATAAAAGAAGAAATTAGAGATTGGTCAAAAGAGGTTTTAGAAACTGAAGACCCTGTATGTCCTTTTGCTAAAAAAACATGGGAAACAGAAAAGGTAAATGTGGTTTTGTCTAATTGTATTTATTGGACAGATTTAATTGACATAAGCAAAGATTTTCCCAAAGACAAGGATGTTGTTATATATTGTGATTTAAACATGGATGTTGATGCTTTTCATTTTGATAGCAGAATATTGATGTTAAACTCTTATTTGCAACCGCATAACCTTTGGGTAATGGGGTTTCATCAAGACCATGAAGCAAAAGAAGTGGTAGAACAAGAACACTTTGAGCCACATTTTGAAGAAAGCTATAATATGGTCTTCATGCAAAGATTGGATGAATTAAACAAAGCGTCTGAAAGATTGCAAAAAATAGGTTATTATAATAATTGGAATGTAGAAGATTTCCAAAATATTTTAAAAAGAAGGAGTAAATAATGGCAAAATCATTAAAAGGTCTCAAAAAGTTAGTAGGCGGATTGTCAAACTCAGACAAATCTGAATTAGCTAAATCCATGAAAGACAGCAGTGTTGTTAAAATGGCAGGCGGTGGAGCTATGCCAAAATCAGGTGTTGTAAAGATGATGGGTGGCGGTAAAGCAGGCGTTAAAAAAATGCGTATGGGTGGCAAAGCAGGTGTCAAAAAACTTGGTAGAGGCGGAAAACTTAAGAAGTAAATTATGGCAGTATCAGGCTCAAAAAACTTTGAACTAGATGTAGCCGATTACATTGAAGAGGCATTTGAAAGGTGTGGCTTAGAGCTAAGAACTGCTTACGACCTAAGAACAGCTAGAAGAAGTCTTAATTTATTGTTGGCTGAATGGGCAAACCGTGGTCTAAATCAGTGGACTATAAAAGAAAAAACCATAACCATGGTCGCAGGTACAACATCTTATAATATTGACCAAACAGACAGCACAGCAGCAATTGATGTCTTAGATGCATTTATGAGACAAACTGTAAATTCTGAAAACTCAGACATACAAATGACTAGACTATCAAGAAGCGATTACTCTGCGGTACCCAACAAATCATCAACAGGAACGCCTTTGCAGTTTTTTGTAGATAAACAAATATCACCAACAATAAGCGTATATCCAACCCCGGATGCAAATACTACATATACTGTGCATTTAAACGTGCTTACTAGAATGGATGATGTAGATGCAGCTACTAATACATTACAGTTACCATTTAGGTTTTATCCATGTTTAGCAGCAGGTCTTGCTTACTACATATCAATTAAAAAAAGTCCTGACAGAACTGGGTTACTCAAACAAATATATGAGGAAGAGTTCCAAAGAGCTTTAGATACAGATGAAGATAGAGCTTCTTTTAGCATAACCCCTGATATATCTAGCTATAACATCGCATAATGGCTTTTGCATCTAACAAAAACGCTTATGCAATTTGCGATAGATGTGGCTTTAGATATGGCTTAAGAGAGTTACGCAAAGAATGGAATGGTTTAAAAACATGTCCTGAATGTTACGAGTCTAAGCATCCCCAGTTAAATCCAGTAAAAAAGATTGCTGACCCACAAGCTGTAAGAGAGCCAAGACCTGATACAAGCGTATCGCCAACAAGTTTTACAGTATATACAAACTATGACTTAGGCATAATAGGTCAAAAATTAACCATTCCCGACAGCATGACAAGTGCAGTAGGGACAGTTACAATAACAACATCATGAGTTTTACATTAGCAACATTAAAAACTACGATACAAGATTACTTAGAAAGTGATGAAACAACTTTTGTAAATAACCTTAATACTATTATTTTACAAGCAGAAGAAAGAATACTTAAATCAGTACAGATTCCTGACCAAAGAAAAAATGTACAGGGTAATGTTTCACAAGATAATAGATTTTTAAACACACCTGCTGATTTTTTAGCACCGTTTTCATTGGCTGTTATAAGCTCAAACAACTATGATTACCTAGATTTAAAACACAACTCTTTTATAAAAGAATTTGTAACCGATACAACCACAAGAGGAAAGCCAAGATATTACGCTATATTTGACCAAGGTTCTTTTGAAATAGCTCCTGTTCCTGACACAAACTATTCTATGGAATTACATTATTTAGCACAGCCTGCATCATTAACCGCAGGGGGTGACTCAGGAACCACATATTTGTCTACAGATGCACCTGACACCTTGCTATACGGTTGTTTGTTAGAGGGTGCGGTATTTTTAAAGTTAGACCCTAATGACGTTGGTTTGTATGAAGCAAGATTTAAAGAAAGTTTACTAAGATTAAAGAACCTAGGTGAAGGAAGAGATACTAGGGACGAAATGAGGTATGATTCACTAAGAACAAATGTAACATAAGTTTCAGTTAAGGAGAGATAATATGAAACCAATCAAAAAACTTAAAGGTAAAACTGTAGCTATTGTCGGTCTAGGCAAAAGTTGGTTTGACTACAACCTTGCAAAATCACACAGCGTAAAATTTGATGAAGTATGGGCAATTAATGCTGTGGCTTCAGTAATATTTCATGACCGTGTGTTTATGATGGACCCGCCAAGTAGGTTTCTTGATACACAAGACGCAGGCGGACAAACTGACTGCATGAAAGAACTGCTGACAAATCACAACAAGCCTATTTATACATGTGAAAATGATGCAAGGTGTAAAAACCTTGTTGAATATCCTGTACAAGAAATAGTAAAAGAAACCAATTGTCATTATCTAAACAATACGGTGGCTTATGCGGTTGCCTTTGCTTATTGGAATGATGTAGCCAACATAAAGTTATTTGGTATAGATTTTACATATAAGAACAACTTATATTTTGCAGAAGCAGGAAGAGCCTGTGTAGAGTTTTGGTTAGTAAAATGCATGGAAAAAGGTATTCAGGTTGAGGTAGCATCTAGCAGCTCATTGCTAGATACCAACATACCCGGTGAACAAAGACTGTATGGATATCATCGTTTAAAAGACCCTTATGTTCCTGTTCAGGGTAAAGATGGCTTAGAAGTAAAAAAAATTAGCGAGCTTAAAGTACAAAAAAAACAAATACTGCCACAAATTGCAGACAGGTATGACAGTCACCTTAAAGCGCCGGAGCCAAATAAATGGTAATAAAAATAACGCCTGACGGAGTGCCTGAATTGGGCATGGTTGAGGTAGCTACAACCAAGTTCGGAGGTCATCCGCCTGAGTTTTGGGCAAAGCAATTAACAGAAAAAATAGTTGGTTTTTCGGACGATAATGAAGAACATGTAAAAGCTCAGGCTAGAGCTTACCAAGATTTAATTTACCAAGTTTGTTTGATATATATTAAAAATGCTTTAAAATCTTATAAGGCTACCTTAATTCAAGATTTATCTAGTGGAGGTAGTGAAGATTTAGCAAAAATAATAAAAGGTATTTAATATGGCAATTACATCTACTCTTACAACAAGCTTTAAAGTAGAGCTTTTGACAGGAACGCACAACTTTACCAACTCAAGCGGTAATAGTTTTAAGTTGGCTTTGTACACCAGTTCGGCTACTTTGGGTGCTGCAACAACTGCTTTTACAACTACAGGACAAGCAAGTGGTACAAACTATACATCAGGTGGAGCTGCATTAACCAATGTAACGCCTTCTGCTACTGGAACTACTGCAGTAACTGACTTTTCTGATTTAACATTTAGTACAGCTACTATCACAGCTAGAGGTTGTATGATTTACAACGATACTAACAGTGATAAGTCAGTAGCAACTATTGACTTTGGTGGTGACAAGACATCAACAGCAGGCGACTTTACTATAGTATTTCCTGCTAAAGCAGCAGCTACAGCTATTATTAGAATAGCTTAGAAGATGAAACATGCCGTTTGCAAAGTTTCAATTTAAAGCAGGAATAGACAGAGAAGGAACCAGTTACACTAATGCGGGTGGTTGGTTTGATGCTTCTCTTGTCAGATTTCGCAAAGGCTTTGTAGAAAAAATAGGCGGTTGGACAAAACAAACCACTACATCATTTTTAGGTACATGTCGTAACCTATTTCCATGGATATCATTAGAAGGTAATAAATACTTATATATCGGCACGCATTTAAAAGCATACATACTTGAAGGCACAAGCTTAAACGACATAACTCCTATAAGAGCAACAACAACCAATGGTGTAACTTTTGCTGCCACAAATGGCTCTGCAACTATTACAGCAACAGATTCTACTCACGGAGTTGTGGTAAATGACTTTGTTACTTTCAGTGGCGCAGTAAGTCTTGGTGGTAATATCACTGCAACCGTTTTAAATCAAGAGTATCAGGTGGTTTCAGTACCAAGTGCAAATACATTTACGTTTACAGCAACGGCTACAGCAAATGGTAGTGATACAGGAAATGGCGGCTCAGGAGTTGATGCAGCTTACCAATTAACTGTAGGTTTGGACGTATTTATACAATCTACAGGATATGGCTCAGGTAATTGGGGTCAAGGTGCTTTTGGTGCCTCTACTAGCTTAAGCTTTGCTAACCAATTAAGATTATGGTCATCAGATAACTTTGGTGAAGATTTAATATTGCATCCTAGGGGTGGCAGTATTTATTATTGGGATGAGTCCAACGGCACTACTACAAGAGCTGTAGATATCACTACGCTTTCCGGTGCAAACTTATCACCTACAGTTGGATTACAAACCATAGTAAGTGATACGGACAGGCACGTTATTGTATTAGGCGCAGACCCAGTATCAGGTGGTGCAAGAACAGGCGTTGTTGACCCTATGAACATAGCTTTCTCAGACCAAGAAAGCATTACCGAGTGGGAGCCAAAAACTACAAATACAGCAGGTTCTCTAAGATTATCTTCAGGTAGTGAAATCAGAGGTGGCTTAAGAGCAAGACAAGAAACACTAATATGGACTGATACTTCTATGTATAGTATGCAGTTTGTTGGACCGCCATTAACTTTTGCAGTTAATTTAATTAATGAAGGCACAGGTATGATTGGACCTAATGCAGCTATTAACTCTCCTAATGGAGTCTTTTGGATGGGCGATGATGGTTTCTATTCTTACAACGGTGCAGTTCAAAAACTACCTTGCAGTGTATTAAGTTATGTTCAAGAAGATTTAGATTTGGGTCAAGCATTTAAAGTCTTTGCACTATTAAACAAAGAGTTTAATGAGGTGTGGTGGTTCTATCCTGCAGAAAGTGATGGAACTGATGAGGTATCAAGATATGTCATATACAACTATTTAGAAGGCGTTTGGTCTATTGGTCAGTTGGTTAGAACCGCTTGGGTTGACCAAAATGTATTCGGTAAACCATTAGCCACTGCTAATAATTATCTGTTTAACCAAGAAGACGGCGATGATGCAGATGGCTCACCTATGGATGGGGTCTTTATTGAAAGCTCAGACTTTGACTTACAAGAGGGCAACAACTTTACATTTATCAGAAGAATCATGCCCGATGTAAAATTTTATGGCACTAATGTTGATACAGGTGTTCCGCAGATAAATATGTTGCTTAAAACTAGAAACGCACCAAGCGAATCTTTGACCACCAAGGCGACCACAGACATATCAAATAACACCGACCAAGTGCATGTAAGAGCAAGAGGAAGACAGGCTGTATTGAGATTGCAAAGCGATGATGATGCTGCAGTAGGTAACAGAACAGGTTATAAGTGGAGATTAGGATATACAAGACTAGATATCCAACCTGACGGTAGAAGGTAATGGCTAAATTATTACCAAGCAGGCTGCCCTTAGCAACGCAAGAGGTAACGCCTGAAGTCTTCAATAGACTGGTTAGAGTTTTAGAGATTAACTTGGGTCAATTTGACCCTAACAGAACACCTAGGTTTAACGCTACAGAGTTATCAGAATTGAATTTTGTACAAGGCGATGTAATATGGAATACAACACATAACGTATTACAGGTGTATAACGGCAATGAATGGATTGATTTGACGTTATTTAATGAACAAGGATATGAGGCAACAGCTAGCTTAGGCTTTGTCTCTGTTATAACTGGTGGTAACATATCAGTAAATATTAGATAGGAAATTATTATGGCAGATTTAAAATCAAGAATAGAAAACTTAATAGGTCAAGTAACAAGTGGCACCATGGGTGCTATTTCTAACAAAGAAATGGAAAAGTTTAAACAAGCAATGTCTCCTAACATGAATGACAACGAACCTAGGTTTGGCGACAGGTCTCCTGAAGGCATGATGTTTTCAATAGAAAGTCAAATAGAAAATATGATGCGAGAGTACGAAATGGCTGTAAGAGATGGAGATAATCAAAGGGCGCAAATGATTGCAAATCAAATTAACAAACTAGACGAAGAAAAAATAAAAATACAAAGCATGAAAGGCAATGTAATGCGAGCTATAGATAGTGGCGTACCTAGATTTAGAGAAGGTGGTATGGCTGACATGTCACAACAAGAAGGTATGGCTGAGATTGAAATGTCTAAAGAGCAAGTCATGCAAGAAATATTTATACCATTAGCTGAAAATGGCTATGAGCAAGAAGTTATGGCTATATTAAATAATCCAATAGATTCAGAAGTATCTATGCAGGCGCAACAGGTTATAATACAAGTATTAAGCCAAGACCCTGAATTTGATATGAATGACTTTCAAATGGCTTTGTCTCTAGTAGCACCACAATAAGATTGTTGGATGTTGGCGCAAACTAACATAGAACAAGAATACCAATTAAAAAATCTTTTACTTGGCTTTGCGTCAGACTGGTTCGTAGAAAAAGAAACACTACAAAAAACAAAAGAAACATTACCAATACTTAGCGATTTTTATAATGAAAGAGCAGAATGTTTAGATAACTTACCTTTAAACTCTATTATTAAAGAACCTTTGCCGGATGTACATACGGTGCCTTTGTTTAGCAAAGAGCTATGCAACCTGCTTATTAATGAAATGCACAACATGACACAGCATTTTGGTTTTGAACCTAATGAAGAAGAAGATGAGCTGCGACAAATACCTGAAATAGTTTTGTACGACAAATGTCCACAGCTTTATCACTCATTAATGCAGGTGGTTGATTCGGTTATTAATCCAATATTACTAAGTATTTGGAATAGGCACGTTACTGGTGGTAATATACAGATAGCTAACTACAATTTAAAAGATAAAAAACAGGGAGCTTGGCATCACGATGCTAGTTCTGATATAAGTATAGTAGTACCTCTTAATACAGGAGATTATGAAGGTGGTGGTACTGAGTTTATGAGAAAAGGAACGGTTGAGCCTTTGCCTACGGGTAATGCTTTAATCTTTCCTAGTCTAACTCACATGCATAGAGGATTGCCTGTTGTAAGTGGAGACAGGTATTTGTTGGTTTTTTGGCTAGTATGTAAGGATGAGTCAAAAGAATATATGAAAGAATTTATGCAAGAAGTTGGTCAAAACCATAAGAAATAGGGTAAAATTTTAAAATGATGAATAGAATCGACAACAGTGGCGAAGGAATAGCAAGACTCGGCAGAGATGAAGACAACTATTTAGCACACGTTGCACAAGGCGAAATGGTGGTTCCACCAGTTATAACGCCTGAAACAAGACAAAGATTAGAGCAGGATATGATGAACATGGGTTTAGACCCTGATGAATATACTGTTGGTGGCGGCATGTCTATTAATCCAATTACAGGTAATCCTGAGTTTGGATTCTTAAAGAAAATAGCTAAAGGACTTAAAAAGGTTGTTAAGAAGATAGCACCAGTAGCTGCAATCATTCCCGGGCCATGGCAGCCTTTTGCTGCTGTATATCAAAAAGGTAGTGCTGCATTAAACATTGCTAAAGGTAAAGGCGGCATTGGAGACTTAATGACTGTATTTTCAGGCGGTAGTCAAAAAGTATTTGGTAAAGATGGCGCACTCAAGTCTATAACATCAGGTGGTTTTAAAGACCTTGGCGGTGGATTTGGTAAGGCTTTTTCAGGTATAGGTAGTATTGATGGCAAGTTTAAGCCATTTCAATACGGCAAAAACATGGCGAAACAATACGGAGATGACCAAAAACAAGGTTACTTTGGTTTGTTTAGCGGTGGCGACCAACCTGTAGATTATATGAGTGGCGGACAAGATGGGCAATTTATTGATGCAAATTATCAACCAAGTTCAAGCGATATGCCAAGTCCTGAAGAAATGAAGTATATTAGTGAAAACTACACTGTGAAAGGTGAGTCAGGCATGCTTGCAGATAAAGACGGAAATCTTTTCTCTCCCGCAGATGTTTTAGCACAGGTTAGAGGCTCACAAACACAAACAGGCGGTGGAGGATTAAGAAACTTTCTTGGTGGAATATTTGGAGGAGGTACGCCGGGACAAAGCAGGATTGGTCTTATAGAAGACTTTTTAAAAGGTAAGTCAAGCGACTCTGTAAGGGAAGGTGGAATGTTTGGTGGTGGCTCAGGCGGTGGCTTAGGAAACTTAGGTATTGCAGGACTAGCAGGATTGGTCGGCAAATTAGCTTACGAAGATGCCAAGAATAATAAAGGCGTACCATTAACACCATTAACGACTATGGACCAACTAGGCAGATACAATGTAGCTGCTGAGGTGGCTAGACAAAAAGGCGAAGAAGCACCAAGCAGAGTAGAATACGGATTAAACCCACAAGGTATGCCTGCTTTACAAGGCGGAACTCCTAGAGGAGCAGCACAAGGCGGCATTATGGCTTTTGCACAAGGCGGAGCAGTAGCCATGGCAGAGGGTGGTGATGTGCCAATAGACCCTGCTAACTTCCCAGTAATGGATGGACAAATAGACGGTCCGGGTACTGAAACTTCAGATGATATACCTGCAATGCTTTCCGATGGTGAGTTTGTAATGACAGCCAAAGCAGTTAAAGGTGCGGGCGCATTTGATGTTAATGATAGTAACGGCATATTGACACTAACTCCTAACGGCGACCCAAGTCGTGACTCAGGTACAAGAGTTATGTATAAACTCATGGAACACTTTGGAGGCGTGGCATAATGGCTGAAGAACAAGGACCAATAGCAGTAGACGTACAACAACAATTCAGAAGCCTAGACCCTGCAACAAGGGAATTATTCTATGGCTCAGGTATTCCCGGCACAGATTCTTACAGTCCGGGTTTTTTACAACAAGCATTTCAAGCAAGTAACAGGTCTTTCTTTGATGAGCAAGGAAATCCAATTGTGGCTCCTCAGCAAGTAGCGGGATTATCTCCTGACCAACAAAGAGCTATACAGCTATCAAGACAAGCTACAGGCATACAGACACCATACTTGGAAGAAGCGGGCGGCTCATATAGAGCAGGTCTACAAGATTTATTTAGAGGCACAGACACAGCGAGAGGTCTCGGTAGAGAGGCTTTAGGTAGTGTTGCAGGTGGTGTTGGTCAAGAACAAGCATTTAGAGAGCAAGGACTAGAATCTTTGTTTGGTGGATTGGGTGAAGCTGCAGGTATAGCAAGAGGCGCAGAAAAACAATACGGTGCAGGATTAAATCAGGCTAGTGATTATTTAAGACAAGGTGGCACTGGTAGATTTAATCAAGGGATGACACAGGATTTCTACGACCCATACGAACAAGCAGTCGTTGACCAAACCACAAGAGATGTCATGAAAGCAGGTGCAAAACAAGACATAGCTGCAAGAGCATCGGATATCGGCACAGGTGGCGAATCAGCCTTTGGTTCAAGAGCAAGGCTTGGTGCTACAGAAAGACAGGAAGCGCTAGGAAGAGGCTTAGGTGAAGCCATAGGTGGTATAAGAAGTAGAGGATATCAACAAGCACAGCAATCAGCATTGGGTGAATTTGGTAGACAACAACAAGCATTAACTGGATTAGGCGGAAGTTTAGCCAACGTAGCAGGACAAAGAGCTGCGGGAATGAGAGGACTTGGTTCTACATTGGCAGGATATGGTCAGGCAGGACAACAGGCTTTATCACAAGCAGGACAAAGCGCCTTAGCAGGACAACAGACATTAGCCAACCAATTAAGTCAATTGGGTGGCACGGAAGCACAAATAGGACAACAAAGACAACAAGCACAGTTCGGTGCGGGTAGCGCTATGTCAGGACTAGGACAGCAAGCACAACAAGCCGCACAAGCGGACATACAAAGAACACTAGGAATAGGTGGAATGACTCAAGGACAGCAACAAGCACAATTAGACGCAGCTAGAGCTAACGCTATGCAATATCAAATGGCTCCGATGCAACAAATGCAATCGTTGCTACCATTTGTACAATCAGTACCTGCAGGATTCAGTCAAACAGCTACAACCTTCGGCGTACCGCAATCAGCTTTACAGGCAGGACTGGGTGCAGGATTAAGTGCTTTGGGTGGATTGGGCAGCTTCTTTAATCCGCAACAGCAATATGGTTCAGGATAATAATGACAATAAGCAGAATGGGTATATCTTCGTTAATGGGTTATCAAGACGGTGGTGGTGTTGAGAAACAAACAGAGCAAGAAATTTTATCAGACCCAAATGTTCAAGACCTAATACAACAAATGCTTTCTCAGCAAGGCAATAATGATAGTACAGAAATGCAATTTAAAAAGTATAGCAATATGCTTTCAAGCATTGCACCACCAACACCAAGAGCAACAGGGTATGACTTAGCATCATCTATTGGTGCAGGATTGTTAGCTCAACAGGGTGAAAAGTTTAATTCACTAGGAAGAGGCTTAGGACTGGGGTTTCAAGAATTTAGTAAATTACAAAAATCTATAGACGAAAAAAACAGACAAGCCAAACAAGCTAGAGATATGACGGCTTTTGGATTAGTGACTAAAAAGAAAACTGAGCCAAATGCAAAAATAGGTGCTTTGTGGAAAGATGATGACGGCAATTTTTTTCGAGAACTTATAGTTGGTGATGAAATTATTTACAAGGGCGAAGGACAGGTTTTAGACCAAATGGAATTCGGTGCAAAGTTTCCTACAGCAAGACCAACCGTTGCAAGTGAAGAGCAAAGATACAACATGAATATTAATGATTTCTTTAAATATGAAAAAGAATACAAAGAGCAAGAAGCGTCTTTAGATAAATTGCAAGATTATATGGTTGCTTTGGGAGGCTCTAAGTTTGGTTTTGAAAGAATGGCTGAAGAAATTAATAATTGGTTTTCTACGCTTTTGTCACAAGAAGATATTACGCCTGAAGCCTTAGCTCAAGGTTTGGCGGCAGGTAAGTTTCAAGGTTTAATTGGAAGGTTTAGAGTAGAAACAGTTGGTCCGGGTGTTATGACCGAGTTTGACGCACAAAGAATTATAGAGGCTTTAGGTAAAGAGCCGGGAGCCTTGCAAAACAAATACAGAGCCGCAGCTATTTTAAAAGACATTTTTGAATCTAAAGAAAAACTTTATCAAGAATCAGCAAAAAGATATAACCTAGGAGCTAAATCAGGCGAGTTCAAAGGATATACGCCAACAGAAATAAGAACTTGGGATAAAGCAATTTTTGACTTTCCGCTAGAAGTTCCGGAAGGTGCAGAGTTTATTGAAGAAATAAAAAATGCACAAGATAAGGTTGTTGCTATTGTTTATATAGAAAATGGCAAAAAGAAAAGAAGAAACTTGGATGGTACTGTGCAGGAGTTAGAGGATGAGGTAAGCAGCATAGTAGAAGAAATAAATTTATAAATATGAAATTATCTGAAGAATATTACAACACGCTATCTGAGCCGGAATGGATGCCATCAGACATACCCGCTTTACGACAAAAGGTAAATAATTTAGTTGCTCAACGTGGTAAAGATGCAGGCACAGACTTATTATCTTTGGCTGACTTTTTAAACGAGGCTGAAGCAAACGCTTTAGATATGGTTGCTCAAGGCGCAACTTTTAATTTTTCTGATGAAATAAAAGCAAGATTTCAAGGCATGCCTCCAAGACTTTATAATGCAGTAGAAAACCATGCTTACGATGTGTACAAGTCTGAGAACCCAGTTAAGGCTACCGTGGCTCAAGTTGGGGGTGCTTTAATACCATCAATAGCAGAAGGCGTTTACACTGCTGTATCTACAAGAAGAGGCAAGCCGTCTACGCTTTTTTCACAAAGACCTATAGTAAAGGCACTTACAAAGACTTCTGAATATATTAAGAAAAGACCAATACTAAGGTCAGGTATTTATGGGACAGCATATAGTGTCGGAGCTGACGAGGGAACCGCACAAGAGAGATTAACTAAATATCAACCTTACGCAACAGGTTTGGCAGCAGCAGCTTTGGCAGCACCTTCTGTGCTTTTAGGAAGAATATTTGGTGCGATTGCTGAAAGGATTAGTACATATCCTAGCGCTAGCAAGGGCGAAGAGATTGCTGTGGAAATGATTGAAGAAGCAATGTTGCAAGATGCAGGCTCTGTAGAAGAAGCATTATTGTTAGCTCATAATGCAATGAACAAAAACAAACAACTTACGTTGGCTGATATTGGCTCAAGCGGTGGAAGTGTTTTAGATTTAGTTAATGTACTACCAAGCAAAGGCTCAAAGATTACAAGGGATTTTTTAGAAGCTAGGTCTGTAGGTAGGTTTGGTAGATTAAATTCTGACTTAGTAAAAGCCTATGGTGTAAACGCTTCTTATTTTGAAACATTAGATGCGCTAATAGATGCAAGAAAAGAAACAGCAGCACCAAAATACAAGGCATCTTTTATACAAGAACTTATAGATGAAGATGGCAACACCACTACACAGCCAAGGACTATTGACGTAAACCAAGAGTTTGTCTTAAAAGAAAATGCTAATGGCAAACAAGAAGTAGTAACAATCAATGAACTGCTTACTAGACCAAGCTTAAAAAGAGCTTTTGATAAAGCACAAGAAATTGCATTAGAAGATGGTGTGCAACTTCCTGATATTGCATACAGCGAGGGAGGACTGGTTATAACAGAGGGTCCAAGCAAAGGTATGCCAATTGACTCTGTAGACATGGAGTTTTTGCATTACATGAAGCTTGCTTTAGATAATGAAATATCTATTGCCAACAAGCCTACAAGCACGTCTATGGGAAATGTTGAGCTTGGTAAAGTCATGGACACCAAGAATAAATTTTTAAGCATTATGGATTCTAATGAAGATTACAGAACTGCAAGAAAAATATTTGCAGGGTCTAAGGCTGTAGAAGATGCTATGGACTTAGGTTTAAATATATTTACTAAAAAAACATACGCACAAAATCCTGAAAAAATAGTAAGAACAATGAACGCTTCAGAGAAAGAAGCTTTTAGAAACGGCGTGTTTGAAGCCGTGTTAAGAAAAATGGAAGAGTCTGCTGAGGGAAGTAATATAGGTAAAAAAATTATTGGCTCAGAAAGAAATATAAATTTGCTAAGACTTAGTTTTCCTGATTCTATGCCTGAAAAACAATTTCAAGAATTTGTTGAAAACTTTGGTGCTGAGATAGACTCAAGAGCATTAGAGGTTAGAGTTTTGGGTGGAAGCCAAACAGCACAAAGAACAGCTATTGTACAAAAAGCACGAAACAAATCGCAAAGAGCTTTATCAAGTCGTAGTTTAACTCCTACCGACCTTATAGATTCTGTTCTTAGGGTTGATTTTAACAAACTGGATGATGCGCAAAGCGAAGCGATGTCAGAAAAAATTGCAGAAATTTTGACTGAAACAGAATATAAAAGATTAGTAGATAATTTAAGAAAAGGATATACATTGGGCGAGGCTTGGAGCAGGGTAAGTCCCTTTAAATTGGCTAATTTCTTTTCTGCTTTAGAAGGCTTAACAAGCTCGCCTTACGTTTTAGGTGACATATCGGCACAGGTTACTAAAGCTGCTGAAGATGCAAACGCTATTGATTTTGAAGAATTTGGTGATGAGCTAAAAAACAAAGCAATAAATTATTTTAAACAAGACGAGCAGGAAAAATTAAATACAACAAGCGTTGATAATTTCAAAAGAACCGTACCTAGCTCGGTATCAGATAAAATACTGCCGCAAGAAAAAGAAAATATTGCTAATCAGCTCGATACTATGTTGGCTAGTGTAAATCAATCAAACATACCATTAGTACCACCGGCTACTGCAGTAACACCTCAGTCAATGATTTCAGAAACTATATTGCCTAACCCTAAAGATAGAGAGTTAGCAGAACGCCTTATGGCAAATAAAAGTGGAATAGGTGGACTGGCTTAGTCTTCTTTGATAACTTCTTTATGATTGTTTTCAACCATTAATCTAATTTGGTCAATCTTCTTTCTTCTTTCTGAAGCACAAATTTCTTCCAACATCTTATATGTTTCTAAGTCTACTGTAAGTGTCCTGTAGCCTTTATTGTAATCACCCATTTAAAACTCCGTTTATTGGTTGCTGTTAATTATAACTTAATGTAATATATTTTAACACCATGAAAGCAATACACAACATAAAAATTCCATTATCTTCAGACAAAGAAATACAGCAAATAAAAAGAAAAACTGCCAAACCAGTTAGTCATGGCAATAAAGTGTGGAACTCTTCCTTTACTATCATAGATTTTTTATCACGATATAACCTGCAAAAGATAGATACAGCCATAGATGTTGGCTGTGGTTGGGGTGTGGTCCTAGCCTATTTACAAAAGCAGGGCATAGATTGTGGCGGCATAGATATAGATATAAACACCAAGCCTTATGTTGATGTGGTCAATAAATATAACAAAACCAATGTAGATGTTTTATACATGGACTACAAAGAATTGCCTAAAGAAGTTTTTAAAAGAATAGATTTAATTATTGGTTGCGACATTTGTTATTGGGAGCAGCATGTAGGTAATATAAAAAAATTAATTAACAAAGCACGATGCCCTGTGCTGATAGCTGACCCGGGAAGAGATACCTTTTGGGAGCTGACAGAAAAAGTAAAGGGCAACCTACATGAGATATCGTTAAAGAAACCAAGAGCAGTTCGTGGATATGTATATGAAATACTGCCATAAAATAAATGTAATAAAGTGTTGTAAAGTGTTGCAATATAGATTTAGTTATATATACTAGGGGTATGTTAAATAAAAATAAGGAGTTAAATAACATGAAAAATACAATTACAGTAACAGGTACCATCAATGCATGGGGTAAGAATACTTTAGACAGTGCTGAAGTTTTTTTTAACAAGCATGTCAAGGACTGCTCATGCGGTGGTTCTTATTCTTACAGTGCAATGTTGGAAATGGAACAAATCAAGGAAGGTGACTTTGTTGATACTTGTGCAACTATTGAATGTGGTAATTGCTACAGCATGCTAGATGTTTGTGATTTTAACATTACATTACAAATACCTAATAATCTTACAGAGCAATTTGCTAAAGAAAAAATTTGGTGTAAATCAAAGGATTATGTAGAAATGTCTCAAGGCGTTACTAGTATGGACTGGGAAGCACAAATGGGTAATAAGTCCTTTGAGCAACTTGCAGAGCAAGAGCTTAAGGCTCAAGGGGTAATTTAATATAATGAGAAAACAAAAACATACAACTAACAAAAATTACAAAACTTTAAACTATAAAGGGTTTGACTATACAAGGCTTTGGATGTCTCGTAGTCACAGCAATGTAAAGGGTGGCATGGTGTATTCTGTTTCTGTTCCTAAAACAATTTGGGACAACGATGTTTTAAGAGGCGTGGGCGATTGCACAAAATGGACAGATGCTCAATGGTCAGTAGAAAACCTGTTCAATAATTTTGATACTGCAAAAGAAATGAAAGAAGCTATTAATAACTTCATAGAAAAAAATACAAACGCCCACTTACAAATAATAAAAGAGGTAGCATAATGAGAAACCTATTAAGAAGGCTCGACCATTTTCTTGAAAGAAAGTGGCGAGAAACCTGTGAGGTACTATTTTACTTAGCTGATAAGAAAGTAGAAGAAGATGATATAGATTGGCTAAACATGGCTAATAATATGAGGTTTGATGAAAAGAAATATTGGGAGAATAGAACTGATACCTACTTGGTAGAAACAAAACATATTGATAAATGGAAAAATGAGCAAAATAATAATTATATTAAGTCAAAAAAAGACAAGGATAAACAATGAAAGATGATGAGAAGATGTACTGGATGTCAGTTTTCGCATTGCTTACATTTGTCATGGCTATATATATAATGGAGTTATTATGAGGACAGAAAAAGATAATCAAAGGCTTGTAGACGAGCAGATTGAAAAAGAATTTAGAGTCTTAGAAGACTTAGCTCATATACAAAAAATTAACAAGGCAAACAAAAAAGAGAGGAAGTATGTCAATATTCAAAAAGAAAAGTGATGACGTGTTGGTGCAAACTAACAAGATGACTGGTGATGAAATAATAGAAACCTATGCAAGATTAAACCTGTATCAAAAAGCAGCTCTGCTTAGGCTCTTGGTTCGTGATGTCATCTTTAAAATAAATAGTGAAGAGGTCAGTGGATTAAACTTTACAAAAATTAATGTCGATGGCGCTATTATCGTAGCTGAAGAAGAGTAAAAAAAGATTAAATAAAGTGTTGAAAAGTGTTGTATATAAATGTTAGCTGTGTATAATAGGGGTATATTAAATAAAAGGAGTAATTAATATGAACAAAGCAAAAAAAATAGAAGCAGGACTTTACGAGTACAGGGGATATGCTATAGAAAACATGAAAGATAGGGCAGGTGCTGACTATGTATTTTGGAATATAGCAGAAATACCTGCAGGTGAAACTGCTTACCAAGCTCATGAAGCTCACGACAGCACAAATACCTTAGCAGAAGCAAAAGAGCTTATTGATATAGCATATTTTAGAGAGTGTGCATAATGGTCATCACAATAAACAAACACGACTTCATCCAAGCATTTAAGGATGCAGGTCGTGAGAACCAGTTTTCACTGGATGCACTTACGGTCTTGTTTCACCACTTAGAAGAATGGGAATCACAGATGACTGAGCCAATGGAATTGGATGTCATAGCTCTGTGTTGTGAGTATGAGGAGTATGATAGTCTTGATGAGTTCAGGGCAGACTATGGCGATGAGTATGTCAGCTTAGAGGATGTCGAGGAACGCACCTTGGTATTAAGAAAAGCTCTTGGTGATATTGATGGCGAAAAGGGATTTGTTATAGAAAAGTTTTAGCGGTCAGGATTGCATGGATTTTCAGTTTCCTGTGCAGTCATGAAAAAGGGCAGTGTGTGGTTTATCCTTCTACGCACTGCCTTTTCTTTTTAAGGCTTTAATCCCAACAGCAAAAATAGTCCGGGTAGTATCATCAGGCAAATCTTTCCACGCCGCAGCTATTAACTTATTAGGCAATTGATACATACGCTTAGGCAAATAGCTTACTGCTAGATGCAGGATGCAATCAATTCTTTGTTCACTGGTAAACCCTTGTTGCTTTAGATATTCGACTCTTTCTGCATGAGTATTATACTCGGCAGACTGTGCTGCCCAGTAAGTGTGGTCATGTTCAGGTCTATCCATAGAAGGGTTCAGAGCTTGAGCAATACAGTGAGGGGGTGTGATGGACTCAAGCTCTTCTCCCTATAACTCTGACAAAGAAATCTCAACGATTCTATTGTGCAAATTAAAAGGTGTGTAAATGCCAGTTTTCTCGCATTGTTTCATTTGGTCTATAGCCTTTTGGTTCAAGGACCTACCATATTCAATAGCTTCATCGCTTAGCTCATAGATGGCATAAGGATATGGATGCTGTTTGGATATAGCCAAGAACTGAAATCTATCAACCTCAGTCATTCCTGCAGACGCTGCTGCATCTAAATAGAAGGCTGCTTGTTGATGATAGCTAAAGGACTTTACTGCTTGCTTAAAGCCTCTAGGACTTGCGTCCCGGCATGTTTTTAAATCAATGATGACATCGTTCTGCAGCATATCAAATCTTGCTTTGCATAAGTCACCATAGTAATCAAAGACAACACTTAGCTCAGTCAAGTCTTTACCTCTTGGTCTAAAAGCATCAAGTACCTCAACTCGTGCTTGGCATGCATCATACAAGTCTTGGGTCACAATGCTTCTGTCTCCAACTGTAGCTGTGAAATCCTCGTATTCTTGTTTGCCTGCTTTGGTTCTTTTGTCTACTTTAGGTGCCACAACAAATTCATCATGGAATACATGTGGCTCTAAAAATAAACAATGTTGCAATCTACCCTCAACAAAGAAAGAAGCCTCGCTGTCAGGCTTGACTTCATGCTTCCATGTAAATGGGTCTTTCATGAATGATGTTAAGTCGTGTGAACGAATAGCATCGAGTTCATTGTATTGTGGAAAAGGCATATCGGTGTAAACACCTTCTGCAATCTTTTTTACTTCTTTTGGTTTAAATTGAATTATATTAGTCATAATAATAAAAAAGGTTGCCCGGCTTATTACGATTAGGAGTCGTATTAATATGAAAAATTAATAAACCCGGCAACCAAACTTTTAAAAGGGTAGGTCGTCCTCAGTCAACTCAGATTTTGGTGGGAACATTTCCTCTTTATCTTCATTCAATGATTCTAAAGAAGCAAAGTCACCCTTAGACCTTTCTGCGGCCTGTTTGTTATCTCTAGCTCTTACTTCAAAAGATTCATCAATTTTTGTTTGGACCCACGCAGGTAAATCTACCCACAGACCAATCATGTCTTTATTGCCTGCAATGTATTCATCTATATCAAATGCAATTGGCTCATTGACTGTTGGTGCTTTTTTAGCGCCACCGTCAGGACTATAAACCGCAATCACTTTGGATTTACCAGTCTTGGTTTCACCAATATCTATATCACAAGTCACGCCAAGAACATTAGTCAGGTCAAAGCCTTTAAGTTCTTCGTCAGTAAATTGTTTTTTACGCCATGCACATAAGTCTTTGTATAAAGCAGACTTTTCATTTAAAGAAAGCGTGTATTGTTTCATGATAGAGAAAGGTTGCCCGTCTTCCATCTTCACATCGTTTAGCTCCCAGTAAATAAAAATACTGTGTCTTTTTTTTGTTTCACCCTCGTAAGTTTCTTCGTGTGTTCCCACATCAACCAATCTAAAACATGTAGCGTTGTGCATGCCTTTTGGTGCTTGCTCGAAGTTACCTCCACCTGATTCACTAATTGTTAGTGCCATATTTATCTCCTAATTAAAAATAATTATAAAAGTTCTTGTTATCTCCCTCACATTATTCTATATTGTAAGGTATTCAATAGAACATAATATACAAGTTTAGATGAGAGGGCAAGTATGGGAATAAAAAATATACAAGGAAGCACCAAAGACTTTGATAAACCGCTAACCAGTGAAGCGATTTATAGTTTTGAAAACTTCTTAGAATCACATGGGTTTGAAACAAAAGAACCGTTAGAAACAAATCCTACCAAACCGCAGAGAGCATATACCAATGTTAATAACAAAAGAGCTTTATCAGGCTACTATGCTTTCTATGATAATTACGGCACGCCTGTTGGCTTTGCCTCTGATTATCGAACCGGGCAAACGCATAACTTTAAATTATCAGGAAGGAAATCGACCAAGACTAATACTGAAGCACTGGAAAGATTTAGAAAAGAAGCAAAACAAGACCAAGAACAAAAATGGCTAAAGGTATCAGAGAAAGCCAAAATGATTTGGGATGTAGCACTACCATGCGACTCTCATCCGTACTTACTTAGTAAGGGTGTTGCATCCCATTCTCTTAGAGAGCATAAAGGAAAGTTAATCATTCCTATTATGGATGAGACAGGTAAGCTGTGGACCTTACAAATGATACAGGAGGATGGCGGTAAGCGTTTCCTTAGCGGTGGTAAGACTGGTGGTGGCTTCTTTATTATAGGCACCAAGTTATTAAAAGAAGCAACAAAGGTTGGGATAGGTGAGGGTTATGCAACTTGTATGACAATCTACGAACAAAAACAAATACCTATGATAGTCTGCTTTAATGCAGGCAACATGCTTAGTGTCTCCAAGAAACTATCGGATGCGCTACCTAATAAAGAATTTATTATCTATGCAGACAATGATGAAAACAACATAGGTCAAGACAAAGCTATTGCAGCAGCACAAATAACCAACGCAGAAGTGGTCATGCCTGAAGAAGAAGGGATGGACTTTAACGACCAAATGGCAATCAGTGGTGAGCTAATAGAGAAGAAAGTCGATGTCCCTGAGCTTGTAGAGTTCGACAAAACTGCAAACGGCAGGATAATGGCTACCACAGACAACTATCATGCGCTTATGAAGAGCCATGACATTGATTGTTATTACGATGT